>CEVG01147448.1_pt1 | contig 10280 bp, 11 predicted proteins | sample 356511 | NCBI WGS metagenome assembly CEVG01 (sample SAMEA2623426, study PRJEB7988) | marine metagenome | biome: marine biome (ENVO:00000447); feature: surface water layer (ENVO:00002042); material: "saline water (ENVO:00002010), including plankton (ENVO:xxxxxxxx)" | depth 5 m | reverse complement strand
AACAAGAACTCGCCAGACGTAAGGCTCAGGAAGAACAACTAAGACAAGCACAAGCCTATCAAAGGAAAATAGAAGAACAAAGAAGAAGGTTATCCACCCAAAATCGTTCAACCAAATCACCATCGAGGAGCATTCCACAGACACGATCAATTATAGAAACTCCCAAATCTAAATCAGCAAAAAATACCAGAAGCTTTTCAAGGAGCATACCAACCAAAAAGACTAGCAGTAATCAGATTCAAAAATCACCCAATGAGAAGACATCTAAAACCTTCTCAAGAAGAATTTCAAAATAAGAAGAAGACTGAATTTATAGTTGATTAATATACAAGGATCTAGTCGCCTACTGGCTCAGTAAGCACTGCTTCCAAATCAAAAATTAACTCGTCTTTGCGTGAGTTGTAGCTACCAGAAATTGATTTTAATCCACTCAATAAATCATTGATGTTATTGTAATCTCGTTCCCCAGACTTTTTATTACCTCTAGATCTCGATAATCCAGATAGGTACTCGCTCTTATTTAAAGAAAAAAACTTTGTTAGCTCATTAAAATCCAAATCAAAAATCAATCCATTCTGAGAAGAGGTTAACTCATTATTTTTGATCTTTTCTATCAAAGAGATGCTAAGATTATATGAAGAGCTGAAACAAAAATATGCCCCTACCCTAAAACAATTAGGTGTTGGTAAAATTTTATCATTAGAATTACTTACAGAAGCAGTCAGCATTTGAACATCTTGAATTTTTTGATATTTCTTTTCCCATTTCACGGGGGAAGGTAAATTCGGGATTTCTAACTCAGACAACATTTCATTGAATACATTTTCCATATTTTCTTCAACATCATCAACTTTCGCAAGGTCGACTAAAAAACTAAACCCAGGTAGATTAATTCCATTCTTATCTTTCCCTGCATCATTAGCGATTGCCGATAAGAAAACTATTTCATCTCCTAAATAACCTGAACTATTCTCATCAGAGCCACCGAAAAGGAGTTTTCCCATTTTACCTTTTAGAAGATCTGAACCAGGAATAATCTGAGAGCTCAATATATCATTACGCTCTCTATACCAACTGGACAGAGACTGAAAAACTGAAATGCCTCCTAAATATCCAGGAACTTTTGGAGGTGAAATAATTTCTACTTTGGGGCTTAAATCAACATTCCCTGCATCGCTTTCTTTATCAACTCGAACTGAAAAATTGAGATTTTTACCATCAAAATTTAAAGTCAGACCCGAATAGGAACTCGCATTCAATTGATTGATCACACCACCAAGAAAAAGAGATAACATCGGATCCTCAATTTTTTCTGGAATACCAAATCGTCCATCAATCTTTGAAATCTTATCTATATTTAAAAAAAGTGAAGACTGATGATCAATCCCCATACTTTCCGTCATATCCTTATATTTTTGATCTGTGTACATGGATTGAACTTTTTCCACACCATCAACCTTAGAGCCTTGCAGCGAAACTGTATCCTTTAAGAGCCTTTTGCTTGAAGTGATAATAATCCAGTCATCAGTCAAAGCAAAATAAGTCGCATCATTCTTATCACCCCTAGTTCTATAAGCGAAGACTTGTTCTTCTAAATCACTCTTTAAAATTCTCTTAATACCCAGACGCAAAAGAGGAGCAAATCGAATACGGTTTTTAAGCCATTTACTTGTTTCCTCTGGTTTTATAAATAAAAGAATTTCTGGTTCCTCTGATTCCTCTGATTCGTAGGCCGCTATACCCATCTTGCCACTCAATAACCTTTTATTAAGCACCCATATATCTTTAGCTAGAAAAAGCTCTAAATAATTAAATGTTCCCGAAGCGTCTTTAATAAAATCACTAGATTTAATTTCATCAAGGTCTCCACTCTCAATGAGCGATTGAAAAAAATCAGCTTCTTTAACCTTAATTAAAAATTCGGATATTTTTTTTGTTTCAAAATAAACCAAAGCATCGCTCGGCATTTTTGAAGACAACAGTGACCCAGCCTTTGATGCTTGTAGGGCGATAAAGTAAATCAAACAGAAACTAGTAAGGCGCATTGCCATTATGTATAATTCTGTAAACTTTTTATAAATAATATTCAATGTATTTTAAATGAATTACCCGAACCGATTATTTACATATGGAACACTAACGTTCCAAGAAGTTATGATCCATCTGCTAGGCAGAAAAATACAACAAACTAAAGCCACAATTAATGGTTACTCAGCTTTCATGGTGAAGGGACAAGATTTTCCTGCATTAAGAAAAACAACGAATAATTCACTAACAAATGGAATTGTGTATTCTGAATTAAAACCCAGAGATTGGGAAATTATAGATGAATTTGAAGATTATTTCTATGACCGTAAAATTGAGGAAATAACACTCTGGAATGGTGAGCGCAAAAAAGCGTTCACCTACATTGTTTCACCCAAATATTATCATCTACTTGATTCTTGCTCTTGGGATTCTGAAATATTCCGTCGTAATAGCCTAAGCTCCTACTTAGATATGATAATTGGATTTAATAATAAATAAGCTCAGCCCTCTCCCAAGACTTGCATATTACCCCTTTCGTATTTAGTTATGGAAATGAAATCAGAAAACGACACATTTGAAGCAAAGCTTCAAGAGTCAATTGCTAACCCAAAAAACATGGGGGAGATGAAAGATGCAGATGCCATTGGTACTGTTGGTAATGCTGATTGTGGAGATATGGTGAGAATGTTTCTAAAGTTTGATGAAGATAAAGGTCAAAAAGTCATCAACAAAGCCTCATTTCAAAGTTTTGGATGTCAGACTGCAATTGCGGTTGCAAGTATGGCAACAGAAATGCTTAAAGGGAAAACCATAGAAGAAGCTAAAGAAATTTCTGCTGACGAAATGACACACGAAATCGGTAGTTTGCCTCCCATGAAAATACACTGTGGGCAAATGGTCGAAGGAGCACTCAAATCAGCTCTTGAAACTGAAGACACCCAAAAAACAAATAACGACTTAAAAGATCAATCAACTTTGGCTCAGAGCTTAATTCAACAGAAACCTACCTCTGGTAAAATTAAAGTCATACCCATATCAGATAACACTTAAAGAACCATGAACGAAACAAATCAAAATGGAGGCGAACTTGAACTTTCGAGGGAAGTTGAAGCTATTCAAATACCTAGTGGAGATACTTTCAAATTGCCTGCAGGCACCAAAGTAATCATTACTCAATCTCTAGGAGGAACGTACACGGTTGCCACTGACCAGGGACTTGCCAGAATTTCAGATAAAGATTCGGATGCTTTGGGAATCAAGGAAGAAAAAATTGACCAACCAGCCACTGAAAAAGTCAATTCAGGAATTGACGTGAAAGATGGAGATTACGAGGAAGCAGTATGGGAACAGTTAAAAACTGTTTTTGATCCAGAAATACCGGTAAACATCGTTGATCTGGGACTCGTATATGATTGTAATATCTCTGAGGAGGAAGGCATAAAATCAGCAAACGTAAAAATGACGCTAACGGCTCCTGGATGTGGAATGGGTCCCACAATTGCAGCTGATGCAGAGAATAAGATTAGAAATGTCTCAGGTGTTGAATCAGCGAACGTGGAATTAGTATGGGATCCGCCCTGGACACAAGACATGATTTCTGAGGAAGGAAAGATGAAACTGGGTATGATTTAGCCCTAGATTTAGGCTTTTTCACTCAAGATCCCCCTTTTATTAATAAAATACCTTGCGGCATTGGCCAAAACAAATAAATTCACCGCCCGCATAAAAGCAATTAACTAAATCATATATAGAAAATGTCTCAACACCGTAGTCTTAAAGGTTCATCAAGCGTTGGTGCTAAGCGAAACGTTCTCAAGCGTTTCGAAAGAGTCAAATTGCTTCAAGCTGATGGTAAATGGAAAGACTCTAATAGCCCGATTGGTTTACCTAAGACCAAACCTTTGGATTAAAATTTAGTTTCTTTATTTGTCCTCTAAAGACAAGCCAACAAGAATCAACAGATTCCTTGCAGATTGCGGTCTCGGTTCCAGGAGATCATGCGAGCAAATCATCATAGAGGGTCGAGTCACCGTTAATGGGGAGGTCTGTGTCTCTTTAGCAACCCGGATAAAGGCGGGTGATGAAGTTGTTGTAGATGGGAAAAAGCTCACTCCTGAAAATACTCCCATCAATATTTTATTGTATAAACCTCAAAATTATATTTGTACAAGAAACGATCCAGAGAACAGACCTACAATCTTTGAATTATTACCTAAGCATCTAATGCAGCAAAGGAACATTCATTACGCTGGTCGACTTGATTACAAAAGTGAGGGTTTGATAATTCTCACAAACTCTGGTGACATTTCTCAACAACTTTCTCACCCGAATTCAAAAGTTGAAAAGGAATACCTAGTTACCTTATCAAAGCCATTTAATATTGAGGATAGGGAGCGTTTAATTAATGGAATAGAGATACCATCTGGATTAGCAAAAGTGAGTAATCTAGAAAAGGTATCAAAGAGAAGCGTGGCAATAACTCTGAATCAAGGTCTTAATAGACAAATCAGATATATGATGTCAGCACTCAATTACAATGTAGTTCGTCTTATCCGTGTAAGAATCGGAGAACTTACTGACACATCACTCAAACCTGGAGAATGGAGATTTGTGGGGAGAAAGGATCTTTACAAAATATTCAATACAGCAAAAGATTGACCAATAAAAAGGTTACTTATTATATAAATTATTAGAGCCAAAAAAATGACTAAACGGATCGAATCTCATTTATCAGAAGATAGGATTTTTGCCCCACCAAAAGAATTTTCTAAATCAGCAAAAATAAAAAGCCTCTCTCAGTACAAAAAACTCTACAAAGAATCTATTAAATCTCCTTCAAAATTCTGGGCAAATGAAGCCAAAGAATTAAAATGGCAAAAAAAGTGGGACAAGGTACTCCAATGGAAAGCTCCATTTGCAAAATGGTTTGTAGGAGGAAAAATTAACGCCTCAGAAAACTGCATTGACCGACATTTGGATGGTCCAAGGAAAAATAAGGCGGCAATAATTTGGGAAGGTGAACCTGGAGAGGTAAGAACACTTACCTACGCTCAGTTACACAGAGAAGTCTGTAAATTTTCGAACGTATTAAAAAAACAGGGTATTAAGAAAAAGGATAGAGTCATCATCTATATGCCCATGGTTCCAGAGGCCGCCATAGCGATGCTCGCATGCGCAAGGATTGGAGCTGTTCATTCAGTGGTATTTGGTGGATTTTCTGCAACAAGTATTCTTGATAGAGTTGAAGACTCTGGCGCAACCGCTATCATCACTGCAGATGGTGGTTGGAGGCGAGGTAAAATTGTGCCGCTGAAAGCCAATGTTGACGAGGCCATAAAGAAAATAAAATCAGTGAAAAAGGTCATCGTTCTCGAAAGGTGTCAGAACGAAATAAAAATGAAGCGAGGCAGAGATGTTTGGTGGCATAAGGAAATGGAATCCGCATCGGCGATATGTCCTCCCGAGAAGCTTGATAGCGAACACCCTCTTTATATACTTTATACAAGTGGGTCTACTGGCAAACCTAAAGGCATACTACATACTACAGGTGGATATCTGACTGGAACATATAGTACCACAAAATATATTTTTGATATTCGTGATGATGATATTTATTGGTGCACTGCCGATGTCGGCTGGGTTACAGGTCATAGTTATATCGTTTATGGACCACTACTGAACGGAGCAACCTGCTTAATGTATGAAGGGGCCCCAAATTTCCCTGATTTTGGAAGATTTTGGGACATTGTTGAAAAACATGGAGTCACCATCTTTTATACCGCTCCAACAGCTATCAGAGCATTCATAAAAGCCGGCGACCACTTACCTGCGAGTAGAGATTTAAGTTCTCTAAGGCTTCTAGGTACAGTCGGTGAACCAATAAATCCGGAAGCCTGGATGTGGTACCATGAAAAAATTGGAAATAAAAAATGTCCAATCGTCGATACATGGTGGCAAACTGAAACCGGAGCCATTATGATCACTCCACTGCCTGGTGCAACTCCAACCAAACCAGGAACTGCAACATTGCCTTTCTTTGGCATAGATGCTGCAATCTTAGACGAAACTGGTAAGGAGTGTAAGGCAAACGAAGGAGGACGTTTGGTCATTAGAAAGCCATGGCCATCAATGTTAAGAACTATTTATGGAGACAAGCGAAGGTATAGAAAAACGTATTGGGATGATTACGAAGGAATTTACACTGCAGGAGATGGTGCAAGACGCGATAAAAATGGCAACTTTTGGATCGTTGGTAGGCTTGATGATGTTTTAAACGTATCAGGTCACAGATTAGGAACTGCGGAAGTTGAAAGTGCACTTGTGTCTCATAAGTCTGTTGCCGAAGCCGCCGTGGTAGGCAGGCCAGACGAAATCAAAGGACAAGGAGTGGTCGCTTTCGTGACCCTCAAAGAGGGAGTCACACATGGATCAAAACTAGCACAAGAATTACGCAATCACGTAGGTAAAGAAATCGGCCCAATCGCAAAACCTGATGATATTAGATTTACCGGAGCATTACCAAAAACAAGGAGTGGAAAAATAATGCGACGACTTCTAAAAGAAATCTGTGCAGGAGGCAAAGTAAGCGGTGACACAACAACCCTTGAGGATTTTCAAGTAATTGCAAACTTACAAAAATCCAAGAGCTCATAAAGCAACCTACAATTTGTTTACATCATGACCATACTTGAATTTATTTTAAGGAGGTTGATGAAAGAAATTGGTATTTGTAATAGATTACAACATTCCAGAAAAGCGTCCCTACTATCGCAAAAGCTAAATAATAATATCATTAGCCTTGGTGTAAAAACATGGGAAGAGGTTGGCGAGATCGATCAACTTGATGAAACATATCAAGAGTTACAATCTTTATTCAATAGTCAGGAAAAAATTCGATCATCACTTCAAATAAAATTACAAACCTATGAATCGTTAAAGTCTGAAACAGAACACATAGAGGATAAAGCTAGTCAAAGAATTAAATCTATACATGAAGCTCAGGGACAGCTTTCAAAAGAAATTCTAACTATCAAAAAGGATATTAAAGACTCTGAAATTATATGCAATGATATCAGAAAAAAATTCACGGACTCAACGGCTCATTATTCTGAGGAAAAAACCGAATTACTTAAATCAAAATATACTAAAGAAAGACAACGACTGGCTAATCTTAACCTTTCAGAAAAAAGGGCACAGTCTTTAATTAAAAAAACAGAAAATGAACTTCATTCTTTTTTGGATAGTACAAGATTAAAAAATTCTGAAATTATGAACAAAGTCTCAAAATCATCAAAAGACATTGCAGCGTACGAGGCGAAGCTTGATGCTTTGGAGGGTTCCAAAAAAAAAGCATTCAGAAAAATTGGTTCATTTATTTTTGAGAAATTTCAAAGTGATGATCCCCACATTATTTCACTCATGAAAAAATTAAAACTGAGGCCAAGCGAAGCGGTACGATTAACGAGGGTCATAAAGCATCATTCTATACTTGCAAGTTAATTGCATTTTACTTGCAACTAAGTTGCAAGTAACTCGTTGGAGGTCGAAAAATTTTTAGATTTGTTGAGAAAACGACTTCTACAAACTTTGACTTCGAGATATTTTAAGTAACCTAATCAGATACTAGTAACTTGATTTTATTTATGAATAAGAAAAACCTTAGTGCAATAATACCAGTGGCTCTCCTGGCCATAGTGGTAGGAGCTTCAAATGCTCAAAAGAATAAAAAACAAATTAACACAGAAAAAATCGCTGAAGGTGTTCCTAAATCAGCACCTGCAAAACCCACTAAACCAAGAAAGGTTCTAGTATTCTCTAAAACAGCTGGCTTCAGACACGGATCGATTCCAACAGGAGTCGAAGCAATGAAACAAATGGGAAAATCAACTGGTGCATTTGAAGTCACTGCCACGGAAGATGACTCTTACTTCGAGCCTGAAACACTCAACAAGTTTGACGCTGTCCTGTTCCTTAATACAACTGGTGAAGTTTTTAAATCAAAAGAGGCTGGGCGTGAAGATAGGTTAAAGAAAAGTTTGGTCGACTTTGTGAAATCAGGCAAGGGACTCATAGGTACTCACTCAGCAACAGATACGTATAAGAATTGGAAAGACTTTAACGACATGATGGGAGGAGCTTTTGCTGGTCATCCATGGCATACTAAAATTAGAGTTAAGAACCTTGAACCTAACCATCCATTAAATGCAGCTTTTGCTGGAAAAGACTTTGAGATTGCTGACGAAATATACCAATTCCGTAAAGACACAGCATCAGCTGAAGAGCGTCGCATGCTCCTCAGTTTATCAGGCGAGATTGTAGACAAAGGCAAAGGCAATAGCGGTAAAGAGGGACTCTATCCAATTGCATGGCTCGATAAGTATGGTGAAGGCAGAATATTCTATTGTTCACTAGGTCATCGTGATGAAATCTATTGGAACCCATTGGTGCTAAAACATTATCTTGCTGGAATACAGTACGCTTTAGGTGATCTTGATGCTGAAGCTGAACCAAGAAAAATCACAACTAACGGCTTCCTTGAGGGTACAAAAAACCTCGTCTCTAGGTAAACCTGTTACTGGATATACTTTTCAATTTAAAACCGGCTCTTTTATAGGGCCGGTTTTTTTATGAATATCCATTTTTTTGACATTAGAAGCTCGACAACCTGCACTATAAGTTATTTAAATGACATTTCATGAATCTCTCCAGATCTATTCTATTAATTGCATTAACTATTACTAGCCCTTTTGTTTTTGCCGATAAGACCGAAACAAGTGATACTGTTTCAGATAAAGCAGTTGAACCGAAGATGGCATCACCAAAGGGTGCTAAAGTCTACATAATATTCCCGAAGGATGGTAAAACAGTTAAGAAAAAATTCCTAATTAGATTTGGAGTCAAAAAAATGGGTGTTGCCCCAGCAGGCATTAATTTTCCTAATACTGGCCACCATCATCTCATTATTGATGGTGCGAAATATGATAAAAAACTCCCACTTCCAATGACTGATAAGATTAAACATTTTGGAGCAGGTCAGACTGAAACAATGATCGAGTTAGAACCTGGTAAACATACTCTTAAATTGGTCTTCGCAGATCACTTACACAGATTACATGAGCCGCCCGTGATTTCTGAAGAAATCACCATTACAGTCAAAGAGTAGGTTAAGATTGCCAAAATTCGTCTGTATTAAATCAACTGATGGCAGTACCAGTAAATTTCAGAGAGGCTGCTATTAGTAAAATTGCCCTCGCAAAGGTTGGAAACCCTCTTAAAGGGGAACCTTTGTTGACATCGAAAAACTTATGCCGGTTTGAGAATGATGAAGCCGATCTATTAACATCGTCATTCTTGGTTCCTTTCAAATCCCTTGAGCCTTACCGACTAGAAACTCAAAAAAACTCTGAGAGCTCTCTAGGTGATTACGTTAGATCAATTTTCTCAGATGAATCTAAATTATTAGAAGAAGCCAAAAACATATCACAGTATCTTTACTCCAAATCTTATCACCCCAATATAAAGTCCGGAGATTTATGTATTTCTCTAATTAATGGAATCATCATTTCTGGGAAATCAGTGCCTGCGATTTGCATAATCAAATGCGAAAACAAAACTCCTTTTTTGCAAATTTCTGAAATAGATGGAGACCTCAACCTAACAACCCAGCATGGAATATACCCAGATAAAATCGACAAAGGCTGTCTAATTCTGAATCACGAAGAAGAGGAAGGCTATTTTGTTTATCTTTTTGATAAATCGGGTAATACAAACTTTTGGAATAAAGACTTCGTTAATGCTTTACCGATTCGTGATGATGATTATCTAACAAAGCGTTTTGGTGAATTGTGCGTAAACTTCGCAAAACGCGGGATAAAAGAAACCAACGGTGATACAAAAAGCGTTAAAGTTGCAAATAATGCATTGAATTATTTGGCAGAAAATGAAGATTTCAAAATCTCTGAATTTGAAAAAGCCCTCGGTGAACCAGAAATTATAAACCAGTTCAGCTCATTTAAATCGGAATTTGAAAAAGATACTGGCTATGAAATTGATGACGAATTTAAGGTATCAAAAAAAGAAGCAAACAGGGCTAAACAAAAACTAAAAGAAAAAATTAAATTAGATACAGGAGCAGAATTGCATTTAAGTTCACAGTTCATCGATAATGCTAATGAATTATTAGAATCTGGATATGATTCAGAAAAAAACATGAAGTACCTAAAGATTTATTTTAATGAGGAGGTATGAAACTT
>CEVG01125207.1_pt1 | contig 10301 bp, 10 predicted proteins | sample 356511 | NCBI WGS metagenome assembly CEVG01 (sample SAMEA2623426, study PRJEB7988) | marine metagenome | biome: marine biome (ENVO:00000447); feature: surface water layer (ENVO:00002042); material: "saline water (ENVO:00002010), including plankton (ENVO:xxxxxxxx)" | depth 5 m | reverse complement strand
GTAGCTTCTGAACTATCCTCTTCTTCAGATTCTTGTTCAGCTAGCTGATTATTTTCAATAAATGTTTGAACATTATCATAGAGAGATTCAAGAGTTTCTTCATCAATCTCTTTAATTGATAACAGTTCATCTTCAGTTGCATTTAAAAGCTCAGAAACCGTAATTATGTCATTTTTACTCAAAACAGAGGCTAAGTCAGTGTTAATATTTTCAATTGAGGACAGTGGTGTTTCTTGTTCTTTTTGTTTCCGTTCATATTCTTTTTTGCCGAATGCATCAATTTTATAGTCTGTTACATTTGCTGCTAAATTTATATTGACACCTGCCCTTCCAATAGCAAGCTCAAGCTCATCATCATCAAAGATCGCAATACAATATTTTCTATCATCATCGATGTAAAGATCTAATGGCTTTGCTGGTGATAAAGCTCTACTAATTAATACTTCTGACTGTTCACTTGAATTAACAATATCTATTTTTTCATTATTTAATTCACGAACAATGGCTTGAATACGACTTCCACGCATACCAACGCAAGCGCCAACAGGATCTATTCTCCTATCATGTGATTTAACAATAATTTTTGCTCTCTCTCCAGGGTATCTTGCAATGGAGGTAATCTCAATAATACCATCCTCAATTTCAGGAACTTCCATTTCAAACATTTTGTAAAGAAAATGATTATCACTTCTCGATACTACTATATCAGGACCCCTGGATGTTATTTCAACAGATTTTATAACTGCCCTAACACTATCACCTCTACGATACCTTTCCGATCTTATTTGCTCTTTTTTAGGCATTCTTAGCTCAGCCTGATCAATGTTTACAAATACATTGTCCCTTTGAACTTGATGCACTGTTCCAATAACAATTTCTCCTACCCTGTTAGCATAGTCTTCATAAATGTATTTTTTCTCAACATCTTGAAGCTTTTGAGCGAAAAATTGTTTAGCCATATAAATCATTCTTCTACCAAAAATCATTGGGTCGATTATCTCTATATAAGAATCACCAACTTCCAAATCGTTTGCCATTTCACTATCAATCTTAGCTATTTCATCAAGGGTAATTTCCATAACAGGATCCTCGATATCTTCAACAATGTCTTTTTCTACATATATTTCAAATTCACCTTTATCTAGATTAACAATTACACTACAATTACTAGCGTCACCCCGCTCTCGTTCAACTAAATGTAGAAAAAGCGCTTCAATTATAGAGCCTAGCTCAGATCGTTCAACATTTTTTTCTCTAGCTATTTCTGAAAAAACTTCAATTAGTTCTCTATTAACCAAAATTCCTCCTAAAAGAATTAAATTTTAATAATGACATTGGCATGTTTAATCTGACTGAGATTTAATACGGCGCTATTACCATCATCGAGTTCAAATTCTATTGTTTTATCATTTGCAGATAGTAATTTAGCCTCAAATGATTTTTCATCTTCTAAAGTTGTAACATTTAACATTCTGCCAATATTTTTTTTAAACTGAAAAGAGTGTGTCAAATTTGAATCTATACCTGGAGATGTAATTTCCAGTTGCACACCATCTGGAAATGTTTTATTTATTATTTCTGATTTTTTAATCTTTTTAGCCAACGTAGATGTAGTGCTAAGATCAACGTTCTTTACTCCATCTAATACTATTCTAAAACGACCAGTGTTTGAAAAATCGTTGTATTCAATCATTTCATAATCATTTGGTATAAAGTCTTCAATAATATCTCTTATTGTGCTCATAATAGTCTCAATTAAAAGAAAAGTGGGCCAGTAGCCCACTTTTCAACATCATAAATTACAATTATAATTGAAGTCTGACAATCGGTAAATAAAAAACTATTGAGACATTATTTGCCCAAAAAGCTCATCGATTTTCTGAGAAATTCTAATATTTTCAGAAAAATCTTTCTTTAAATCATTGATGATATTGTTTGTTTGGTCGATATTTCCATTTTTTAAATGGAGATAGGCAAGCTTCACCATGTTTTCAGCTCGACTGTTGTTTGAATGAGCAGTTTTTACTGCTTTCTCTTGAAATTTTATTGCTTTCGCTAATTCACCTTTTTTACTGTAAATACTTGAAAGAGATAGATTGCTAGATGCAATTAAAAACAAATTATTTCCTTTGCTTGAATATTTTTCAAGAAGCGGTAAAGCGTCATCAAATCGCTGCTCAGTAATATAGATTTGAGCCAAATTATAACCACCAATTCTTCCTGATTCTGTTGAACCATACTCATCAACTAATTCTTGAAGATATATTTTAGCGTTTTGAGAGTCGCCATTATCACGGTATAAGCTTGACTTAGTTAGGAGTAATTCTGCCTCATTTTTATTGTTTTCATTAATTCGTGAAAATAAAATAATAATTACAATCAATGCTCCAACTACAGATACACTACGAATGAGTATTTGAGAATTTTCTTTAAGAAGTACTCTAAAATTAAAAACCGTCTCCACGAATGAATCTTTTTTAATTTCTTCTTTTGTGGTTTTTCGTTTTGGTTTTAGCATTTAAGATCCTTTGATTAATTTTATTAATTGTACCCCCGACTGGAGTCGAACCAGTATCTAATCCTTAGGAGGGATTTATTCTATCCATTGAACTACAGGGGCAGTTTAAAAATTAGGTATTTTATAATCTAATATTAAAGAAAGAAAAAGCCTAATTACTCAATTCATCGCCTAAGTGTCTTGTCATTAAGTTAACTACCATAGATTTGGGATCTTTACCCTCAAAAAGAATTTTACATACTGCGTTGGATATTGGCATATCAATGTCATATTTAAGAGAGAGACTTTCAATGGACTTAGCAGTTTCAACCCCTTCTGCAACCATGTTCATTGATTCCATGATTTCTTCAAGACTCTTTCCCTTTCCAAGGGATTCGCCAACATATCGATTTCGACTATGCTTGCTCAAGCATGTAGCAATCATGTCGCCTATTCCACTTAATCCGGAAAAAGTTTCCTTCCTAGCACCCATAGCTACACCAAGGCGAATTATTTCAGCCATCCCTCTGGTAATAATAGCAGATTTTGTGTTATCTCCAAATCCTACACCATCACACATTCCTACGCCTATAGCAATAACATTTTTTAGAGACCCTCCGAGCTCAACACCAACAATGTCCTTGTTTGTATAAACGCGTAAAATTTCCGAAGAGAAAATACTTTGAGCTTTCTGAGCATTTTCAATATCTTGAGATGCCGCTACAATTGCGGTAGGAAACTTTTTTATCACCTCTTCAGCATGACTAGGACCGTAAAGAGCAATTATATTTTTTTCACTAATTGTATTGATTTCTTCGCGAATAACCTCACTCATTCTTTTCAGTGTTTTGCTTTCTAAGCCTTTTGAGGTGCTTACGATGATTTGTTCTGGTGAGATATGACTACCCAAAAGCCTTGAAAGACTACGAACGCTTTTGGAAGGGGTGGCAATAACAATTAAATCAGTGTTTTTAATTGCGCTTTTCAAATCATGATCAAAAGATATTGAAGAATGATAAGTAAAATTTGGCAAATTAGGGTGTGAACGATCCTTATTGATCTTTAGCAGTTTATTTTTATCATAATGCCACATAGTAACATTGTGATCATTAAATGCAAGGATTTGAGCAAGTGCACTCCCCCAAGTTCCGCAACCTAGAACACATATATTTGACATAGATTTACTCAGAGTACATCGATTCTATTTCTGATGCCCAATTCTCATTAATTTGTTTTCTTCTAATTTTAAGGGTAGGTGTTAGCTCACCATCATCAATCGTAAAATCTCTAGGTAAAATACTAAATTTTTTGATTTGCTCAGGATTAGAAAATTCATTATTGAGTTTATTGACCTCTTTTTCAATCTCTGAAAAAACTTCATTATTACCAGTAAAGTCTGAGAGGTTGTGAGAATGCTCTTCTAGCATTTTAATCTGCTGAGCGGGATCTTTAGGTATCTTGGCGATATCAACATTAATTTTATCTCTTAAAATAACAGATACATCCAAAGTAAAGAGAGCTGAGCAATATTTACGCCTGTCACCAACAAGAAAGCACTGAGATACTAAAGGTATAGATTTCATTGTTTCTTCAATTACAAGAGGAGCAATATTTTTACCTGAGGAGCTAACATATATCTCTTTTTTTCTGCCAGTAATAAAAACGAATCCATCATCATCCACCTTGCCAACATCGCCGGTATGAAACCAGCCGTCTACAATATCTTGGCTTGTAGCTTCGGGGTTTTTATAATACCCTTTCATAATATTTGCTCCTCGCAATAACAACTCGCCATCTTCGGCCACTTTTATATCAGTGTTTGGAAAGACCTTTCCCACTGAACCTATTTTGTTATTCTCATTCCAATAATTAAGAGTAGCACCCGCTGTAGTTTCAGTTAATCCCCAACCTTCGTATAAAGGTATATCTAGAGATTGAAAAAATGATAAAATCTCAGGATTGATGGGCGCTGCTCCAGATATAGCGAATTTTAAATTTCCGAAGCCAGCAGCAGCTTGCAACTTCTTCTTAAATACATTTTTCAATCCAGGTATTTTTAAACCAATTTTTAGTATAGCTTTAGATTCTATTGCTGATTTTAGGTTTGAAAAAACTTTCTCATAAATTCTTGGCACTGAAATAAATAGTCGCGGTTGAAGTTCCTTTGCTATGTCAACAGTATTTAATGGATTATCAGCTATATACATATGCATAGCTGTTCTAATCCAATAGTGATTATCTAAAGCCTGACCAAAAACATGAGCTCCTGGCAACCATGAAATAAACTTATCTCCTTGGTCGTATTTCAAAAAAGAGATCAAACAATCTAGTTCAAATTCAAAATTCTTATACGTTAATTCAACACCTTTGGGATTACCAGTTGTTCCAGATGTATAAATGATTGAAGCTGTATCATCATCATTTATAGTTTCCATTCTACTCATCACATTATCTAATTCAATACTTTTTCCTTTATCAATAAATTCTTCCCAAGTAATAATTTTATCACCATCAATTTTTTCAATACCATCAAGCAAAACAACGGTCTCAACTGCGCTCAATTTATCTAGAATATGATTAAGTCTATGCACTGGCATCTTATCCTTTTCGCCATTATCTCCAGGATTATTGCCAACAAAAATAATTTTAGAATCAGAATTATTTACGATCCATTCAACTTCGCTCGAGGAGCAGGTATGATATACACCTACTGCAGCGGAGTTTATTAGCTGAGTTGCAGCATAACATTCAACCCATTCTCTACGATTGTAACTATAAATACTAACTTTATCATTCTTTTCAATGCCACTAGCTATGAGTGACTTAGATATAGATTGAACTGAGTTGTAGAATTCAGACCAAGTTTGAGAAATCCATTCATCAGATGAATTTTTATAAGACAAAGCTATCTTGTCAGAATGTTTTTCTGCGTTATCAATTAAATGCTTAGGTGTTATCATAATTCTCTCCTTTATAATACGACAGGATTAAAGCAAAACTTGAATCCATATAATTAGAATATAGTTTAATTTTGACCATTTAAACAATTCTCTGTGCTTGACTTATTTCTTAAAAGGCTAATAATTTAAAGTTCCTCTCAAAAGTATTTAATGCCGGGGTGGCGGAATTGGTAGACGCGCGCGACTCAAACTCGCGTATCGAAAGGTGTGGGGGTTCGAGTCCCCCCTCCGGCACATATATCTAAATTTTCAACTTTTTTTATTAATAATATAATTATAAAAAAACTTGCTTTTGTAATTGTTAAACTTTTACTTTAACCTATCAAGGTGCTGGCTTGGTACCTTTGGTATGTGGAAGGGGTAGGCGTTCACTCAGTTCCGAGGTCTTTGTGAACACTACCCCATTTTCTTTTCTATCCCAATAATAATTAAATTTATATATTCTTTCTATATTCAATAATAAATAGATATATATTACTTTAATTAAAGCTTTATATGTATTTATTGTATTTAGTAATGAATGTCCACTAGTTAAGAATTTTAGTGCAATTAATGCGGGTGATGAATCCAAATTAAAATGATGGGAAATGATATTTTAGGACTAATAACCTAATATCAAAAAAAAAGGTCGCAAATAGCGACCTTTTTTACAATCTAACGATTATTTTTACTTCTTCTTCTTTTCTGGGTCTAGTAATTCTTTAAGTTGGTTTTGAACTTGTGTAAGTGTTTGTTCAAGGTCAGAAATTTTACGACCAGTAAGTCGTCTTTGACTATCAAAACTATCTTGAAGATCAGCTACATCATTATTTGTTCTGTCAATTTTTTTGTTTGTTACCCTACCGTATTCGTCAAGGTTGTATTGAACTTCTTCGATGTTATCGGATAATTCAGTTGCTTTAACATTTATTAGATCCGTATTTGAAACAATATCCTCCTGCGCCTTACGAATGTGTTTACCTCTACCTTCAAATTTTAAATCAAACTGCCTTAACCCCTCACGAAATTCTTTATCTATAACATCGAGATGTTCAGTATCTTTAACATTAAGTTCGCTCATACGAGATTTCATATCATCAGCCATAAGCTGGAAGTATACTCCGGCAACAACTAATACACCTAATAAACCAAAAATTATTTTATCCTTAATACTCATCTTTTCCTCTAATTAACTTATACCTTCTAATCTTTTTTCCCATTCGCTTAATTCAGTCTTTTCGGTCGTTGAACCTTCATTGATGTCGTCTGAAGAGCTAGGCTCAACAGTTTTTTCCATCTCACCAGACTTAATCTGCTGCAAAAGCTTTTCTTTTTCATCGGAACTTTTCTTAAGCGAATCCATCAGATCATCAACTTCTTTGTTGAAATCATCAATCGTTGCCTCAAGGCGAATCATTAACTCATCTAGCAATGATTGACCATAGGAAGCGTTAATACCATCTAATAGATCGTCAAGTTTGTTTTGAAGATAACCTTCGCGTTGTTCTTTTTTACTAAAATCAATACTCATAGAATTATTTTAAAATTAATACACTAAACTAAAAACAAGAATGTGAAATTAATAAAGATTTTTCTAATAAAATTAGATTTTATTGATTCTGTTAAAATTTTTTTGGAATTCATTTTGTATTGGTTTAAAAATCTTTCTTTGAATTTCGATTGGAAGACGATCTTCTGTTTGCTCTAAAATAATATCGTATTTACCAATATTTGATTCCGACCCTCTTCTAAATATACTTCTTTTTGCAGATATGTGAACCTCAACCTTATCAGTTATTTGAACAAAAAGAACATAATCATATCTTCTTAAAGTTTTTCTTACACGCATTGATTTAGTAGTTAAAGAATAGCTTTCAGTAGAAAACATATCGATCTCATAATCAAGGGACAGTAAAATTTCTCTGCATTGGCTTAGAATCTTATCTTTTGGCTGATAGTACTCATGAAAACGAACCATTCTTGAGTTAGAAGAACAACTGATAAATAAAAGAACAAATCCAGATATCCTGGCAAAGTGTGACAAAGTAATCAGTTATAAATAACTAGTATATTTCAAATATAGAGGGTAGTTCTTGGCTTGGTGGGGCTGGAGATGATGAATACATATAATCAGGGTTATAATAAACCAGCTTCAGAATGCTGTAATTGCCTGAAAAAATAGATACATCTGACTTTGGTAGTAAAACTGAAGAATTTAAATAAAGCTCTATAACCGCCGGTTCAGCTTTCCATGAAGATCTATAAAAAGCATTTGAAAATCTCTGATCTAAAAGATTTGAGTAGGCACTGGAAACTCCAGATTCTTTATGGTTTATTTTAGATGGGGGTCCATAGACTTCTGAGATATTTTTTTCATGACGTAAAAAAGTTTGAACTTGTTTTTCAACAGACAGATCATGAATAACAAAATCAATCTCAACCTTCCAAAATCCACTATCAGCAAAGAAATAATGGACATGAGCAGAATCAGGTCCAAGATTACCAACAAATGATTTTACCATCGATGAAGTATCAGGTTTATTTATTTTAGTAAAATTGGTAATAATAGTAGTTTGAAATGAGCTACCCCATAGAAATCCCTTATAGCCAGCGTCTATTGTTAGCGGAATCGAAGGGTCAAGTACGGCTGGTGACTCTTCGCTGATTGATTCTGCAGAAACCTGACTTAAAGTGTCAGTTGAAACATTTGCTGTTTCTAAACTATCAGGATTAAAGGATAAGGAATCATCTTGTGAATATCCAAGCTGCACAAAAAATAAAAATAGGTATAGTCTCTTCATTTGAATATGTTCGGTTAAATTAGATAAGCAAAATACAATTCGAAATTTTAGCTAGTCAAGCCTTAATGAATGACATTTCCAATTCTCTTAAATCGTGGAAAACCAGTATCTAAATTTATAGAAAACCAAGAAAAAAGCGCCTCTCCTAGAATGTAATCTCTAGGAATAAAGCCCCAATATCTAGAATCTAGGCTATCATCGCGATTGTCGCCCATGGCCCAATAATAGTCTTTTTTTACTACATAATATTCCATATCGGAAATTGGAATGTTATCAACTAGTAAGTTATCAGGTCTAGGTCTATTGCTAATTTGCCAGGGAACAAGCAATCGACCTCTTGGAAAATAGTCTTTTGAAATATTAGAAAATATTTTATTCGGATTTGATCTCTTAAAAAACCAAAACATGCTTTTGCGTCTAAATAGCTCGTTTGGATCGTTCATTGTAAAAGGATATTCCTCTTCTCCGCTTATCATGGTGACCTTATGCCCATCAAGGAGCATGACATGTATCAATAATTGTAAATTCTCACTGTCTACTTTGATTGTGTCACCCTTTTTTGGAATGGATAGGCTTTTATATTGATCTTTATTGCCTTTATCAGTTAAAAAAATATCATTTTGTTTGTAAGACTCATCTAGAAGATTTGGGATTACAAATTTTCCCTCAACTGGTAGATCATAAACTTCTCCATTAATATATATAACTTTATCTTTTATTTCAAACAGATCACCAGGACCGGCAACGCAACGTTTTACGTATTTTTGTCGTGTGTCACGAGGAAATTTAAAAATTATAACATCACCCCTTTTAGGTTCTTTGAAGGATGGAAACTTTAGCGATGGCACATTGATGCTGGCATCCATAATTCCGATACGATCTGGTGTATTCATTCCATAAACAAATCTATTGCCTACAAGAAAATCACCAGTCATAATGGTATTTTCCATACTACCAGTGGGAACGATATACATTTCAAATATGGTAACTTTAATTGTTAAGATAATAACAACAAGGATCGCTAGAGATTTTATTTCTAATAATGCTTTTTTTAATCGCTCATTCATCTTGATATATTACAATATTATACCCCTTATCTTTAACCAATTATTTATCTCATTGTTAATTTCTACCAGTTTCTTTTTCTCATTATTGATTTTATCATCATCAATAGTAGCTGTCGGTAGATTATACTTTACCGGAGAAAAGGACTTTCTATGAATTAAAGTAGCCTTAAATCTTTTTAAAGCTTCTATGTGGGTTTTAGTACCATAACCCTTATTATTGTCAAAATCGAAATCTGGATATACAGGATCGATCATTTTCATCAATCTATCTCTACAAACTTTTGCTACAATAGAAGCTGCAGATATTTGTTCAATTTTTTGATCTCCTTTTATAACACCTTCAGATTTAAATTTTGATGTAGGCACAGAAAAACCATCAATTAAAATCTTATCTGGCATAAAGGTTAGATTTTCAACTGACTTTATCATAGACTTATAAGTCGCCTGCAAAATATTTATTCTGTCTATGACTTTACTGGAAACTATACCGAGTCCTATGTCAGCAACAGACAATATTTCATCAAACAACATCTCTCTTTTCTTTTGAGAAATTTTTTTTGAATCCGCCAGGCCGCTTATTTTGTGATTTGTAGGCAAAATTACTGCAGCACTAATAACCGGACCAGCCAAAGGACCTCTTCCAACTTCATCTATTCCACATATTTTACTCATAATGTAATTTTATATTATAACTCTTTTATAAATTTACAATATCATAGATTGATTTTTTGATGAACAATTTCTAATCTTTACATCACTTTTTAATTTTATAAACAGGATTTATATACAATGAGCAAAAGAAATGGTGCATTAATATTTTTTGGAGCTGTAATCCTCCTTTTATCTGTATTTGGAGTAAGCTTTTTTGAGGCGATTTGGTCATTCCCAAGATTTAGCCTAGTCCCCCTTATGGTGGTTGCTTTATTAGGAACAGGAATTTTTACAACAATTAATCTTGGCTTTCCCCAAATAAAATATTTAAAACACGGACTAAGGG
>CEVG01035151.1_pt1 | contig 10332 bp, 8 predicted proteins | sample 356511 | NCBI WGS metagenome assembly CEVG01 (sample SAMEA2623426, study PRJEB7988) | marine metagenome | biome: marine biome (ENVO:00000447); feature: surface water layer (ENVO:00002042); material: "saline water (ENVO:00002010), including plankton (ENVO:xxxxxxxx)" | depth 5 m | reverse complement strand
TTGAATGAGGGTGCTACTTCTGCAGATGCAGATGGATTTCGTGCAAGAGTTCAAATTCTTTTCTAAGAATATATTTCTATCGTAAACAAAAAAAATTATAAACCTATCAAAATGAAAAATTTAAAAAGACTTAAAGTTGGAATAGTGTCTGTTAGTATGGTGTTTTCATCTTTTGCCCAAGACAAATTAGTGATAAAAGGCTCTGATACATTGGGTGCAAAAATGATCCCAAAAATTGCTGAGGCTTATGAAAATAAAAACCCTGGTTCAAAGTTTGAAATTGCAGCTGAAGGATCCTCTACTGGAATTGCAGCTATTATTGATGGGACTGCCCATATCGGAATGTCCAGTCGCGAACTTAAAGGTAAAGAAAAGGCTGCAGCTGGAGCAAATGGAGTTCGTCTGGTAAAGACTGTGGTTGCAAATGATGCTGTTGCAATAATTGTAAATGAATCAAATCCATTATCTAAAATATCACTCAAGGATGTTGAACGTATCTTTACGGGCGATGTAACGAATTGGAGTGCAGTAGGGGGTAAAAGCGGTGGTATATCAGCATACACTAGAAATACCTCTTCAGGAACTTATGCATTTTTCCAAAAGTTTGCACTTGCAGGTCGTGATTATGGATCAGCAACTCAAAAAATGGCTGGAAACGAGCAAATTGCAACAGAAGTTTCCAAGAACCCAAATGGAATTGGTTATGTCGGTTTGGCCTATGTTGGTGCGGCAGGAATTAAGGTGATTGCTGTAGATGGAGTATTACCTTCAGCTAAAACAGCCAATGACGGTTCCTATACATTGGCACGCGGTCTGAATTGTTTTACTAACGGTTCACCAACTGGTGCTGCAAAAAAGTTTCTTGATTTTGCATTAACAGAGCCTGGCCAGAAGATTGTTGCAAGTACAGGTTTTGTTCCCGTGAAGTAAATTTATATCTAGTTTGTTTCTTAAAAGACCGTCTCCTATGGAGGCGGTCTTTTTATTTTGACTAAATTGTTACTTTTAGAATGAGAAAATGTTTCTTTAAAAGTCTATTTTAAAATCATGTATAATGTATCAAAACAAAGATTGAAGATTAGTCTTTTAACAGAAACATTTCCTCCTGAAGTAAATGGTGTTTCCTTCACTCTTTATCAACTTGCAAGAGGCTTGTCTTCTCTAGGATCTGAGATAGAGGTTCTTCGACCAAAGCGTATTAGAAAAAGTGGTAGAGTTGAACCTTGGGATGAAGTCGATTTGCCATCTCGTCCTATTCCCAATTATCCGCAACTAAGATTTGGTTTACCTTGTGGAGCATTACTTTACGAGAGGTGGCAGAATTGCAGACCTGACATTATTTATTTAGCAACCGAGGGACCTTCAGGATTTTCTGCACTTCGAGTTGCTAAGAAACTTGGAATCCAAGTCGTATCAGGGTATCACACAAATTTTGATCTTTATCTCAAACATTATCGAATATCATTTATTAAACCACTTATAGACAACTATTTAAAATGGTTTCATAATCAAACTCATCTCACGTTTGCTCCGACTGATTGGATGATCAAAGAGTTAAAGATAAAAGGTTATAAAAATTTAAAGAAACTTAGCCGTGGAGTAGATCACCAATTTTTTTCACCACAAAATCGGTCTGAAAAGCTGAGGAAATCTTGGAATATTAAAGAATTAGATCGGGTTATGATAAGTGTATCGAGAGTTGCAGCAGAAAAAAACCTTGATCTTGTATGCAAAGTGTTCACTAAGATGATAGAACAGAAGAAGGCTAAAATGGGTTTAATCGTGGGCGACGGACCTGAGCGGATTAAGCTGTCAAAAAAATATCCTAAGATTCTTTTTACAGGGTGTTTAGACAAAAATGATTTATCTGTATATTACGCATCAGCAGATCTTTTTCTTTTCGCAAGCCAAACCGAAACCTTTGGTAATGTTATTACTGAAGCACTATCTTCTGGTTTACCGGTAATTGCTTATGATTACGCTGCTGCCTCAGAATACATTGTGGATGGAAATAATGGTAAACTCTCTCCCATGGGAGATTCTATTTCACTCGAAGAAAACTTTGAAAGTTTACTTGAATGCTCGGGCTTGAAACTTGCTAAAATGAGTAATCAAGCGAGATTATCGACGCAAAAAGCGAATTGGATTAACATAATAAAAAAGCTTCATGATGATTTAATTGTACTGTCTCAAAACTCTCCATTTAGGAGCCTAAAAAGTAATTCAGTTAATAGAAGAAAATACCGTACGGTATGAGCAAATCATCTAAAGTACGGTTGGAATATAAAACCGTATTTATTTCTGATACGCACTTAGGAATGAGTGAAACTGGAATAAAAAAATTAAATCATTTTTTAGCACATATCCTATGTGAAACTTTAGTATTAAATGGTGACTTCATAGATGGGTGGGCGTTAAAAAGATCAGGTGGGTGGAGAAAAGAACATACCCGATGTATCCGATTAATTTTAAAAATGGTCGAAAAAAAACAAACAAACATTATATATATTCGCGGAAATCACGATGATTTCATCAAAAGCGTGACCCCTTTAATTTTCGATCGAATAAGAATTTGTGAACATCATATTTTTAAAAATATGGGAAGAAAATATTTAGTTGTTCATGGCGATTGCTTTGATAGTTTCTCTACCAAGCATAAGTGGATAGCTAAGATTGGATCCATTGGATATGATAATTTAATGAGGTTTAATCGATTATATAATCGGTATAGAAAATTTAGAGGTCTGAAACCGTTTTCTCTTAGTGTATGGGCAAAGAAAAAAGTAAAGAGTGCTGTAAATCATGTTCAGCGTTACGAGGAAAGTTTGGCTGAAATGGCTAGAAGATTCCAATGCCAGGGTATGATTTGTGGTCATATACATGTTCCGTGTGATCGATTTATAGATGATATTCGATATCTTAACAGTGGCGACTGGGTTGAAACAAATTCTTGTATTGTAGAACATAGAAATGGAAAGTTAGAGGTATTGTATTATTTTGAATTTTTGAAAAATCTTCGAGCTAAACAGGCAGTTATAAATTTAAATGATTCATCTCCGTCTGTTGAAAAAGTTAAAAATACTAATGGTAGTTTGGTTGGAGTTTTAAATTAAGTTTAAGTAAAAAAACTGCAGCCATATTTCAGACTGCAGTTTTAATAAACAATTTAAACTGTAACAAACAAAGTTCTATGAAAGAACGATCTGATTTAATCATGCAGACTACTCAATTTATCACTTGGGTTGTAACAAGATAGTAAAAGATTATGAATGATTCTAAATTTCTAAAGACCTGTAGGATGAGAATTATAACATAACTTTTCGGGCTTTGGCGCATAGTTGTTACATTTACAATATATTATTTATGCTCATGTCCCAATAATTATTATGAATGATGCTTCTACTTTTGTAACAGAAAATAATAGAATATTAATCATCGATGATGAGCCTGATCTTTGTGAGTTAATTGAATTTCAGTTACAAAAAGAAGGATACAAAACAAGTTCTCTATCTAACCCCTTGGAAGCAATTGGATTTGCTCGAGATTTTGAGCCCGATTTAATTATTTTAGATATAATGATGCCCGGACTAGATGGATTACATCTTTGTAGCATGTTAAAAGTTGATTCACAATTGAAAGATGTTCCAATTTTGTTTTTGTCTGCTCGCAGCGATGCAGATGAAAAAATCAAAGGGTTTGAACGTGGTGCGGATGATTATCTTACTAAACCTTTTGACAATCGTGAATTGTTCGCCCGAACAAAAGCAATTCTTTCCCGAACATTAAAAAAGAAACTTGCTTTAACAGGAAAGCTTGAAGCGGGTGGTATTCTTCTAGATCCAGAAAGCCATGAAGTTTTTATCAATAATGAATTAATTGATTTAACTCATACTGAATTTCGTTTGCTACATTTAATGATGGAGAGAATTGGCAGGGTTCAAAGTCGTGAAAACCTTTTGGTAAATGTATGGAATTATGATACAGACATTGAGACGCGGACGGTCGATAATCATATGGGTAGATTACGAGGTAAAATGGGTAAAACAGGAGATATGATAAAAACTGTTCGTGGCGTTGGTTATAAACTTGTTGTTGATTAATGCTTTTTTGCATTCGCAATATATAAAATACGCATATGCTTGGTATCTTCACAATTCTATTAGGTATCATGGCCTATTATTTGTGGCTTCAGCATAGACACAGCGTAAAAATATTACATTTGATGATTTCTTCTATAAAGGAAGGAAGTTCTGTCATTTTGGAGCGACCAAGGCTCTTAAGTGAAAATTTTCCTCTTTCATTATGCCAACGAACTTTAGATGATAATGCTGAAAAGATTGCAAAATTGAAGAGTCAGGAAACTCGAAGGACTCGTGCATTTAATGAAATTCTTGGGGGCATGCTGGATGGGGCTTTGATTTTAGATGGCAATCATATGATTACATTTGCGAATGCTACAGCAAAGAAAAATTTTTCTCCGAATAAAATTATTGAGGGTAGGAGATTGGAGGCAATTATTGATTCCTCAGAAACCCTCGACTTACTTGATCAATTAAGTAGAGGAAAAAAAACGGGTAAAGTTGAAATTTCTTTTCTCAAAAACGGTATTTCTCAGGATTTTGAGGTTGCTTGTGCTCTTCTTTCATCTATCAGGCCCTCACGAAACGAGGTGTTCTTACTCCTTTTCAGAGAGGTGACTCAGATCAAAAAAGCAGAGAGATTACGCAAAGACTTTGTTGCCAATGCTTCTCATGAATTACGCACTCCAATAACTATGATTAAAGGATTTTCAGAAACTTTGTTTGTATCTACTGATTTACCAGAAAGTCAAAAAAGATCCTTTACTCAAAAAATCCTTAAAAATTCCCTTCGCCTAGAAGCTTTGGTGGATGATTTGCTTAACCTATCTGAACTTGAAGGTAGTGAAGTGCCTATAAATCTTACGACCAACAAGCTTTGTGAAGTTATTCGAGGAATTAATCTATACCTTCAGGATAGACCTTACATCGATTCTTCCAAATTAAAGTTTTCATTCGCTGAAGAGAAGGACGGTTTTCCTATGGATGCAATAAAGGTAGCAATGGCAGTCAGTAATTTGATTGATAATGCTTTTAAATATGCGGGTAATTTTTCTAAAGTCTTGGTAAGTACGAAAATATCAGACGACGAAAATATCATTAAATGCTGTGTGGAGGATAACGGTAACGGAATTCCGCATAAGGATTTGGACCGAATATTCGAAAGATTTTATGTCGTTGATAAAGGAAGATCGAGAGAAAAGGGCGGTACAGGTCTGGGATTAAGTATTGTAAAGCATGTAGCAGAAGCTCACGGAGGTTTTGTTCATGCTGAAAGCATTCCAAACAAAAGAACAGTTTTCTCGATTAGTTTGCCTCGGATTTCAAAAATTTAACAAGTTAAATTTTATCTTTGTTACACAAATGGCGCACTTTCTTAACACAAAAATCAACGCAATTTGTTAAGGTAGTTTGTTAATTTAAAACATACTTTTCTTATTTAATATCGATGATTTCTGCCAACCGAAAAGATCAATGGATCAAATTGTTTTTTGCCAGCAATGCAGTCACTTCGGTTATCATTTTAGGTTTGATTACTTTATTTCTTTTTAAGGAAGGCATAGAGTTTTTTGGACAATACAGACATGAGCTAGAAAGATATAGAAAGTCTGGAATGGAATATGCCACAGTTGTTACAAAACAACATGATGATTTGACTCTCCTATATCGTTATTTGGAGAATATTCTTTCTCAAGAAAGTGAAGCATATGAAAACTTGGATCCAAATGATAAAAATAAGATAACAGGAGAAAAAAGCACGGCTGAATTGCTTAAGCTGAGTAGAAACTTTCAAGATATTAAAGAACTTTTGCTTATTTATGAGAAGCAGGTGGTTAAGTGGGCGGCTGAAACAAAACTTTTTCTACTTACAAAAAACGATATCTTGGAAATCAAACAATTCGCAATTGATCAGGGATTACCTATAGAAGACTTTACTCAAACATTAGATGAAATCAGTAAAAGAACATTCTTTTCACATCGTGAATTAGCAAGATGGCAAAATTACTTTATTAGAAATGAAAGGGATGATTTGGCAAAACGAATTAATCCTCTGGTTGGAACTGAAGCAGGAACAAATAGCGAAGGGCAGATTAGTAATCTTACTCATTTGATACAAAGTTCAGCTGCTAAAAGTTATTCAAAAATCCAAGAACAGCAAAAGAAAGAGTTTTCTTTGATTATGAACTCTTTCAAACCAACTTTCATTCTTCCTAAATCGATGCTTGATTACGAAAAAGCAACCAAGGCACTCGAAGAGTATATAGAAAAAATTCCTTTATATCAAAAACGCCTAACAGATTGGAACCCTGATGAGCCATATCCTGTTCATCGGGCTTTAAGCGGTTTTCTTTTTGGTAAGGATTGGGTTACTAATAGTGCTCGCCAAGATTGGTTTGGCATCCTTCCTTTGTTGTCAGGTTCATTGTTGGTAAGTCTTATTGCGCTTGCTTTGGCAATCCCTTTTGGTGTGGGTTCTGCGATCTATGTTAATCAAGTCGCAACTCAGCGTGAGCAATCTTTTATCAAGCCATGTATTGAATTTATTTCAGCTATTCCCTCTGTATTGATTGGTTTTTTTGGCATTGCTGTTCTTGGAGGTATGGTGAGCTTAATTTCGGATGAGAGGTTAAATTCTTTAACTGCGGGATTTCTTCTTGCCTTGATGACGGTTCCAACAATTTTCACTTTAGCAGAAGATTCACTTAACAATGTGCCTCGTGCCCTTCGAGATGCTTCTTTATCTCTCGGTGCAACAAGGTGGCAAACATGTGCTAAAATAATTTTCCCATCTGCTATTACGGGTATTATTTCAGCAGTTCTTTTGGGTTTTGGGCGTGTCATTGGAGAGACAATGGTTGTTTTACTTTGTGCAGGAAATAGGATTGCGATTCCTGATTTTACTTCTGGCTTGGGAGTTTTTGCCCAACCCGTTCACACTATGACAGGAATCATCGCACAGGAAATGGGAGAAGTAGAATTTGGCAGTATTCACTATCGTGCCTTGTTCATGGTTGGTATTGTCCTGTTTCTCATCGCCCTGGTAGTAAATTTTTTATCACAGACCATAGCTGGTCGATACAAAGCGAGCTATTAATAGATGGATAGTCAAAAAAACTTACCTAAAAATCCTTTTTCTCGGAAAGTATCAAGTGAAAGAGTCCAGGAATCCTTAATGTTTGGATTTCTTAGAGGCATGACTTTTTTTGTTATTTTTTGTGCAGCTTTTCTCTTTTGGGATATTTTATCAAAAGGTGCAGGTAAGGTCTTTGAAGGCGATGGACTTTTAAATTGGGAGTTTTTGACTGCTCACCCTCAAACTCTTCATGTAATCGGAGAAGGCGAAGATGAAATTAAATTAAGTTCCACCAATTATTATAAGCTCAAAGATGAGATGATGTTTAATAAATGGGATAAATTTAAAAAATCTAAAAAATTTGATGAAGACAGAAGCTTGCTTAATCAGAAAATGATTCGAATACAAAATGAGTGGTCGGAAAAAAATCTTCAAATCTTAAGATCGGACTTTATTTCTCGTGAAAAATTGAAGTCAAATAAGAAGTTTTCATTTTGGAAAGATTTAATTTCTGACATCAATGTTACAGCTCAAGATTTTGAAATTAAACCAATTGAGGTACCAAATATGGTGAGTCAATTTATACTAGGTCATTTTGAGCAAGAAAGAAGTCGTCTTGCTTTGGTGGAAGACAAAATTACTTTTTTCAGGGCAACGCAATATCCAAAGATTGAAAATCTTAATGTTGAGAATTTATTATCTGTAAGCGATGCTTATGAAAGTTTTCTCGTTCAAATTCCCGAAATTTATCTTTTAGCAGTTAAAAAATTCGGCCATGAAGTAACTCAAACATATCAAGAATTTTTGGCAACTGAAGGAGCAAAAGAATTTGGTCGGTTTGCTGAAGCTTTAGTTGCTTATGAGAATGTAAGAAAACCATTTATTGAAGAGAATCCTGATATTCAAAATTGGGATTCCTTAGAAAATGTCTTACGTTCATTTAAAGAAGCAATGTCAGTTTCACTTCCTTCCAGGGACTATGCATACTCAGGTGGAGGAATTTTTCCAGCAATTATTGGAACACTTTTATTAGTTTTGGGTGCTATGTTAATTGCGATCATCCTGGGTGTATTTTGTGCTATTTTTTTAGCTGAATATGGAAAGTCTGGAAAATTTCTATCTCTTGTTCGGTTAGCAATACTAAATCTTGCAGGAGTTCCATCCATTATTTTTGGACTATTTGGGTTTGGACTATTTGTTATCTTTTTTGATTGGAATGTATCGCTTCTTGCAGGCTGGTTTACTTTGGCATTTATGGTTTTACCAATCGTAATTACAGCAAGTGAAGAAGCTTTGCGATCAATACCTCAAGGTTTTAGAGAGAGCGCACTTGCTCTAGGTGCAACTAAGTGGACCATGATTAAAACATCTGTTCTTCCCTTTGCCATGCCTGGTATTCTCACTTCATCAATTCTTGGAGTTGCCAGAGCAGCAGGTGAGACTGCACCGATTATGTTTACAGCTGCTTATGCAAAAAGATCGGACTTACCATGGGAAGGATTGGAGCATTGGACAGATTTCTTTTTTCAAGGTGTAATGGCTTTACCTTATCACATTTATGTAGTCAGTGCGAAAATTCCACAAAATGAATACACTGCTGATATGCAGTATGGTACTGCATTTATTTTTCTTCTGCTGGTTGTTGGCGTGGCCAGTATTTCTATAATTTTTCGTAACCGACTTCGAAAAAAATATCGCTGGTAATTTACAATAAATCTATTCACTAAAATGCAAGAGGTACCTGAAACAACAACAATTTCGAATGAATTAGTTTCGTCGACCGAGAAAAAAAATCCTGCTATTCGTATTAATAATTTGGATTTCCAATATGGAGATAATAAAGTCATTCATGATGTGACCCTCGATATTTTCCCTAAGGAAGTTATGGCATTTATTGGGCCTTCAGGTTGTGGGAAAAGCACATTGCTTCGATGTCTTAATCGTATGAATGATTTAGTCGACGGAGCAAAAATCACTAATGGATCAATAGAAATTCATGGAACAAATCTTCATGATAGTTCTGTAGATGTAATTGAATTAAGAAAAAAAGTTGGGATGGTTTTTCAAAAATCTAATCCTTTTCCAAAATCCATTTACCAAAATGTGGCATATGGCTTGCAAATTCAGGGCGTAAAATCAAAGCGTAAAGTTGATGAGAAAGTTGAAGAATCATTACGTAAGGCTGCTTTATGGGATGAGGTTAAGGACAGACTAAATGAAAATGCTTACGGGCTATCAGGTGGTCAACAGCAACGTTTATGTATAGCCCGTACATTGGCAGTTGAACCGGAAATTATTCTTATGGACGAGCCTTGTTCGGCCCTTGATCCAGTTGCTACTGGACGAGTTGAAGAATTAATTCTAGGGTTGAAAGATGAGTATACGATTGTAGTCGTTACCCATAATATGCAACAAGCTGGAAGGATATCTGATCGTACAGCATTTTTCTATCTAGGAAAGTTAATTGAATGCGACAAAACAAAAAAAATCTTCCTCAATCCTAGTATAAAACAAACAGAGGATTATATATCAGGGAAATTCGGCTAAATTTAGTTCGATTCCAAAAGCATATAAAAATTTATTATGACTACTTACTTCGAGCACAATTTGGAAAATGTAAAATCCAAGCTTTTGTTAATGGGTCAACTGGCTAACGATTCATTAAAACTATCGATTCAAGCATTATTGGAAGGAGACTCTGCACTTGCTAAAACGATACGGCGAAAAGATGAAGAAATCGATGACCTGGAAAATGAACTAAGCGAATCTGTTACTTCTTATCTTTCTACTCATGCACCAGTAGCAGCTGATCTACGACTTCTAGTTGCAACAATGAAAATTAGTCACGAGATTGAAAGAGTTGGGGATGAAGCTAAAGCAATTGCCCGCCGGTCTCGTAAGACAAGTACACTCGATTTTTATGAAATTCCTAAAATGGGAAAAATTGTACAAGAGATGCTTCAGGATGCACTATCTACTTTTGTTGAATTTGATGAAGAAAAAGCAAAACATATTTGGACTCGGGATTTAAAGGTAGATCAACTCCACAAAAAAAATAATCAGTTTTGCCAATCCTTAGTCGAAAAAAATCCAACAGTTGCATCATCTGTATTTGAAGTACTTTTTATTTCCAAATCACTTGAGCGAATTGGTGATCATGCAGTAAACATTTCAAAAGAG
>CEVG01088119.1_pt1 | contig 10353 bp, 10 predicted proteins | sample 356511 | NCBI WGS metagenome assembly CEVG01 (sample SAMEA2623426, study PRJEB7988) | marine metagenome | biome: marine biome (ENVO:00000447); feature: surface water layer (ENVO:00002042); material: "saline water (ENVO:00002010), including plankton (ENVO:xxxxxxxx)" | depth 5 m | reverse complement strand
TTTTTTTATGCAATTATTTGGAATCATTATAAATTATAAAAGTTATAATTATATACTAAACATTAGTTGAGATGTGCCGTTCTAATTTGTATAAACTTAAAAGTATGATAAATATAAAAGACAAACCTATGTGTCAGTGTGGTAATACTAGTAATCCAAGTGGTTATTGTGATGGCTCACACAATAAGAATTAAATCAAAACCCATCTTTATGATGGGTTTTTTAATACCTTGTATAGCCTCCAATACTTGAGCGATAGTCTAGCTCTAGACCATGATCTTTTATGTATGATCTTAGTTCATCCGACACTTCTCCCAAATAAATTATTCCTTCAAATGTATAGATGTTCGAAAAATTTCCAAACTCCTCTTGAAGATCACCTCCCTCCGCTAATATCCTGCTGAGATGATTTTTAAAAGCGTGCTCATCTTTATACCTTTCATAAAGTGTTACCTTTTTCTCATCCTCAGAGATTAAAAATCTCCAAGAGATAGTGTTCTCCTCTGTCTCGGATATAAGTTTGGCATAACTATCACTCCATTCCCTCGTGTCAATTGTTCTGTCGTCGTTTACAGATAGTTCGCAAATAATTATTACCTCTTTGTTTTGATTGTCATTTATTGTTTTCATAGTTAAAAATTAATTATTAGTTATCTTAATCCATTTATATCATATCTTGATAGAAAATTCCATATTTCAGAATTTGAGTCAATATCACCGTTTTCATATCCTTTACTTGATGAAGGGTTTAGGTTGGGATAAGAGTGACCTCCGCCGATTACTTTGTAGTGGATAACAGAAACTTCATTTTCTCCGTTTAGCCACGAGTGCAATTCAACTGTAGAGCCGTCCTGAGAATTGGTATTTTCAATGTATGTTATGACAGGGTCAGGATCAGTATTGTTATATTCTGCCCAGTACCTATTTGATAGGTTTTGGTCTAAATAGTATCCTGCAATTCCTTCATAAAAGTCTTCTGTTCCATGAATATTAATTAATGGAGTAGGGTGAGATGGATTACAATAGTTGTAGGTGTCAATGAACATATGACCTGCAACTACGCCTATACCTGCTATCCGATTACTTAGTAAACAAGCAATTTCATATGCAAGATATCCACCATTGGAAAAACCTGTGACATATATTCTATCAAGATCTATCGAGTAAATAGAGGAAACCTCATCAATGATATGAGATACAAACCCTACATCATCAACTGAAGTTGATTTAGAATTTTCACCTCCAAGGTGCCAAGTTGGGTCACCTGAGTTATCAGTTGTTGCTTGTGGATATATAATTATAAAGTTTGCTGTATCAGCTATTGATCTCATGTCTCCTATGGAGTTTAAGTAACCAGTTGCTGTAGATGCACCACCGTGAAGATTAAAGACTATCGGAATTGGCTCCGAGATAGAATATGAACTAGGAACGTATATGTGATAGGATCTAGTTAGATTATCGAAAATTGTTGATATATTATTAAGTCCTATAAATTCACTGTTTACCTCACTCTCATCTTCATTAATTTCAGCCTCATCATTTTCGCACGAGAGTAATAAAATTATTAAAAATGATATGTTTATATACTTAAAATACTTTTTAAAGTGGATCACAACCTTTTTCATCGAAACATTTTTTAAAAATTTCGTATTATAAATAAAAAACAAAACATATGAAAAATCTACTTATTACCATCTTTTTACTAATTAATTTCAATTTATTTTCTCAAGACTACAACATTAATATAGAGAAAAGTAATATTAAATGGACGGGAAAAGAGATAACAACTAGTTCACACTACGGTACTTTAAAATTTATTGGAGGCGATATAAATATTCAGCCTGAGGCTGTTACAGGAAAAGTTGTTGTTGATATGGAATCATTGTCAGTTGATGATCTGACAGGAGGATCAAAAGCGAGACTTGAGGGTCATCTCAGGTCTGACGACTTTTTCTCTGTCAGTAGCCATAAATCTTCAACTATTGAAGTAACCTCCTCTAAAAAAAACGGTGACAATTATGATGTTGATGGTGTACTAACTATTAAAGGTATTTCCCATCCGATAAGTTTCGTTCTTAGTGTAGATGACAAGGTAGCGACATCAAAGCTAACGTTTGACAGATCAAAGTATGACGTGAGGTTTAGGTCAGGTACATTTTTTGAAAACCTTGGAGATAAACTCATTCTCGATGACATAGAACTAGAGGTTGAATTACATTTGAACTAGGATAATCTTGACTATTATCTTGGATTTTTATCAGAAAGATAATTTGCCTTTTGCAAATTTATTTTTTTGATAAAGCCGTGGTCAGATCTACTTTTTATTCTAATTTTTAAAAAATTAGTATCTGCATTGATTGTATAGTCCTCGTCACCAACTTTAAATATTACAAGTTTATAGTAAGGTATAATTAGTCCATAGGTTTCAAGATTTGACTTTATGTAAATAATTATCCCTTTCGGTCTTATTTCTATATTACAGACGCTGAGCTCGTAGTCATTCCTTAGTAAATCGTAAATCTCATTATCACACTTTTTTATGTATAGCTTCCGAGATCCAGCTCCTTTAAGTTTGAGTTTTTTCATTAAAGAGAACTCTTCCCCTACCAATAAATTTATTTGTTTTTCTATTTGTGGATCTTTGTAAGAAAGGTTCTTTAACATTGTAAATATATGAAACGTGATATTTCAGATAATGATTTAAAAAATTTACTAGAAGAAAAATATTTGAAATATAATACTACTCATTTTATTGATTCAGACCCAGTACAGATACCTCATAGATTTAAAGAAAAAAATGATATTGAGATTTCAGCATTTTTGACTTCAATAATTTCATGGGGTAATAGAAAAATGATAATAAATAATGCAGATAAAATGATGAAAATAATGGGAGGCTCACCATATGATTTTGTCATTAACGCATCAGAGAAAAATATTAAATCCGTATCATTTGTTCACAGAACCTTTAACTCTGACGACTTTAAATTTTTCATATTATCCCTAAAAAATATATACCAAAATCATGGAGGTTTAGAGAATGTTTTTACAACAAATCAAGGTGATGAGTGGATTTTTGAGACAATTACAAAATTTAAAAAGATTTTTTTTTCTATTGATCACATGAAAAGAACTACAAAACATATTTCTGATCCAGAAAAAAGATCAGCATGTAAAAGAATAAATATGTTTTTAAGATGGATGGTTAGAAAAGATACGAGTGGAGTTGATTTTGGAATATGGAATAAAATCTCAACCTCTATTTTATCATGTCCCCTTGATACGCATACCCTTAGAATTGCTCAAAATCTAAATCTAGTATCAAGGACGCAAAATGATATTAAAACTTTGATTCAATTAGATAGTAAATTAAGGTTATTTGATCCTATAGATCCAGTTAAGTATGACTATGCTTTATTTGGTTTAGGGGTTGATAAATAGTTTGTTACCCACCAGCTCCTCCTCCGTCTCCACCAGCTCCTCCTCCGTCTCCACCAGCTCCTCCTCCTGCATCTCCAGCGTATGCACCATACATGTATGCCTCTCCACCTGTCCCTGAGGAAGTGTATTTATTTACTGCAATGTTATATTTATCGTTCATAGACTCAATTGTACTTAAATTAATATTTCTAAATATAAAATCAGAAAATTTATAAGAGGACAAGTCCAGTTTCACAGCTTTCGACTTATTGAAAATAATAATTTCACCATTGTATACCACAACTTTGGGATAATACATACTGTACCATTTTTGGTGTGGAAATTTTTCCTCGAAAACTACTTCACCTGTTTCAATCTCTTTTACTACTATCTTAGAAGATTTATTAATGAAGAAAAGTTTATTATCGATAGCAACGCAGTTTGTTACAATATTTAACTTTTCGTCTTTCCAGTAAAAATTTCCAGAATCAATATCAATAACTGAGGTATAATGTGTTCCCATCCAGTTATGTGTATAAAGGAAAATATATTTGTCAAGTCTGTATGTTCCTGTTATGTTGTCTGATACATTAATTTTCCATTTTATACCATTAGTTTTTGAGTCAATCAAGGAAATTTTATGTTTTTCGATTAGAATAACTTTATCCATCTTAATCAATTTTATCAAGAATTTCCCACCTTGCAAGTTTTATTGGGATACTGCCTGCCTCATTAAATTTTTTAAAAAATTCATTTAGAGTAAATTTTTTATTTTCTTTTTCTAACTTTTCTGCATACTCAGTTACTATTTTCTCTAACATATATTTTCCAGTGATATAAGATGTTCCATATCCTGGTTGTCTAAGGTAAAGGTGCTGCTCGAACTTTAGTAGGTGAGGTTCTCTATTCATCCATTTTCTTGGTGTCCATCTAACGTGTACACCACCCGCTTCTTCCATAGTCATCTCATTTGCATGGGCATATAATGATCCCAGCCCTCTCGCGGCTCTCTGTGCAATCATAATCCATACAATTTCTCTTGATCTTGGACTATCATTATATAATCCTGCATGCATAAACATTTCTTCAACACCAGTAGCATATCCCTCATTTTTGGTGTCGAAAATATTATATAATAATGCATCTTTTCTTATCGGACTTTGGTGAGGATTGTCTCTTATTTCCGCAAGATCAAACCAATGTACAAAATGTGAGTATAGAGGCAGAGGATCAATATGTAATCCAATGTTAAAGAAGTTTCTATCTTCACTTGGAACAAATTTTCCCATGTGTTCCCTTAGTGCTGGTTCCATATTTTCTTTATAAGGCATGATTTCTTTTTCCTTTATAAATTTCATAAACCTTTTAACACCATTTTCAGTTAGAATCTTAAATTCCTCTGGTGTATTTGCAGCTTCTAGTTCCGGTAAATTTCTGTTATTATGTTCCTCTAACATAAGAGAAGACCAAGATCTATCAAGTTCTCTTTGGAGAAGTCGAACCTCATCTTCCCATGTCATAGGGAGAAGATGAACATTTTGTTGATACCAAGTATAATTTTCTTTACCTATACCAGATGGACCAGTTTTAGTTTTAGATTCTTCCTCCAACCACTGAATAAATCTATCATTTGATTCAATTGCATTATTAATACTAATATTTATTTGATCATCTTCTTTATAACCTAATTTATTTTTTATTGTTAGAAGGTTGTCTTTTTGTTGTCTAAAGTTTTCAATGCCAGCAATCCATAACTCTCTTGCATTTCCAGTTAGATTTTTTCTTGCTTCATTCTGAAAAATAGGAATCAAATCAATTTCGTTTTTAAGTTTTTCTTTATCAATATTAGATAGGGGAAGATCATACATCCAAAACTCAATAACTCCGTGATTTGTTGGGCCTTCGTGAGCTGGAACATCACTCTGATACATCCAAACTGACTGATAAAATGCAGGATCTCTTACCCAGGGTTTTAAAACTCTATTATTGAAATCATATCCATTCATCTCAGCTCGTATTATATGCCAATCAATTTGATTTGATATACTCCATTCACTGATATTAAAATCTTCTAATCTTTCTCTTAGTACATGATATTTAGGTTTCTTTTTCTCAAAAGAATTTACTGAGTAATCATGAACTCCATTAATTAAATCTGGTTCTTCAAATAATCTCCAGTCTTCAAAAAGAATTACTAAATCATCATAGCTATTATTTTTTTCTGTTTCTTGACTATTTATACATGATGATAACAGAATAAAAATTAAAATTTTTTTCATTAAAATTTTATTTATAGAATGATTGAATATTCCCATAATTTAATGAAGGGTTAACTATGGGAATAAATATTTTTATTTAGATAGCATATTTTTTGCTTCCCTTTCGTTATCAAAAACTTTAGGATTAAAATACTGCATTTCTCTAATTATCTTATTACCATCCCATTTGTATGCAATATAAAATGGAAATGATACCTCATCACCAGTGTATTTTCCATTAGCAGAGAAATCACTCCAAATTTCTGTCCAGGTATCTCCAGTTGAATAATGAGTTGTTTCAATAGCAGATCCAGATCCATCTGTTGAATTATTATTCTCTTTGATTTTTACATTTTCGAACATTTCAAATAATTCTTCAACTCCTGCAATAAATTCATCTTTATTAAATTCTTCACCATCAGGATTTACAAATACCATATCTTTTGAGAATAATTCTTTTAAAAATCCGATGTCTTCCTTCTCTACAGCTTTGAAAAGATCTTCAACTAATTTGGTTTTTTCATCTTCAAGGTTAACCACACCAAAGTCTTTTTTATTATTACAAGAAAAAAGAACAGTTGCACATAATAATGTAATGATAAAGTTTTTCATAAATTCTCTATATTTAATTAATAATGAATAAATATATATTCTTTTTTTCTTTTCTAGTACTTATATCCTCATGTAAAACAAGTACAGTTAATAATTTCGATACTGAGGGAATGATTCTGATTAGAGGTGGATCATTCAAAATGGGAAGTGACGATATTGATTCAAATTTGGATGAAAGACCTATTCATAGCGTTGAAATTAGTTCTTTTTGGATGGATGAAACTGAGGTTACCAATGCTGAGTTTAAAGAATTTGTTGATGCTACAGGTTATATTACAACTGCTGAAAAAAGTCCTGATTGGGAGGAACTTAAGAAAGATTTACCACCAAATACTCCAAAGCCAGATGAGAGTGTTTTTGTTCCTGCATCCTTGGTTTTTAAGAAAGCAGATATTGATAACCTTTCAAATCATTCTCAGTGGTGGGAATGGAAGCCAGGTGCTAATTGGAAAAATCCCGGTGGGCCCGGAACAAATATTGAAGGAAAAGAAAATCACCCAGTGGTACAAATTAGTTGGTTTGATGCAAATGCTTATGCTCAGTGGAAAGGTAGAAGACTTCCAACAGAAGCTGAATGGGAATATGCCTCGAGAGGAGGTTTGAATGGTATGAAGTTTAGTTGGGGAAATGAAATCAAATTAAGTGATTATGCAAATACCTGGGAGGGAGAATTTCCAAAAAATAATTATAAGATTGACGGTTATGAGTCAACTTCCCCTGTAAAAAGTTATCCTCCTAACCAGTATGGACTATATGATATGGCAGGAAATGTGTGGGAGTGGTGTAGCGACCTTTACAATTATAGATATTACCAATCTGTTTCTGATATTATTTCTAAAAACCCAACTGGTCCAACCAAAAGCTTTGATCCTGCTGAGCCTTATTCTATCAAAAGAGTTGTTAGGGGAGGTAGTTATTTATGTAACAAATCCTACTGTACAGGATACAGAAATTCAATGAGGATGAAAAGTACTCCTGATACAGGAGCAATGCACACTGGATTTAGAACAGTAAAAGACTTGAAGATATAATAATGTTTAGAACTGTTTTTTTTCTTTTTTTTCTTTTTTCAATCAACTCATTCTCTCAATCAAATATTAGCATACTTGATGAATTCATATTGGAAGGGAAGGAAATGTGGAAAATACCTGGAATTTCAGTTGTTGTTGTAAAAAATGATTCGACGCTTTATAAAAAGACTTTTGGTAAGAAAAATTATTTTAAAGATGAAAAGGTAGATACAAAGACAATTTTTTCTATGGCATCGACAACAAAAGCACTTGTATCCATGTCACTTGGAATATTAGTAGATAGAGATTCGTTGTCTTGGGATGATAAAGTGATTGATGTTCTTCCGTCATTTAAACTTTCTGATGAATATATAACTAAAGATGCAAGAGTAAAGGATCTATTAACACATAATTTAGGAATTGGTAATGAAGATAAATTGTGGACAACAGATAGTACTTCTATTGAAGAAATGTTATTAAAATTTTCAAGGTCCCCAAAAACATATCCATTAAGAGGCGGTTATAAATATCAAAATATTATGTACGTTATAGCTGGAGAGGTAATAAGAAATGTATCTGGTAAAAGTTGGCAGGATTTTATGAAGATTAATATTTTGGATAAAATAGGACTTGAATGTACAAAAACATGGTCAAAGGATATTTTTAATTATGGTAATTACACTTATCCCCATCAAATCGATTATGATGAGGGGATAGTAAATGTTCCTTTTACCATTTCTGATCAAATAGGTGCAGCTGGCATGATGTGGTCTTGTGCTGATGACATGGAAAAATATTTACATTTTCTATTAAACAAAACACAAATTTTGGGTGAGAACATTCTGAAGGAGGAAACATTTAATTATTTGTTTAAACCACACATTATTGTAGGTGATTCCTTTTATCCTACAGCTGAGCTTACAAATCCTGATTGGAAGACGTATGGACTTGGTTGGTATCAACATGACTATAGAGGTGAAAAAATAGATTTTCATACTGGAAGTCTACAAGGGTTAGTTGCTATAATAGGATTAATAAGGGATAAAAATATTGGTATTCATGTATTTGCCAATTTAGATCATGCAGAGTTAAGACATGCGATCATGTATAAAGTAATGGATCTTTTCCTGTTTAATGATGATTCAAGAGATTGGAATAAAGAGGTGTTTGATCTTTATTATGAAATGGATTTAAAATATAAAGATTCATACCTAAACAAATTTAAGGATAGAGATACTAATTCTAAAATGTCTCTTAGACTTGAAGATTACGAAGGTGAATATTTAAGTGATATGTACGGAAGAATTATCATCAAGAAAGATGATGAAAAAATGACTTTAGATATTAATAATGGAATAAAGTTTTTTGATCTAGATTGGTGGGAATATGATATTTTTATTACTGATAAAGATGAAAAATGGAGGGAGAAATTGTTTGTCAATTTCAATATTGAAGATAATAAGGTATATAGTTTAAAAATCTACAATGAGGAATTTAAAAAAGTTAACTAAAATATTTTTTTTTCTTCTCCTTATATCGTGTTCAGAGAGTGAAATAGCAAAAAAAAATTTTATCATAATTCTGGCCGATGATTTAGGTTATTCCGACCTTGGCTCATTTGGAAGTGAAATCAATACTCCTAATATTGATATGCTTGCTCAAGAAGGAGTTATTATGTCAAATTTTCATACCTCACCACTATGTGCTCCATCTAGGGCAATGCTTTTGTCAGGAAATGATAATCACATTGCTGGTATTGGAATTCAAGCATTTAGTTCCGAAAATTTTGGGTATGAAGGTAAACTTTCTGAAAGAGTAAAAATCATTCCTGAAGTTTTACAAAAAAGCGGTTATAAATCATTTATATCTGGAAAATGGCATATTGGGGGTGATCCTTACGAAAGAGGTTTTAATAATTCATACTCCTTATTACCAGGTGCTTTTACTCATTATGATAACAATAAACCTATTGAGGCTTATCCTGACTCATCATTTTCACAAAATGGAAAGAGAGTATTATGGCCAGAGGGAGAGTATTCAACTGATTTTTATACACAAAAGATGATTGATTTTATTAAATCTAATCATGATAAACCCTTTTTCGCTTACTTATCATATACGGCGCCTCATTGGCCATTGCAAGTAGATAAAGAATTCTCTGATAACTATGTTGGGTATTATGACAGTGGTTATCATAAAGTTCTTGAGAAAAGATTAATCAATAATATTGAGAAAGGAATAATTCCGGTCTCGAGTAATCTCCCTGATGCATCATATCTTTCTGAAAATTGGAAAAAATTAAGTGTTAATGAAAAAAAGTTGGAATCAAAAAAAATGGAGATATATGCTGGTATGATTGAAAATATGGATTTAAATGTTGGAAAACTAATTGAGTATTTAAAATCAGAAAATTTGTATGATAATACAATAATTTTTTTCCTATCAGATAATGGAGCAGCAGCTGAGGATTTTTATTATAATAAAACGTATGGAAAATATATAAGAGATAAATTTTCATATGATATAAATGAAATTGGTTCTGCAAAATCTTTTGCGTCTCTTGGACGAAATTGGGCTGAAACCATATCGTATCCATTTAGACTTTACAAAGGATATACTACATCTGGAGGTATAAGATCCCCACTTATAATAAAAGGTATAGAAAGTAAATCAAAAATTTCTAATGAATTTATGACATTACTTGATATAGCTCCAACTATTTATGATATCTCAAATTCAGAATATATTTACAACAAAAATTATCCTTTAAAGGGATCATCTATTTTACCATTTTTTGAAGAATTTTCAGAAAACATTCATTCAAAAGATTATGTATTTTCTTTTGAACACAGTGGAAACTCAATACTTAGAAAAGGAAATTGGAAGATTATAAATAAAACTAACCCTTTTAGTAAAGAGAATTTTGAGCTCTTTCATGTTAGTGATTTTACTGAACAAAATAATCTTATAAATGATTTTCCAAATATTTTTGATTCTTTATATGTAGAATGGAATGATTTTGTGGTGAGAAATAAAGTTTTATTACCTACACC
>CEVG01065645.1_pt1 | contig 10365 bp, 10 predicted proteins | sample 356511 | NCBI WGS metagenome assembly CEVG01 (sample SAMEA2623426, study PRJEB7988) | marine metagenome | biome: marine biome (ENVO:00000447); feature: surface water layer (ENVO:00002042); material: "saline water (ENVO:00002010), including plankton (ENVO:xxxxxxxx)" | depth 5 m | reverse complement strand
TACTCATTGAATTTAAAAATATAAGTTAAGTTAAATTTTTGTCAATTTTGGGAAACAATAAATCCAAATCCCCTATTCTGTTATTAGCTGCTAGCGACGGTATGCTTCCAGGCCCTGCAAAACAATTTGCCTCCTCATCTATTGACAAATTAAGTGCCTTTAAAATTTTTGTTGATGATGAAGGAATTATTGGATAGAAAAGGATTGAAACCAACCTTATAACCTCCAAGGAAACTCGTAGAACACGTTTGAGATCATCAATCTTCCCTTCTTTTGCTAGGGTCCAGGGCTTGGTATTATCAATATATTTATTAGTCATTGAAACTATTCCAATAATTGAATCAATAGCCTTGCTAAATTCAACAGATTTAAAACAAATCATATATTCTGATAAATTTTCATCACAAATATTTATTAGGTTTTGCTCTTCCTCTTTAAGCTCTTGTTGTTCTGGAATAACTCCATCAAAGTTCTTTTTTGTCATAGAAAAAACCCTGTTCACAAGATTTCCAAAGTTATTTGCAAGCTCAGAATTAATTCTGCTTATTAAAGCATCCTCCGAAAAATCTCCATCATTACCAAATGGAACCTCTCTTAATAAAAAATATCTAAACTGGTCGAGTCCATACTTATTAATAATGTCCTGAGGATTAACTACATTTCCTAGAGACTTAGACATCTTTTCTTTCTCTACAGTCCACCAACCATGAGCTATAATTTTTTTTGGTGTTTCCATTCCTGCAGCCATTAACAAAGCTGGCCAATAAACTGCATGAAATCTTAGTATATCTTTACCTACAAAATGGAAATTTGCGGGCCAAAAATCCTTTAAAGACTTGCTGTCATTATCAGGATATCCTAAAGCAGTTAAATAATTTGTCAGTGCATCAATCCATACATAGACAACATGAGATTCATCTCCAGGAACCTTAACACCCCAGTCAAAACTTGTTCGGGAAATTGATAAGTCTTTTAATCCTTGCTTAACAAAACTTACCACCTCATTGTATCTAGACTTAGGCTGAATAAATGTTGGATTATCTTCATAAAACTTCAGTAATTTCTCTTCCCAATCTGACAATTTAAAAAAATAACTTGATTCTTCTACCCATTCGACCGGTGCACCTGTAGGTGCATGCCCATCCACAATTTCTTCTTCATTATAAAATGCTTCATCCCGTATTGAATACCATCCGGAATATTTATCCAAATAAACTTGCCCATTATTGTTCAATTTCTCCCAAAAACTTCTTACCGCATTAATATGTCTTTGAGAACTTGTTCTAATAAAATCATTATTAGAAAGATTTAAAATTTTAGTAAGGTTTTGAAAATTTAAACTCATATTATCTACAAATTCTTGAGTATTTAAATTGTTATTTTTGGTTGCTTGCTGGATTTTTTGACCATGTTCATCAGTGCCAGTAAGAAAAAAAACTTCATAATTTTTTAATCTATAAAATCTAGCTAAAACATCACTGGCAATACTGGTATAAGCATGCCCAACATGTGGTTTATCGTTAACATAATAGATAGGTGTTGTTATATAGATATTACTCATATTGCCCATTCGTTTATACTACCTGATAGTTTGTTTTAATTTAGTTCAAAAAATAATTCAAAATAATTTCATCTAAATTGAGTTTAATATTTATATTTGAATCTTTAATTTCAGTTAAAAGCTGTAACAAACTTTCATTAAAATCAAATAAATTAAGTGGGATTCCACTATTGTTATTAGAAGCTAATGACGAAATTCTAAAATTGATAATATTACATATCGCATATAAGAAAAAATATGTATTAGTTTGTTTTATTAATTCATCTATTGATTCATTTAATTCATCTAAACTTGAAAAGTCCTTTGAGAGAATTAAATCGACACATTTATTTATTAAAAAAAGGTTTCCTTGGGTAATAAATTTTAAATTTATTAATGAACCATTCAATAAACTTAAAATGATTTGTTCATCTTCTAGCCCTTCGGGAATTAAGTCTAAAATTATTGAATCTGGTAACTTTTTAAAATTAAACTGAAGAGTCCTTGATCTCAATGTAGGTATGAGTGAATCTATGTTTGAAGAAATTAAAATAATTGTTAGATTTTCAGGGGGCTCTTCAACTATTTTCAGCAATTTATTTTGAGATACCACATTCATGTCCTGAACATTATTTATTAATAAAATTTTTTCTACCTCTTCAAAGGGAGCTTTAATTGCCCAAGAATTTAGTTCAATCAAATCTTCAACCAATATTTTTCCATCTGTTGAATCAATAATAAGACAATCGGGATGAATATCTTTATCAATCTTATCAGGTTTTTTGAATCTTGATTTAACAAGATCAATAAGGAAATCTTTTTTTCCAATCCCATTGGGTCCAATAACGGCTATAGTTCGTGAAATTCTTTGCACTTTGAAAAGATTTATCAAATTTTCTTGATAAGTTTTATGAAACTCATATAGATTGTTAGTCATAACTTTTAGTCCAACCTGACTAGTCTGGAAAATATACTAAACTTTTCTTTTAATATTTTTTTGATTTCTTCATGAACATCATGAATCTCTTGTTCACCATTTATTATGAAAATTCTATTAGGCTGATTTTGCTGTAAGGACAAATAGGCCTTTCTCACTCTTGAATGAAATTCAAATGATTCATCATCAATTCTATTTCTACCAGGCCTTGAAACTATTCTACTTAGAGCTGTATTTACAGAAATATCAATTAAAAAGGTAATTGTAGGGTTAACACCTAAAGCCGCATGTACTCCAAGCTTTTTTACTAATTCTGTATCAATTCCTCTGCCATAACCTTGATAAGCTATTGTTGAGTCATAAAACCTATCACACAAAACAATTTTCCCCTCTGCTAATTTAGGTCTAATTAACTCTTGTATATGCTGTGCTCTATCCGCACAAAATAATGATAATTCTGCAATGGGCTCAATTTCAATATCATCATAGTCAAGAATAATCTTTCTTATGAGTTTCCCCACTTTTCCCCATCCGGGTTCACGAGTAGCAACAACATCAAAATGTATTTTTCTCAAAGATTCTTGTAAAAGTTCTACCTGAGTAGATTTACCTGAGCCCTCTATTCCTTCAAAAGTTATAAACAATTTTTACCCACTTAATAATTTTTTTTTAAACTCTTAAGTTCATTATAATCTAATTCTACTATTTTTCCTGGTTCCAACTCCCCTAGCTTGATCGATCCAACAGCAATTCTTTTTAATTTCTTAACTTTTTTATTGAAATATTTAAAAAAGTTTTTAACAATGTGATTTCTGCCCTCATGTATAGTAATTTTAACTAAAGTTTCTTTATTGTTTCTTGATAAAACCTCAAGATTCTCTGGTAAAAGAAATCCATCAGATAGCTTGGCCCCTTTGCTCATTTTAATTAATAAACCATCTGAAATGTCCCCGTCTAGATGAGTAAGATATGTTTTTTTGATCTCAAAGCTTGGGTGAGAAATTTTATGAGCAAAATCACCATCATTTGTAAAAATCAGCAATCCTTCAGTGTCATAGTCAAGTCTCCCTACGGGAAACAACTTGACATCATCTTTAGGTAAAAATTCTTGAACAGTTCTTTTTCTCTCGTCACTTGCCATTGTTGTTAAGCATAATCTTGGTTTATTCATTTTATAATATTTAAATTTTTGTGGTTTTATTGGTATAGAATCAAAATAAACAGTGTCAATTTCTGTATTTATAATAGTCTGTGGTTTTAATTCAGTCTGATCATTTATTTTTACACGACCAGACTGAATATATTCCTCAGACTTTCTCCTTGCAGCAATCCCACATAAAGAAAGAAATTTGTTTAATCTGATCTTCATTTATTTCTATTTAACTTTTTTTATTTCCAAAATTATCCGCTGTTTCCATTGTTATTCCAGCATGAGCCCAACCTGCCCCTGCAGCCATGACCATAGCTATGTTTACAGCTTCGGCGATTTCTTCTTTAGATACACCCTCTTGTATACCGTCTCTAACACAACTTCTAATACACCAGCTACATTTAGCCAAAATAGCACAAGCTAACCCCATTAAACCTTTTTTTAACTTCTTTGATAAATGACCATCTTCATAAACTAAATCATGAAATGCGGAAAACTTTTCGTGTTTTTCACCACTTAAATTATGAAAATCCTTGATTTGTGGAGTAATATTTTTTGAAAAAAAAGAACCTTCTGTAACATCCTCTTTATTTTTCATTTTATCGTAATTTTCAAAAGCTATACTAGAATATGCATAAGGCTGTCCCATTTGTAATCGCATTGCAATAAACACTGTCTCGGCTATCTCTTCATCTGTTGCTCCAGAAGCTTTAGCCAACTTTGTCCTTGACCTTATACAATATGGACATGATGTCATATGTGCACAAGCTAAGGCTATTAATTGCTTATCCTTTTTTGATATTAACCCTTCTTCAAATACTACATTATGATAATCCATCCATTTACTGTTTAATTCAGGGGCTAAATCTTTAAGTTTCCCCATATATTGTGAAATATCGTCTTTATATATACTTTCTGACATAATCGTTTACCTCCACAGATTTAATAGCTGTTTAATTAATATTATCATAGTAATATTTATCAATATAGGGAATGAATCAAAAACATATAATTAAGTTATTAGCAAAAAATAATATTAAAACAAAAAAAGCAACCAAGCTTAAAAATGATGCATCTAATAGAACCTATTATCGGGTTCCAAAAAAAAATCTTTTAATAGCACATATGCCAAGAGAGAAGAAAGAATCAATAAATAAATTTAAGCTGACCACTGGAATTTTAAAACAAAATCAAATTAGGGTTCCAAATATAATTGATACTGATAAAGAAAACGACCTCCTCTTAATAGAAGACTTTGGAGAAACAAAACTATCAAAAATCATGAATAATCAAAATAAAAAGAAATATCTTAAACTATGTCTTGATGAAATTATTAATCTACAAAAAATAAAGCCTAGAAAAGCAATAAAAGAATTTGATGTGGAAAAAATTATTACTGAAACTATGCTATTTGTTGACTGGTACCTAATAAAAGATCAAAGGAAAAAAATAACAAATGCCCAAAAAGAAATATTTAAAAGAAAAATAAAATATCTTTATAGCTCAGTTAAAGGCACGTATGTGTATGGACACATGGATTATCATGTTGATAATATCTTTTATTTTAAAAATTCAAAAAGCATCGGATTAATTGATTATCAAGATATAAAACAAACTCATGTTGCATATGATGTATTATCAATTCTTCAAGATGTTAGAAATCCAATAAAGAAAAGCTTGGAAAAAGAACTGGTTGAGTATTTTCTAAAGAAAAGTGAATGTAATAAATATAATTTTAAATCTGCATATAATTTTTTCTCAATTCAAAGGAACTTAAAAATCATAGGGATTTTTAGCAGGCTAAAACACAGAGATAGGAAAAACAACTATTACAAGCTAATTCCAATATGTTTTAATTTAATTAAAAAAAATTTGAAAGATACAAAAGCGATTAAATGCAAAAATTTTTATCAATGGCTAGTTAAAGAATATGAAATTGTCTAATTTTAAAATAAATCAAGAAAACCTTTTATATAAATTTAGTGAAGATTCTGTCAAGTTGCTTAATATGATAAAGACATTACCACCTAATGCATATGTAGCTGATTTAGGTGCTGGTTCAGGAATAATATCCATAGGTATTTCAAAAAATTTCATAGTTAAAACAGTACACTCTTTTGAGATATTCAAAGATAGTTATGAATCACTTAAAAGCAATATATGTTTAAATAAATGCAAATCAATTATCCCACTTAACCAAAATTATAAGGCTTTAAAAAATAAAGAATTTATCAATTACTATAATTTAATTATTTCTAATCCTCCATATTTTAAAAAAAATGAGGGTAAACTTCCAAGATCAAAAGCATTACAGTATGCACGACATGAGATTGCTGCAAATTTAAAGGACATTATCAACATAGCAAGGAAGTGTTTAAAAAATAAAGGTAGATTAATTTTCTGTTATCCCCAAAATAGAAATTCAGAAGTATTAGAGGAAGTTAAAGATAAAAATTTATTTCTTAAGAAAAAAGAAATTCTTAAAAACAAAAAAAGGAATTTAATTTTTTATGAATTTATAAAATTACTTCCAAAAGCTTAGAGTAATATCTTAAAGAAATAACATCTTTTTCATTAGATTCAGATTCAAAAAACGATTTTGCTCTTACACCAATTACTTTAATGATTTCACCTCTACATTCAACAACTGGAATATATGGCCTAATAAACTTTGGTATTTTTTCATTTATAAAAATATCATGAAGTTTTTTAATTTTTTTCTTTTTTGAGTAAAGTATCTTATCGCCTGGCTTGTTTAATCTAATGATTATATCTTCGGGGTTTATAACTTTTAAATATGAACAAATTCCCTCTATTTTGTTCTTTTTGCCAAAGTTAAATTCGAAAAAATTTTTTTTATATTTTTTTTTGTCAAATTTACACAGAAAATCTTCTGGATAGAGCTTGCTTGGGTTATAAAAGAAAATATTTTTGTAACCCTTTTCAACTACAAGGCTTTTACTAATATGTACTTGCCCTGATGATTTTGATGAATAAATTAATTTAATTATATCATCAAGATTTTTAGAATTTACATACTCACTTACATCTAAATCATCAATTAAAATTTTATACATAACTGATTTTAGTAGAGGACGAGCTTCAAGTAGTCTTGAATTTAATTTTAGTACTTTTAATTTCCCAAATTCATATAAAAAATTTCTTCTAAAATAATTGATTTGCCCACTTAAAAAAGCATTAACATCAGAGACATTTGATATAAGGTTTGATACAGCATTGTTAAATTTTGGGTTTAATTCTTGTAGTTTAGGTAATAACTCCAAGCGAATAAAGTTTCTTGTAAAATTTGTATCAAAGTTAGAATCATCTTGAACAAAGTTAAGACTATTTAAATTTAAATATTCTAAAATATCTTTTTTTGAAGCATCAAGCATTGGTCTAAAATATATTCCATCATCAATTTTCATACATTCTATCCCTTTTAAACCAGTGCCCCTAGCTAAGCGCATGATAAAAGTTTCAACCTGATCGTCTTCGTGATGAGCTAATACTATTTTATCAGCTTTGACTTTTTCATACACATCTTCAAAGAAAATTCTTCTTCTTATTCGTCCCATTTCTTCTAAACCTATCTTCTTTTTTTTTGCTAGAATTTTTATATTTTCTTTCTTATAAAACAATTTGAGCCCATTTTGATTACAAAAATCCTTAACAAAGATATAGTCTCTATCAGAAAGTTTTCCTCTAAGATTATGGTTAAAATGACAAACAATAATTTGTTCTTTTTTATAAGATTTTAATAGTAAATGTAAAAGTACAACAGAATCTGCACCACCTGAAAAACCGAAAACAATTGTTGGATTAGAAGGCAAGAATTTGTCTAAATTAGAATTGATATTTTTTAATATTTTCTTCCTCATTGATAGAGAGGCCTCCAGAAACTATGAGCCTAAAAGCATCGTCGGGGGAAATATCTAATTCTTTAATCTGATCTTTTTCCAAAAAAATTAGAAACCCCGATGTTGGATTAGGTGAGGTTGGTATAAAAACTGGAATCTTAGTAAGTTTATCATTTTTAATATCTTGGGTTGCAAATCCAATAGTATATGAACCCTTTCTGGGATATTCAACCATTACAGTTTTTTGATTTTTAGGACCTTCTGAAAAAATTATCTTTGAGACCTGTTTCATCGTAGAAAATATTGTATTAGCTAGTGGAATTTTTGATATTGTCTTTTCACCTGCATTTAAAAGCAATTTTCCTAGTAAATTTTTTGTTGCTAAACCAATTAAAGTTATAAATAAAATGAAAAAAATCGCGGCAAGGAAAAAAATTAAAAAATCTGAGATATAAGGATCTACAAAATCAGGAAATTTAATGAATCGTGCAGGAGTAAAATTAACAAAAGTGTTTAACCATTTAGTAATTTCTACAATTAAATAAATAGTAATTATGAAAGGTATAAAAATAGCGAGTCCTGACAAAAAATAAGATCTAATAAAGGAAAAAAACTTATTCAACTTTATCCTCTTCATTTTTATCTGAATTCAATTTAGATCTTAAAATTTTACTTGGTCTAAACACAATGGCTTTTCTACTTGTTATATCAATTTTTTCACCAGTTGTTGGATTTCTTCCAATACGTGGCTTTCTATCTTGTATTTTAAGTGAACCAAACTTGGGTAACTTCACATCTTCTCCGGCAGATAAAGTTTCTACAATAATTTCAAAAAATTTGTCGACTATTCTAGCAGATTCTTTTAAATTTAAACCGAGCTTTTTATGTAAAAGACTCGCTATATCTTTTTTTGTCATCAGCTTCTTACTTCCATATCAAAATTAGACTCAAGGTTCTTTATAATCTTCTCCATTGCTTTGACAATTTCATCATCTTGAAGTGTTTTTTCAAAAGATTCAAAGACTAGTGAAAAAGAAAGGCTCACTTTAGAGTCACCAATCTTATCATTTTTAAAATAATCAAAAAGTTTTACATCTCGAAGAATGTTAACTTTTGAATTCATAATACTAGTTAAAATTTCACTTGATTCTACTTTATCGTCAACTAGTAATGAAATATCTCTTTTAACTTGTGGGAAATTTGTAAACTTTTGCATTGTTTTTATGCCAACTTTTAATTTTGAGATTTTATCAAGTTCGACTATACAACCAATAACGACTTTTTTTATTCCAAAGTCATTCAAAAGTTCAGGGTGAATTTCGCCCAAAAAACCAATTGATTCATGGTTATAAAAAACCTCGCAACTTTTACCTGGATGAAAAACATTTTGAAAATCTGAGATATTGCTGTCTAAAGAAATGTTTTTTAAATCTAAGTTCAAATTCTTAAGTAACATAAAAAGAGATCCTTTAATTTCATAAAAATCAATCTTATCTTTATTCCAAAAAGAATTCTCTCTAGTTTCTGTTGAAAGAAAAACTAGTTGCTCTTTCTCCGTGGAACCATTTTCAGATAGGAAAATCTTTCCTACCTCAAACAATTTTATTGACTCAAATCCATGATTAATGTTATACAAAAAATTTTGTAAAACAGAAGGTAAAAGTGAAGTTCTTAAAGTTTCCGTATCAGATGACAATGGATTAACTATTTTGAGAGATTTGTTATCAAAATTTTTTAAAATCGATTTGTCTAAAAAGCTAAAATTTATAACTTCAGAAAATCCTTCATTTAATAATGTTGATCGAATATTTTTTTTAATTTTTCGAAAATTTTGAAAGCTCATCTTCGGGAACTGAGTTATTGGTATGTTTGGTGGAGATAGTGGTATATTGTCTATTCCTTTAATTCTTGCTACTTCTTCTATCAAGTCTTGGTCAGATTTTAAATCTGACCTGTAATAAGGGGGTTCAAAAACTCCATCAATTTTGGATATTTCTACAGAATTAATATTTAATGATTTTAAAATTTTAATTACTTCTTCATTGTCAATTTGAATACCTATCACTTTTTTTAATCTATCGAAGTTTAAATTGATAGTGGTTTTATTTTTAAGATTAGGCTTAGTATCTATGTATTCTTTAGAAATGGTTCCCCCACAAATATTTTTAATTAAATTGGCTGCAATTAAAATATCCATCTTATTTGTATAAGGGGGTACATCCCTTTCGAACCTAAAAGAAGACTCTGTAGATATATTAAGTTTTTTTGAGTTTTTTCTAACTGTTGATGGTGAGAAGGAAGCACATTCAATTAAAACCTTCTGTGTGTTATGAGTAACAGATGAATCTATACCTCCAACAATACCTGCTATTGCAATAGGCTTATCGCTATCCAAAATAGCTAGAACATCATTAAGCTTAACCTGTTCACCAGACAGAGTTTGAATCTCAGCATCCAATTTATCTGATATAACAATTTTATCTGTCGAAATTTTATTGCGATCAAATGCATGTATTGGATGTCCAAAAAGCAACATAAAATAATTCGTGCAATCGACAACATTATTGATTGAGGAAATATTAAATTTGGCTAAAAAATTTTTAAGCCAAAAAGGAGACTCTGTAACTTTAATGTCATCTATTTCAATTAAGCAATATCGTCTTAAACTATCTGAAATAGATTCAACTGTTATACCATTTAATGATGCAGCTTCTACTTGATTATCGTCAATATCAAATAGATCAGAAACAATATCTAGGTCCATCAAAACTGAAACTTCTCTAGCGATACCTAGAGCACTAAGACAATCTCCCCTGTTTGGAGTAATTCCAAAGTCTAAAATATAATCATTCAGTTCTTTAAAAGTATTAAGGCTTTG
>CEVG01007314.1_pt1 | contig 10369 bp, 6 predicted proteins | sample 356511 | NCBI WGS metagenome assembly CEVG01 (sample SAMEA2623426, study PRJEB7988) | marine metagenome | biome: marine biome (ENVO:00000447); feature: surface water layer (ENVO:00002042); material: "saline water (ENVO:00002010), including plankton (ENVO:xxxxxxxx)" | depth 5 m | reverse complement strand
ATTTTCTGAAGAAACATTTTTTGATCAAAGGGTAGCTTCAACATGGAATCATGTGAATTTCTATCTCATTGGTTTTTTTAGCCAACAGAGATATGATATCTAATCGATACACTCGTCCTCTCCTAAAGAGGCGGTTCGCCCTGAAAGCATCATTGGTACAAAGCTAGTTTCACGTTTTGCAATGGATTCCTAAGAAACGCGAAAAGTCTTCCCAAAATTACTATGCTCCAATTGCTGACAAACGAATTGAATCAAGTCTTAATCTTGATTTAGATATGTGAACTTTCAGAGCTTCTTTTTCCTCCTTGGCGATATTAATTTCGTCTTCTCTGATAGGGTGGCCCAAACGTTTCAATCGTTCTAAGTGATCAATGATTTCATCAAGCGACTTCTCCATTTTTTTCAATGCTGAACGACGAATCTTTGTTGCTTCCTTCTCAGTGATTTTTTCAGCGGCATCAACCATAACAGGAACCATCCTTTTCAGGATTTCAATTTTAGCCTTAAGCCACTTTCTGTTACCTTCTTTTACCCTCGAGTCATCAAATTTTTCTCCAATGTTATCACCGGAATGATTAACAACTGTTTTGAGCGGTATCGGTGCCAAAAACCGATCAGCTCCCAATGAATCAGGGCAGACTGTTTCCAATAAAAATACACATTCAGCGACTAATCCAGCTTCGGCTTGTGTGCCCGGGATCTGCCCAAATGAACTCGAACCCTGTTCTCCATTCAACATTAGATCTAGACAGGTCGAAACGAGTGGATGATCCCATGTGATAAAGCTCATTTGTTCGTTAGACATTGCAGTCTTTCGGTCAAAGGTGATGGACATCCCAATCTCCCTCATGCCTGGAAAGGCGTCACCGGCAAAAACGGTGTCAGGTTTGATATAGTAACAATGATCTCCTAGTTCTTCGACAGCTATTCCAAATTGATCAAAAAGGTCGATCATTATTCCTTCCAGCTGAGTGTCATCGTCAATCTCTTCAATTGCTGACACAATAGTTTCTGAAATTTTTGGATTGAACGAACTAATTTCTAGGAGACGATCTCTACCTTTTTCTAATTGCTCATCAAGCTCTATTTTAGCTTCCTTAGTTTTGGAGATAATTTTTTCCCAGCCAGCTTTATCGGACGATTCCACTTTTTTCATTTCATCGCCAAACTGGCCAAGAAGCTTTGAACCTCCCTCGATTGGGGTTTCAAAGGCGTCAAGGCCTTGATCGTACCAGTTGGCTAAGGACGCATGCTCCGTACCCTCTACGAAGGGGACATAAATCTTAACGGTATTCGATTGACCAATACGATCCAATCTTCCAATTCTCTGTTCAAGTAGAGCAGGTGTTTCAGGTAAATCGTAAAGAACCAGATTACTTGCGAATTGGAAATTTCGTCCCTCACTACCAATCTCAGATGATATGAGTACACGTGCACCATCCTCCTCAGAGAAATAGGCTGCACTTCGATCCCTTTTTATGAGTTCCAAACCTTCATGAAAAAGTGTTGTCTTAATTCTAATTTTTTCCAGTATCGCCTCGTTTAGACGCTCTGTGTCTTCAATCGTACGACAAATAATCAATACTTTTTGATCCTCTAAGAGACTCAACAAATCAACTAACCAGTCGATTCTTGGATCAGTATCTTCTTTCGGACTCAGTGGGCATAAAATGGCTTCACGCTCAGGAAAACCTCCAAGATTGGCTCTTCGGTTTCTAAACATGAGTCTACCAGTACCGTGTAGATCAAGAATCTTTTCAAGAAGTTCCTCGGTTTCTTTTGGAGCTTCCCCGCCGATCCATGAATCAAGTCTTTCAGTCTCGTCTTGTTCTAATGATTCTCCGTCTGTTATTTTCTTAACAAGTGATGATACTTCGGCAGCCTCAGATGAATCTTTCAAAAATTTACTCAAATCAGAGAATCGCTCAGGCTCCAGTAGTCTTAGTCTAGCAAAATGACCTTCAGGACTTAATTGACCTGGTGTCCCCGTCAGGAGTAACAATGAAGGAATCCGACTTGCTAGTTTTTCAACCATTTGATATTCCTTGCTCACTTGGTCTTGAGTCCATTCCAAGTGGTGAGCCTCATCAACGATCAGCATATCCCAGCCTGCTTCTAAAGCCTGCGATGCACGATGCTCATCATCAGCTAACAACCCAACGCTGGCTAAAACCAGTTGATCATCTAAGAAAGGATTGGTGTTTTTATTTTTGTCTTCCTCCAAAATGACTGAATCCTCATCGCCACCATTTTCTATAGAAGCACACCTCTCTTCGTCAAAAATAGCAAACTGCAGTGAAAATCTTCTTAGTAATTCAATGAACCACTGATGCACTAATGGCTCTGGCACAAGAACAAGTGCCCTAGAGATTTTACCTGATACAATTTGTCGGTGCATGATAAGGCAAGCCTCTATTGTCTTCCCAAGCCCAACCTCATCAGCTAATAAAACCCTAGGAGCGTGCCTCAAGCCGACTTCGTTGGCAATGTAGAGCTGATGCGGTATGAGGTCTATACGAGCACCCATGATACCTCTCTCTTTTTGACCTCTCATCCTAGATTTTGCCTCCAAGGTGCGCTGTCTTAATTGAAACTTTCTAGATGAGTTAACGCGCCCCCCAAGAAGTCTGGCATCAGGTTGATGAAATCCGATGCGGTCACTTAATTCACTCTCATTAACTTGTCGTCCGTCTGCTGAATAAGTAATGATACCCTCGCTCTCTGTTGCCTTATCCACGATTAGTGTGGATCCATCCTGTAACTCAATGGTATCACCTGTATCAAATATAACTCGTCTAAGCGGCGCTGATTTAGAAGCGTAGGTTAACGTTTCATCTACTGCCGGAAACATAACCGTAACGGTCTCGTTATTATTCTTGAGGATCAATCCCAGGCCCTTCTCGGGCTGAGATTCACTTATCCAACGTTGGCCAGGGCAAAACTCCATGAATTAATTTTAGGGCCGAGATTCTCGTATAATTTTGATGGATTACAAGTTGAAGCTAGAAACTTCTTTAAAGTTGGGCAAACTTGATGTCCTTTTTAAACGTTTTTTCGTTAAGAGTTATCTAATTTTTCCATATATTTGTATGTTCAATAAACAATTCGCTCACATTGTAGCTTCAATCCTCATTCTGGTTTCAGTCAATGTTTTTGCACAAGTACCTGAAGAACTGAAATCAACCAAATTTTCAGATGCAAGCTCTACTCCATCCCCTGCATGCTTGTGTGCCGCCCCCACCGGGGAAGTTTTTGTTGGAGTTGATATGCTTGGTTCATTAGGAAAAGGGCCTGGCAAAGGAAAAATCATTCGCCTTGTTGATACAAATGGGGACGGAATTGCGGATACAAAAACACTTTATGCAAATCTAGATAATCCTAGAGGCCTCGTTGCTCTAGGTACAAAGTTACTGGTTTTACATACAGTCATTCCTAAGAGCACTGGAAAACTTTCAGGAATGCATCTTTCAGTTTTAGAGGATAAAGACTGGGATGGTGTTGCGGATGGTAAACCGAAAATTTTAATATCCGACATTAGCCCACCTAAACACAACCAGGACCGAGGTGCAGATCATACTACAAACGGTATCCGCATGGGAATAGACGGCTGGATTTATATTGCCGTGGGTGATTTTGGAATTCATGGGGCGAAAGGAACCGATGGAACTGAGCTTACCATGCTTGGTGGTGGTGTTGTAAGGGTCAGACCTGATGGTACTGAAATGGAAGTTTACACAACAGGGCTTAGAAACATTTATGATGTGGCCATTGATCCATATATGAACATATACACACGTGGTAATACCAATGATGGAGGAGGTTGGAACGTTCGTTTCATCCATCACATCCAAACGGGAGAATACGGATATCCAATGTTTTTCAAAAATTTTACCAATGAAATCATTCCTGCTTTAGTTGATCTTGGTGGAGGAAGCGGAACAGGTGCCATGTTTCTTCAAGAACCAGGATGGCCCGAAAAATACAACAATATTCCAATAATGTGTGACTGGGGTCGAAGTCAGCTCATCATTCATCGGCTCACACCAGACGGTGCAAGTTTCACTCAAGAACCGGAAAACTTTATCAGAATTCATCAAATTACTGATGTTGATACTGATGCATCAGGAAGATTATATGCTGGGGCATGGGCAGGAGCGGGGTACAAAGGGAGTCCAGACAAAGGTTGGGTAGAAAGAATTGTTCCAAAAAATTGGGTCTATAAGCCTTTCTTAAAAACTTCTTCAAGGTCCGATAAGGAACTCATTAAATTACTTTGGTCAGAAAGCTCAACGGCAAGATTAGCTGCTTCACAAGAATTGGTGAAACGTTCGGATAAGATAACAGCAAATGAGGTAATTAAAATTGCCTCGGATCAAGCAGCTCCTTTACATTCAAGAGTTGCAGCAATTTTTACCTTTAAACAAATCCTTGGTAATGAGGCCGCACCAAAATTAAGTGGTTTGATTAAAGATCAAAATATTCGGGAATGGGTAATTAGAGCGCTGACTGACAGAAAAACACAATTGCAAGGGGTCAAAAAAGAAATGTTAGTTCCCGGCCTTAAAGATCCAAATCCAAGAGTTAATATTGCTTCTGCAGTTGCCTTGGGCCGGCTAGGAGATTTGTCCGCTGCAAATGCTCTCTTAGATGTTTCACAGCCACCGGGCCAAGAGCAGGAAACGAAAGCGCCAGAAGCTCCCCCTGCTTTTGAAACAAAAGCTTTCAAAGGCCATAGAATGGTTCCGGTCAATGTAGACGTATCAAATTTCAAAGAATTATATCTTGTCGTCACTGATGGAGGAGATGGCGATGGAGAAGATCATGGCGTTTGGTTTAATCCATTTTTCGAAGATCAAACTGGAAAAAAAACCAAGTTGTCCTCATTGAAATGGAAATCTGCAAAGAGCGGCTGGGGTAAAATTGGTTTTGGCATCAGCGCAACCGGTGCACCCTTAAAAGACGGTAAAGGAAAGGCTCACCCTGATGGCTTAGGAACACACGCTAATTCAATTATTGTGTATCAAGTGCCCAAGGGTGCCAAATCATTTAAAGCTAAGGTAGGGCTCGCCAACACATCAAAAGCGAAAGGAAAAATTCAATTCATTGTTTCAAAAAGTATGCCTCCAATATCCGGTACATCTGGATCCAAGGAAGGTCCACACGCTAAACCTAACCCTGAAATATTGTTACCTCATGTAGCTGTCAAAGCTCTAATTAGTTTAAAAGCGATTGAAAGCTGTGTCGATGCCATTGGAGGTCCAAATAGTCGAGGTGCTCACTGGGCTTTAAAAATGATGCATGACGATAAAGCAATTGATGGGCTCATCACAAAATACAATTCTGTTTCCTCACAAAAAGACCGTTCTGCTATATTAGCGACACTAATACGTCTGTATCAAATTGAAGCACCTTATGATGGCTCATGGTGGTGGAGCACCAGACCAGATACTCGAGGCCCCTATTACAAACCTATTAAATGGGAAAGTTCAGAGAAGATTGAAACCTTTATTAAATCCGTATGGGATAGTGGAGAATATCGTGGAGTTATCGCTGCTAATAATGCTAAGACTCGATCAGGAATTCAAGGAATCGATATCGGTGGCGTTTCAGGGAATGAAGTCGTTGCAGGATCCCAAAAAACAAAGGACCCAATCGTTGATCTTAACGCTATTGCAAGAACTAAAGGCCAAGTTGGTAAGATGTCGATTGAAGATGTAATTTTGGCAATCGGCGATGTTAAGGGAGATTCTAAAAAAGGAGAAATTCTTTTCACCAAACAGGGTTGTGTCGCGTGTCACACACTCAGACCTGAAGAAACTCCCAAAGGACCTTACATGGGTCAGGTCGGTGCAATCTTATCTCGCGATCAAATAGCTGAATCTATCTTAAAACCCAATGCATCAATATCTCAAGGATTTGCCACAGTCTCGATATTAACAAAAGATAACAAATCATTAGTTGGTTTTATTACCTCTGAAAATGCTGACGCTATTGAAATGAGAGACATCTCAGGAAAGGCCTACAACTTCAAAGCTAATAATATCAAATCACGGACAGAACTCAAAATTTCAATGATGCCTGCCGGACTTGCTAATTCTCTTAGCGTTAGTGATTTTGCATCTCTACTGAGTTTTCTTGAGAAACAAAAGGGATAGAAAACTATTTCGGCTGCGTTTTACATCATTACACTAAAGGGCTAACATTGTGTATGCAGTTAGCTAAGGCCTCATTTTTGATACTGATATGCTTTTATAATTCTCAATCCTTACTTGCGCAGCATGACATTCAGAGAAATGCCGTTCGTGAAATCGCTCGAGGTGAGTATGACAAAGCAGCTAAAACTCTAAAATCAGGAAAAAAACCTGATTCGGGCCCGGCCGAAACACTCTACGTAGAAATGTTAAGCCTTCTTGCTCAAGATAAGATTGAGGAAGCGGAATTGAAAGCTAAAGCTTCCCGATCGATGGGTCTTCCTCATGGACGTTTCATGGCAGGTCCCCGTGAACTACTTTCTAAACTTCCACAATCGACTAAAACAAATGATATATCTCTAGTACATGGCCCAATGATTGGAAACCTTTCGCCTGATGGAGCCTCATTTTGGATGCGAACGAATAAAGAGGCTAATATTTCTGTTACTATTGGCAGTATTAAATCTAGTGCAAAAACACTCACTGATAATGACTTTACCGCAGTCGTTCGATTGAATGGATTATTACCTAAAAAGAAATACAATTACAAAATACACGTTGATGGAAAACCCGTAAAACTGGAGAATACCAGCTTTATTACCCCTCCAGCTTCCGGTAAACCAGGTAGTTTTGCAGTTGGATTTGGCGGTGGCGGTGGCTTCATCCCAAAATGGGAATACATATGGGATACCATTAGAACTCAAAACCCTATTGCATTCTTGATGCTTGGTGACAACGTATATATCGATGATCCTGATCATGATTTAACCAACCACTACTGTTACTCACGTCGACAAAGCCGCCCAGAATGGCGACGATTCACGAGTTCTACGGCAATGTACTCAATCTGGGACGATCATGATTTTGGACTTAATGACTGCGTTCCTGGTCCCGAAATAAACAAGCCCATTTGGAAGCGTCGAGTATGGGAAATTTTCAAGCAAAACTGGGTTAACCCATATTATGGAGGAGGATCCAAACAGCCAGGTTGCTGGTACGACTTTTATCTTGGAGATGTCCACTTTATGTTGCTCGACGGCCGTTATTATCGAGATCTTAAAGGAGGTTCTATGTTAGGTGCCGCCCAAAAAAATTGGCTGAAAAAGACCTTAGCAGAATCAACTGGTACCTTCAAAATAATCGCCTCTCCTGTTCCGTTTTCACCCAACATCAAACCTGGCAGCAAGGATCCATGGGACGGTTTTCCTGAAGAGAGAGCTGAAATTTTTTCATGGATTAAAAATGATAAAATAGATGGCGTATTTTTGATTGCAGCTGACCGACACCGCACAGACTTGCGAACTATTGATAATGCAGGGAGCTATAAGCTTTATGAGTTTGAAAGCTCTCGCCTTACAAATCGTCACACTCACCCAGTTGTAAAAACAAAAGGACTTGTCTGGGGATACAACAAAACATGTTCGTTCGGACTTATGCGCTTTGATACAACCCTAAAAGATCCAGAAGTGCGTTTTCAAGTCATCGATATTGATGGCAAGAAACATGAAGAGTATGTACTCAAAAGAAGTAAACTTGAGTGATTTTAAGATGAAGAAATATTTGGTTTTTTTATTTCTTACAATTATTTCGCAAATAATTGTAAGAGCAGAAATTCCATTAAATTACTACAACTCAGCGGAAGGACTCAATGGTAGTGATCTTAAGAAAAAATTGAATGAAATTATAAGCGGTCACCTTGTCATCTCCTACCAAAACACTGATGAGGTTTTGTCAGTCATTGATCGTGATTTCATGGATAGTGAAAAAGTCATTCTTATCTATTCGAGGCGGTCAGACTCAATATCTAATTGCTGTTCCTCTGGATGGAACCGTGAGCATTTGTGGCCAAATTCATATGGAATCAATAGAGTTGGACCCGCTTACTCTGATCTACACGCCCTTCGCGCCTGTGATTCAAATGTCAACTCATCTAGAGGAAATAAATTTTTTGATGAAAGTGATTTGAGTTCTAGTGCCTATAAATCAATCGCTCATCCCGAAGCCATTTTATGTTCTTCAGACAATAACTCATGGTCACCACCCGAATCAATAAAAGGAGATATTGCCAGAGCTCTCTTTTACATGGACATAAGATATGAGGGTGTTGGAAATGATCCAAATCTCGAACTTACAGATGAGTTAAAGCTTATAAAATCTAAAAGCACCTACATGGGTTCACTTTCGACACTACTTGTCTGGCATATTATCGATCCTGTAAGTGAAGAGGAACGAATTCGTAATAACGAAGTTTATAGATATCAGAAAAATAGAAATCCATTCATTGACCACCCAAGTTGGGTTAATGCGATTTGGAAGCATCCTCTAAGTTTGAAAATCACAAAGGGTGCCGATAATATAAAAATTGAATGGCCCTCCAAACCTCCGAGGGTTTTTCTTGAATATTCTAATGATCTAAAAAAATGGAACGAATCTGTTCATGATCATTCAACTAGTCATTCTTCACATTTCACAATATTTCCTCAGAATTCTGGCTCCTACTACAGATTAAAGATTAAATAATTTTACAGGGTTGTTCCCTTTTTCTTTTGATATTATTTAAAGCCTCAATAGCAAAATGATTCCCACTCTTTGCGGCCATATGATACCATTGAGCAGATTCGTTCATACGTTTAGAAACACCTTTTCCAGATTCATAGATGTACCCCAAATACGTCTGGGCATATACATCCCCATTGCTTGCTTTTCTTTTCAAATCTATAATTCTTTCATTCATAATAATAGAAAGTAGAAAGTGTCGGTGTCCGCTTGTATCACCCCACTGGAAGAACCCAAAATACAAGCGAACACCATTCTTTACAGTTTCCGCTGGATTCTAATATTAAAAGTTATCAAATATCAGCTAGTGGCGATATGCCGAATTTTAGATGATTATTTGTACTATAATTATGCGAAACAGACTTATTCTTTTTCCAAAACCCAACTTAGATTAAATCTGGCCATCCAATCTTTATTTGATACCAAATAAATCATCCCCTCGCTTGGAGTCCCTTTCCGACCTGCAGCCATCCAAGTATAATTTCCAGGCCCTACCTTTAATAATCTTTTTTTAGGCCACGTTTTGCCTCCATCCATACTTAAATTGATCGTGATATCATCTCGCTTGTCTCGCCTTCCTGGTGAACTAAAGAGAATTATATCTTTCTCAGGATGAGGAATCTTAACCACTGCAGCTTTACATCCATACTCATCAGGTGGACCGTCAAATAGTACCTTATCTTCATTTGCTTTCACCCAAGTTTGACCACTATCAAGGCTTATGCCAATTTGCTTGTTTCCTTTTCTAATATGGGTCCTTGCATTGTAATAAATTGATCCATCGTTCAACTCGCAGAGTGAGGGTTCTGAGGTACCTAAAATAGGAAAAGGTTCACTATGTATCCAAGTTTTACCCCCATCATCGCTATACAAAGCGTTACTGTATCTTTTACCAAAAAATTTTCTGTTTTGACCCTTATTCAGATATGTTCTTGAGCCATCAGAATTAATTGGTCCCACAAACACCTGTGATGGCATTAATAAGCGGCCTTTATTTTTACCATGCTTGATTGTTATTCCAGGATCGCAGCAATAGGTTGTCGCATACCAGCCATTCTTATCAGGTTTTATATTAATCTTTTCCTTTGACCAAGTCATTCCATTGTCCTGGCTTCTAAAGAGATATTGTACTGATTTCAGACCAGCTGCGAAAACCATTACATCACCATTATTTTCATTGATGACAACGTTAGCCAGCTCTGTCCAACCGACATGTTCACCTTTATATCGCCCATCATCTGACATGTCGTCAGCAATTTTTATTCTTTTGCCAACAGCTTCAAATTCAGACCATGATACCCCACCGTCTTTACTTCGTTTGACTTCAATACGTTTTTTTTCACGCTCTTCCCTAAAAAGCAGTACCGTTCCATCCATGGCAACTGCAAGATGAGCCATCACAGGTATTTCTACTTTTGATATTTCACAAATTACTGGCTGCTCTGAGACAGAGTCTGTTCTAAAACCTAAACAAGCTATTAAGAAATAGAAAATGAATGACTTTTTCATCATTGTTTAAAGATTTTATTTCTTAAAGATCTGCCACCTCTTCAGGAAGATAAATTCGGTTATACTCACGCTTTACGGATTGTAAAAATTGTCTCCATTTTTTCCCAGGGCGG
>CEVG01082701.1_pt1 | contig 10370 bp, 18 predicted proteins | sample 356511 | NCBI WGS metagenome assembly CEVG01 (sample SAMEA2623426, study PRJEB7988) | marine metagenome | biome: marine biome (ENVO:00000447); feature: surface water layer (ENVO:00002042); material: "saline water (ENVO:00002010), including plankton (ENVO:xxxxxxxx)" | depth 5 m | reverse complement strand
TAACACGACTACATCAAATTAGAGAATCGTTTGGTGATAGTGGAAGTTACAAACATATTGATGAATGGTTAGCAAACAATAAGTGTCATAGTTTATTAGACTACGGATGTGGAAAAGGAAATGTATTTAAAAATATACAAAAGAAGTTTCCGTTAATAGACTGTAGAGGCTATGATCCAGGTGTACCCGAATATGCAGTGATGCCTGAGATACCTGCAGAGTTAGTAATCTGTACAGATGTGTTAGAACATATTGAACCTGAACTAATTGATAATGTATTGAAGCACATAGAATCTCTTACACTTAAGACTGCGTATCTTATTATTGATACACTTCCTGCACAAAAAAACTTGCCAGATGGTAGGAATGCACACTTGATAATTGAAAATCAAGATTGGTGGACAAACAAGATTCTGACTGTTACAGATTTTAAAATTAAGACTAATATGTTTTGGAAGAATAGAAGAGTGTCAATGGAGTGTGTAAAATGATTGAACCAATTTTAATTTCCCCTAATTTAGTTTACAAGACAAGATGTCCTTTAGATCTAACACCACTTGCAGAAAGAAGTGCAGAACTTTTGGACAAGATAACTGATGCCGGCGAAGTTGAAAAGGACGGTGGTATCACAAGCACTGGTCATCTCGATGCTCCACATATGTGGCCTGAAATGTTAGTGTTACGTAAATGGTTTGATCAAAGAGCAGAAGAGATTTTAAAACTTTGGGATTTAAATTTTAATAGTTTTGGAGTAACCAAAAGTTGGGTAAACAGTCACTACAACGGAGCATGGACTGATTCACATGATCATGGCAATGCACATTTGGTTTGTAGTGTGTATCTAAAGCAACCTTCATATGGCGGCAATTTGGAATTTGAAAATCAAGGTAGAACTATGTTTGCAAACTATCCAAGGTTTGCTCAGAACAAAAGTAAATTACATAACTATTACACAGAGGTAGAAGTTCAACAAGGAGACGTTGTATTTTTTCCTGGTTGGTTAAGTCACAGAAGTCAGCCAAATAAATCCTTAGATCGTAGAATAGTTATGGGGATGAATTGGCATTGCGAATTGGAACGCCCGCCACAAACAGATAACAGTCATATTGAGAATGTTTAGTATTTTTAAAAAACCATCTGTAATAACTTTAGACTGCTTTACTGACCAACGGGTAATTCACGATGCATACGAACCAGTACTTGCAAAAGACTGGATGCCGGAATGGTGGAAGAAAATGCCGGCTACAAGAAAGTTTGACAGTAGAACTTATCAAGGTTTAGACAATGCTACACTCAAACGTTGTCCACACGTAAATCAATTACTGACTACCGGTGTAATTTTTCCTGCCTGGATGCAGTTGAAAATTAAAACATTTGATCAACCTGATCAAGCAATGGTGCAAACCTATCCTGAGAATAGTCCTATCATTCCACATGATCCTAAAGACTATGCACATCACAAACCAAATATGTTTCATGGCAAGGTTATGAGTCCTTGGCAGTTTAGAGAAAAGAGTGGAGTAGACTGGATGTGGATGGCTCCGCAATGGCATCAAACAAATCCTTTGCAGTATTGGACTGTGCCTGCAATAACTGAATTCAAATATCAACACGCAAGTATCGTGAACATCATGGTACCATTTAACACAGAACTTACAATAGAACCAGGTGACCCTTGGTTACATTTAGTACCACTATCAGACAAACGTATTAAAATAAATTCACATTTAGTGACAACTCAAGAACTTGCAAAACTTAACAGCCTAATGATGGGTGTGGGAAGTTATGCAAAATTTGTAACAAGAATGAAAAGGAAGGGACGCTAACATAGGAGACATAAATGGACCGGCAAACAAAAACAGACAGAGTAGTTAGAACATTAGCAGAAAACTACAAAGGCAAAAAAATGAAACGCAAAGTTGACACATACGAGTATGAATCACTTGCACAATGTATAAGAAGTGATCAAGTGCCGGCAAGTCATATAGCAGAATTTTTTACAGATAAAGCATTTTATAAATGGTATTCGGAGAGGTATTTTAAATGAAAGCAGGAAAGATTTGGGGACAAACAGAACTTATTCATGCTAACGGTGTTTTAGAATTTCATCGTATTGAATTTAAAAAAGGGTTTAAGTGTTCAGAACACGAACACAAATTTAAATGGAACGGATTCTTTGTCGAGTCGGGCAAAATGCTCGTACGAGTTTGGCAAGATGATCAGGGACTTGTTGATGAAACAATCCTTGAAGCAGGTGACTTTACTCAGGTAAAACCAGGGAAGGTACACCAGTTCGAAGGTATCGAAGATGGAGTTGCTTTCGAATTATATTGGGCAGAGTTTAACCATGATGACATAGTTAGACGTACTGTCGGAACTAAAGTACAGAAATAAAAAGAAGGAGGAACTTTATGTTCAATAAACTTTTAGAAGGTGTAGATAAAGCATTAGTTACAAAACTTGTTATACTACACACACTTGTAATTGCTGTTAGTAACTACTTGGTAACAATCAGATTTGATTTGTTTCCGGGTGCAGACTTACCACTATTTGGATCATTTCCATTAGCGGCGGCGGCATTTACATTTCCAATCGTTGTAGTAGCAACAGATTTAACAGTAAGACTTGTAGGTAAAGAAGCAGGTAGAGCCGTTGTAGCAATGGCGATTATTCCGGCTATCATTGCCTCAGTGCTTGTACTATTAGCACTTGATGATCCACACGCATACAGAGTAGGTTTTGCATCAGGTACTGCATATGCAATTGGTACAATGCTTGACGTTTACGTCTTCCAATATATACGTGAAAAATATACAGATATGTGGTGGGCGGCTCCGGCATTTTCAACAATCGCGGCAAACATAATTGATACATACTCATTCTTTTATGTTGCGTTTGCAGGATCGTTAGACGCAGAAGGCAACCTATCTTGGATTGGTGCTAACTGGCACATTGTTGCACAGAACAACACACTGACTAAAATTGTAGTTGGATTGATTGTGTTCCTACCAGCATACGGAGTATTACTTGCATACTTAAGAAACAAGGTTGCAATTAAAAAGTAGTATGGTAAAAATATACGAGTCACCAGATGGAGGTAAAACTGTTTTCGAACGTGATACCAAAACTGGTGACCGTATTTGTATTGAAAAGCCAGATTATCCAGACTGGCATATGACAGAATTAGAAATTAGTGAAGTAGTTGATTATGCAAATGAAGGAAATAAGTCTTTACAAATTCAACTAAAGAAGTTAAAATTAATGTATAATATGATTAAAGAAAGCAATTGGTAATGAGAGATCCTAATAGAATTTTTGAAATAGAAAAACCATTTCCAGATTGGATGGTGCAGTATATTGAAGATCAAACTAAAGATGTAGATTGGAAGTTTGTAAATGTTCCAAAAGAACATGAAGAAGGATTAAATTATCGCACACCTGCATTGTTTACCAATGTAATGTTTTGTACACAGAGCAATATACTTGACGATCATAAAGAACTAACAAAGTTATTGCATACTGCATTAACACGTGAAATTATTCCTAACACAATCGCAGATGCACAAATTAATCAAGTAACAAGAACAAGACTAAATGGTACAGTTCAAGGTGTATATTACGGTCCACACAATGATGTAGATAATGGACTGCCAGGACTTTGGACATTCGTTTATTATGTGAATGACGCAGACGGCGATACTATATTCTTTGAAGATGAAGGCAAAACTGAATTGAAAAGAACAAAATATAAAAAAGGTAATGCAGTTTTATTTCCTGCACATTATTGGCATACTATGGACGTGACAAATGTTCCATTACGTGTTAGTATAGGAATGACATATAGCATAGAGACAAAATTAAATGAAGAATAAACTGCCACTAAAAGATATACTTGCGGCCATAGACATGGGTGCTAAAAATGTTTGGGACGAACTTTCAGATGAAGAAAGAAAACAAGTATCTTTTTATCTGTTAAACAGATATTGCAGTGTTGTTAAAGGCAAACGTGAAGCACAAGAACTTGCAGTGTTTAAAACAAATGAATACTACAATAAGAACTACTTTACACTTGCTAAACATCAAAAACTGCTTTGGCAACTGCTTTGTATGACATCGAGTGCAGAAAAGAAAATACAGTATCATGAATGGATTGGATACAAAAAGAAAGGTGCTAACACAAACAAGTTAGGTAAAGAACTTGAAAAAATATTTCCTAATATGAAAGCCGATGAAGTTGGTATGCTTGTTAGTATGAACAAAAAGAAAGACATTGAAAAATTTATAGAGGAATATAATGGCAGTAGTTAAAGGCGGCAGACTGTTTGCATTTGGTTGCAGTTTAACAAGATATCATTGGCCTACATGGGCAGATATACTTGGTCAAAGTTATTATGAATTTCAAAACTGGGGTAACCGAGGTGCTGGTAACAGACAGATTATGGAACGTGTTGCTGAATGTCTTGCACAAAATAATTTTACAGGCGAAGATACAATCATAGTACAATGGACTGATCATCATAGATTTGATCAACACAAATGGGATCCAGAGATGCCTGAGTCTTGGTATCCGGGTGGAAACATTTTTACTGACACAGGTGCAGATCCGTTGAAGGCATTTGTAATTAATAAAATGTGGCATGAAGAAAGTTTTATGATGCACACATTCAATTACATCTATGCAACCACGGCAATGCTTAGAAATACAAAAGCAAGAGTGTTTATGTTCTTTGGCAACGACTTACGCCCTGAACTTAATCAACCACAATGGAATATGTATAAACAATTTATGATGAACAACTACTGGATAGATGGAGACTTATATAACTGGACAGTAGCACGTCATGATAACAGATTAAAATTTAAAGGTGCAAAACTTGGTGACTTGTCAGAAGAACCAACAATGGATTTTCATCCTACACCTATTATGCATTATGAATTCTTAAAAGAACGTGTTGCTTCAAAGGTAGGATTACAAGCAAACAAACAGTTCGCAGACAAAATGCAGAAAGCACTTGAAAACTGTGAATACTACAAAGACATTGGTCAAGCAATTATTGACGCAGGTTACGACACAAACAAAAACTATAAAAGAGGTATGTAATGGATAAGCCATTTGTTTGTCCATACTGTGGCACAGGATACTCAAGAGAAAAAACTCTTGCAGTACATATGTGCGAACAAAAACGCAGAGCATTACAAAAGAATGAAAAGCACGTACAGTTAGGTTACTATGCGTTCACACGTTTTTATACACTGTGTCAACATCTTAAAACACAAAAAACATATGAAGAGTTTTGTAAGTCTTCTTACTACAATGCATTTGTAAAGTTTGGATCTTTTGTAAACAACGTCCGACCACTATATCCAGAAAAGTATATTGACTATGTAGTAACAAGTGGAGTCAAACTTGATCATTGGTGTAGAGATGAACTGTATGAAAAGTACGCACTCGAACTAATAAGAAAAGAAGGTGTTGAAACTGCAATGGAACGTTCTATAAAAACTATGATGGAATGGGGTGATGATCAAGAAGCACCGTGGGAAGATTATTTTAGATACGCAAGTTTAAATAGAGTTACACAACATTTGAAAGATGGCAAAGTTAGTCCTTGGCTTGTACTTAATTGCAAGACAGGAAAAGAGATGCTATCAAAATTTAATGATGAGCAATTAGAAATTGTGTATCATGTAATGGAACCACAACATTGGGCAATGCGTTTTAGACGCTCACCTGCAGATGTTGAACTGGTAAAAGAGATTGCTCAAAAGGCTAACATTTGATTGACAATAACCAAAAAATAAACTATAATAACTTATGTCAGAAATATTTAATAAAGATACAACAGTAATGGTATCCAATCATATTGGTCCTGAAGGCGAAAGTGTAGATCGTTTATATGGTGCTTCAGCAAGTGGCGGACACGATAGATTAGTAAACAAAGATTACACAGAGTATAGAGGAAAGATACACAAGAAGTCTATAACTTGTAAAGACTTAAATGGCGATAGGTTTAGAAGCCATGTGTATGTAACAGATGACAACAGATGGTTTAATAGAGCAGGTCAGCCTATAGACAAACCAAATAATTTAGTAAGCGACAATGCCTGATATTGATATAGACTTTGCAGATAGAACACTTGTACTTGATAAGATAAAACATCGAGTAGCAAAACTTGATTCTGAAAAGAAACACAATACTGGAATTTATGTTACAGAGATTCCACACAATCCTGTGGATAACTTGTCTACTATAGACTATGAGACAGCAGAAGATAGAGGTTACTTTAAACTTGACTTCTTGAACGTTAGTCTATACAAAGACATCAAAGATGAAGAACACCTTAACAGATTATTAGCAAAGGAGCCATTATGGGAACTGCTTGGTCACGAAGAGTTCGTACAAAAATTATTTCACGTAGGAGACCACTCGAAAATTTTAAAACAACTGAAGCCGACAAACATTCTACAACTGGCGGCAGTACTGGCAATAATACGTCCAGCAAAGCGACACCTGATAGATCAGACGTGGCCGGACATTATGACAGAAGTGTGGAAGAAACCAAGTGATGGAAGTTACTACTTTAAGAAAGCACACGCAGTGGCATACGCCCATGCAATAGTAGTTCAAATGAATTTAATCTGTGAACAGGTTACTTAGGTTTTTTAATTAGTTGTACTGAGCGTCTCTTTACTCTTTTCACTGCAAGATTACGTAAATTAACAGTTGGACCGTGTATAATCTTAACGTCTTTACTGTTCATATTCATCATACAGTATCTAAAGTTTTCCATATCTTTACGCAAGAATATGTTAATAGGAATCATTCTGTTTGATTCCCACCACCATACATCGCCTAAATCAAGCAGTTTTGTACGTTCTTCTTCTGATTGTGTTTCCGCAATCACGTACATACTTGTAATAAAATTATCCTGGTTATTGATAATTCCTACATACTCAGATCCGCCATATGTAATGACGGATAAAAAAGGAAATTTTTCTTCTATGTCTTTTCTTAGCATCTCAATTAAATAAATATGTGTAAGGACTTATGTATTATGCAACTTACACCCAGATATTTAGTCAATGACAAAACCAATCTTGTGGCAGATTTGGCTACAGGTATAATTACGGAGTATAGACAAGTGTACGCAAAAAATTTAAAAATATACAGAGGTATAGACAATGTCTTAACCTTTGAGATTAAAAACAACGATCAGAAACCTGTAAGCATCTTAAATGTTTATACACCTAAGTTAATTGCGTATGATGAAAACAAAACAGAAGTTTTAAACAAGACAGGTACTATTATAGAAACATCTACGCCAAGCAAAGAAGGACAGTTTACAATAAATGTGTCTGCAAATGATGTTGCGAACTTAGACGACCAGTTCTTGACATACACCGTGTATCTAATCAAAGACAGTGATAGTTCTAATGTAATTACATATGCTAATTCACACTTTGAAATGTCAGGTACTATTGAACTGCATGGTGAAGCATTCCCTGGACCAAAAGACAGTTACAGTGTGTCCTCATTCACAGAACAAGAAACAACACCAGTTGAATTTCATAGTGAACAAGTAACAGCAGAAGCAGGACTTAACGGTAATGAAGCATTACACACTGCGGCAATTTATTCAACTACATTTGACGGAACTGTTACTATCCAAGGCAGTTTAGAAAACCAAAATCCAGGTAAATGGTTTGATATTACATCAACTACACTTGCAAGTCCAACAGAACCCAAACACGTAAACTTCAATGGTGTGTTTAATTGGTTAAGAGTAAAATATACCAAAACAAACACTGGCACAATTGATAAAGTTCTTATCCGAAACTAATTGACTTTTGTTGCATTTTATACTATAATAATAGTATGAGCATCGTACAAGAAACACTGACACTACATCTGCCTGCAAAAAGAAAGACTACTCCAAGTGGTTGGACATCTTTCAATGCTCCCTGCTGTGTACATAACGGTGACAGTCCAGATAAAAGACAACGTGGTGGATTGATTAGCAATCAAGATGGTGGTATAAGTTATCATTGTTTCAATTGTGGATTCAAAGCAAGTTGGGTTCCTGGTAGACAGTTAAGTTATAAAATGCGTAAACTGTTTCAGTGGCTTGGTGCTCCAGATGATACTATTACAAAACTTGCCTTACAGTGTTTACAGATTGCAGAAGTTGGCAATACAAATATAGAAATAAAATTACCTAAGTTTGAAAAAAAGAATTTGCCCAATGGTGCAAGGAAACTTGATCAATGGGATGATTGGCAAGCACTTGAATCAACAGGAGTTGATAATAATTTGTTTAAGGTGTTTGAATATCTCAAGACAAGAAACTTGTTCTTAGATGATTATCCTTTTCATTGGACACCAGAACTTGGCTTTCGTGATAGAATAATTATTCCATTTTATCACAAAGGTGAAGTAGTAGGATATACCGCACGTAAGATCAAAGACGGTAATCCAAAGTATCTAAGTGACCAACAACCTGGTTATGTGTTTAATCTCGATGCTCAAAATTTTGAACGCATATACACTATTGTTGTTGAAGGTCCCTTTGATGCTATTGCTGTTGAAGGGGTAGCATTGCTTGGAAGTGAAATCAAAGATCAACAGGCAATGCTCCTCAACAGTTTAAATACAACAAAGATTGTTGTACCCGATAGGGACGAAGCAGGCAGTAAACTTATTGATGAAGCAATAGAACTTGGTTGGTCAGTAAGTATGCCAGACTGGGACAGCGATGTTAAAGATGTTAACGATGCAGTCATCAAGTATGGCAAAATATATACACTGCATTCAATTATTTCTAATAGTGAAAGCAGTGAACTTAAAATCAAATTACGGAGTAAAAAATGGTTTGGTTAAAAACTTTATGGCAAAAAATTAAAAAGCCATATACAAAATGGAAGGAGAGAAGGCGTTTGCAAAAACGTATTAAGGAACTCCAAAAAAGAGATCCCTTCATCTACAAATAGAATGACAGAATTTACAAGTGGATTACATAATACAGTAAAACAATTTGCAAAAGGTTCTTTGGGTCTTGCACTAATTTTCTTTTGCGGTCATGTATTAATTGCTATGGCAGTTGTAAAAGTAATGACTGGTGCAAGTTTTATAGAAGCAGGTGCAGTAGCACTTGTTGAGCCTGCAATTAATAGTGTATGGTTTTACGTACTTCACAAAATATATAAAAAATATAAAGGTATAGAATAATGGTTGTATGGGGAATGGTTGGCAATAGTCACGACGCCAGTTTGGCGGCATTCGTAGACGGCAAACTTGCTTGGGCCTCTTTAGCAAAAGACTTTAGTGGTGTTGATAATGATCCAGATTTCAACTGGACTCAGATAGAAGCAGTAAGACAAAGTTATGGTCCACCTGATAAAATTGTTTGGTACGAAAGACCTATGCTGAAAAGTTTTAGGCAACTGTATGCAGGTCAAGGTTGGTTGTTTAAAGAAAACAATATTAAAAAGTACCTTGCTAAATGGGGTATTGATTGTCCTATAGAATATGTACAACATCATCACAGTCATGCCGCATATGGTTATTATACAAGTGGTATGAATGATGCAAGTATAATTTGTATTGATTCAATTGGCGAATTTGAAACACTTACTATGTGGAAAGGCTGGGGAGACAAACTACAAAAAGTTAACAGTCAAAGATATCCTAACAGTTTAGGTTTGTGGTACAGTGCAATGACACAACGTTTAGGATATGAAGCAAACAAAGATGAGTATGTTATTTCAAAATTAGCACCTAAGGGTGATAAGTTTAGATACGAACAGGAAATAATGCATGACTTCTTTGAAGTTAGTTACAATCCATTATGTAACATTGAAATTAAAATTAATTGTCATAGAGGATTAAATTGGTGGAGACCAGAAATCAAAGAAGATGATTATTTTGATTTGGCGGCAAGTGTTCAGAACGTGTTTGAGAAATTGGTTTTAAGGTTAACTACAAGCATGGCAAACAATATGCCAAGCAAGAACTTAATTGTTACTGGCGGTTGTGCTTTAAATAAACCTGCAATGGATTTAATTAAACCAAATTGGGACAATCTTTGGATACCACCTAATCCAGGAGATCCTGGTTCGTGTATTGGAGCAGTATTGGCTTCGGAAGAAAAACATATTGACTTTGATGAAAAAATATGGTATAATAAAGTATGATAAATGAAACTCTAAACAAAGAATATCCAAAACTTCTTAAGACTGTACATAGTAGTAAGAGCGAAACGGAAAAGAAAAAAGCAGTCTATGAATTTATAGAATTATTAGATGTTTTAGTAAAGGACTTATATAGTGGCAAAACAAAATAAAGAATATGGTTATGATGTCCAGAAGGTGT
>CEVG01010574.1_pt1 | contig 10491 bp, 11 predicted proteins | sample 356511 | NCBI WGS metagenome assembly CEVG01 (sample SAMEA2623426, study PRJEB7988) | marine metagenome | biome: marine biome (ENVO:00000447); feature: surface water layer (ENVO:00002042); material: "saline water (ENVO:00002010), including plankton (ENVO:xxxxxxxx)" | depth 5 m | reverse complement strand
TTTCTTTTAATAGTGGCAGAAGTATCCATAGATGATGAATGAACAGGTAGATAATAAAAACCTAAACCTCTTAAATCATCCAGTAACTTTATTATCTCATCTAATATAGCATCAATAGCTGCAAATAAAGGATCAATAGAAGATAAAAGTAAAGCTTTATTTACTTCATAAACGTTTTTAATAAGTGCGGCATTCTCTTTATGAAGCTCTAAACCTTTTTGAGCTGCTTCAAAAAACGGTTTAAGTGATCCTATATCACCTAAAGTCTGAGAAGCCCAAAGATCTTGTTCAGCCATTCTTTACCTTCTGTTGATGCTCTTCAATACTAACTCTAAATTTTTTCATTAACTCGTTTTCTAATTCTATAAGCTCTTTAGTTTTTTCCATTAGTTTAATAAGTTTAGGATGAGGTACAAACTTATCTGTTTTCTGCCATTCATTATCCATATTATTCTTGCATTAATAAATTAAGTGAAGCTACTTGCTCAAATAGATCAGGTAAAACTGCTGCAGGAGGAGTAGTTTCTGAAGGTACTGGACCTCCGGGAGTTACATCTATAAAAGGATGTGTATGATTTATAAAAATTTCTAAAATCTTATCTAGAATACTTTTTAATGAAGCCGTCTCATTTCTAATACCTATAAGCCCTGTTGCGTTCATTTCAATAGAAGCAAGTTGTGATTTAAGAGCAATAGCTCCTGCTGGTCCTGCTGTTAAGGTAATATCAGATGTAGGTGAATCACCAAGTAAGATAGAACCGGTTTCATTTTTTATGTTAATACTTCCAAGTGTAGAAGCTAATTCAATTTCAGCAGCTACTGGATCTCTTGGAGTTATAGATAAGTAACCTACAGCTGATAGTTTAGCTGCTGAGGCACTACTAACAGGCAATTCATTTAACTGAAGTAATATACCTCCAGTACCTGCTTTTGCATCAGCACTCCTCATATTGATAATACCATTTTGAACAGATGTACTTTTACCTGCAGTTCCTTGTCCTAGAATAACATTAAGACCTTGAATTTGTTCTTCTGATCCATGAGTTACACTTTCAGTCTTACTCTGACCAGCAATAGCTACTGGGCCCATAGAACTTAAACCTATCTGTCCAGCAGTAATACTTTGAGCACCTCCAACCTCTATGTTTTGATCTCCTGCTATAGCAACATTCTGACCATTTTTATTTCCATCTTCTGAAGGATTTAAACTAGGATCATCTTGAGGAGTTTTGGATTGCTCTATTTTAGGTGAGTTCATTTTAATGAACTCTTTTGCATTCATTTCAATTCTTTTAGCATTAATAAAGGTAACACCATCTTTTGAATAAATCTCTACATTACCTTCCTGAGCTTCTAAATGAACATCTCCTGTACCATTTACTCTTAACCAAAAGTCCTCATTACCACCTTTTCTTGATACCTCTAAATCATATCCTAAACCAGTAGAGATACTTTTATTACCTCCTATCAATTCATAACCATCTCTAACTATACAAGAATGATGATCTTGATTAGATTTATGAACTACTGATCCATTAGGATTCATTTCCATATATGAACCAGTTCTATGCATCCAATGCAATCTTTCTGAACCTGGAGTATCATCCATTTCGGTTACATGACCACTCTCTGTTTGATGTACGTGATTATATGGATACTGAGCATCATACAAAGATGCTGGTTCTTTAAATCTAAATGGTATTCTTCCTGAAGGTATATTACCAACCTCTACCATTCTAGTATCAGCTTTTGTTTGTAAAGGAGACTCTGCACCTAATGTAACCGTAATAGAAGCGGCTTCACTTCCAGGTCTTATTCTATTTAAAATCTTAGCTGATTCATCTTTAAAACCTCTAGCTAAACGAGGCGTAGTAGGTTCATCTAAAAATCTTATATTAGGAAAATTATAATCAAATTCGTAAATATCTTTATCTTCATGCTTTTTAGGGTCATCAGATCTCTCTGTTACATTAATACCTAAATTCTGATCAAACTCAACTTTAAGAGGAAATTGAGGAACATCTCTAAATTGTATTTCACCTTTTTTAAGTTCACCCGTCTTATTATCTATCTGAAAAGGTTTAGGAATAACTACTCTGGGATCATTAAAACCATCTAAAGGATCTCCAGGCTTATCTGGACGCCCAGGTAATGTACCCATCATAACTGGATCTGAAGCATCTAAACCATCTTTAAAGAAAGCCATTACCCAGGTTCCTGGAACAGGTCCTGTAGGGCTAGTTCCTACTTGTGTTTGAGATGCAGATGTTATTGGCATTAAAGGAAAAGACCAAGGTAAAGAAGTAGTAGGAAGTTCTTGCTTATCTCTTGTATGAAAACCTAAATATCTAACTTTACATCTTCCAAGATATAAAGGATCATCTCTATCTTCAACACATCCGATGGCCCATATAAAGCCATCTTTTCCCATAAAACTTGTTTCCATTACTGCACTCCACTACCCGGATTTAAATATATATCATTAGCAGCTCCAGGCGGTGTAGTAACTGGTTCTGCTTTTTTAGCCCCTAATTGCTGTTCTAATATTTCTTGTTTATTAGTCTGTCTTAATTGTCTATTTTGATTAAGAGCTTGATCAAAAGCAGGTAGATCTGATGAATAAGAATCTTTCCTTATTTGTACATGCATAAGATATTTTTCAGCAGTAAATTCGTGCTTTATTTTTGTTATTAAATACTTACCGCTCAAAAATACATCTGGTACATTTTCTTGACCTTCTTGAATACTTTGAGAAGGTACATAAAAGTTAATAACCTCACCTACTCTTAAAGAAGAATCACCATACATCTTTAAAGTTATTTTTATATTATTAAGTTGCTGTAATTGAGAATCTCTTATCTGTGTTCTTCTTTCTAACTGATTCTCTTTTATATTTGGCTCAGCTCCTCCACCTGCTGCTTTTCTATTAGCATTAAAAAAATAAGAATGATTAAATTTAGTAGACATAAATTTAATTTTTGATCTCTCTCCATTATCCTTATCATTTAATAAATCATTTTTATCTGTAACTAACTTACCAGCTGTACCTGACTCTGAAAGTGATAATGTTAAATCTTCAAGTTTCTGAACTGATGATTCTGGCTCTGAAGGAACGCCATCTACTTCAACAGTAGCTCCTGTTGCTGGATCTTCTTGTGCTACTATATCTTTTCTTTTTACATAACTATAACCAGTAATAGTATATCTCATTCTAGTCATATCATGAGTTATTAATTTACTAGCGTACATACCCTCTCTAAGATTATCAACAATATCAAACAAACCATCAACTTCAAAATCTAATACTGAATTAAAACCAGCTTCATTATCTTCTGCATCTAAAGCTGGTCCCGGAGTAGCAAAAATATGACGCTTTGGTTCTCTCTTAAAAATTGTCTCTAAACTTTCAAATCTAAAAAATGAAAGGGTTTCATAAAACATATAAAGGGCTCCTCCTGCTTGCTCTGCGGGAGGTACAACCTGTCCGGCTGGAACTTGATCTGCTTCTGGTTCATTTAATGATAATGCTTTTTCAGCAAGATCATCTATATGCTGAAAAGGTTTCTTAAAAGGTAGTCCTAAGTTATGAATACCTTCAGTAGGTTCTATAATTATTTTTTTATATTGAGTTTCAGGAACAAAAGCTGCATAATCAGTTCTTAAAGGTTCCATAATATCTTTATCATAGATATCTTCTATTATTTGATCATATGAAAAATTTGGATAACCTCTACTTATTCTAGTTTTTTCATTTATTATTGCTTCAACTGATGTGCAGTGTAATACATAGTTTTTTACTCTATCATTAGTAGATACCATTGGTGATATTGATGTAACTCTAAAAACTTTTGATATAATACCGTCTAATAAGTTACCTGTATCAGATCCTTCACCTGCTGTAACACCTCTAGTAGATGCAATTATTTCTATAAATTCTTCTCCTATAATAGGAATCAATTCTCTAAGACCAAATGATTCAATAATAGATATATCGCATAAAAGATAACTACTGCTTAAATCTTCATATATAGAAATAGTATCATAAACAGGAGTTAAATCAATAGGTGAATCAATATTAGGAGACTTTATAACTAACTTATCAACTAAGTAATCTCCTGGCATCCTAGATAAGGAAGCTGCACCAGTATCTTCTATAGGAGAAGTAGTAGGTGTTCTATTTTCCTCTCTTTGATTAAGTAACGGATCAGCCATCAACTACCACCATATCTTTGTTGAGCTTCTTTAAAAATGCCCTCAATATATTGTTTATCTATCACTTTAATGGTTCTATTCTTTTCATTAGTTTCAAACTCCATATCATATTTAGTAATGCGCTTTCTCTCTGCAGCTGCTAAACCATTATAAGTTTCAAGATCGACTTCTACTTCTAAAGGTATTTGATTATCGCCTGCTGGCTGTAATATTTGTTTGTAAGTATGAACTAATTTTCTTGCTCTAGCTGTACTTCCATATTTACCTTGAATCATTTTTCTAAAATCTTCAGCCTTTAAAGGCCAATCAAAATATGGATTAAACATTCTATTAGCTAAAAATATTATCCAATCATACTTTGGACTTCCATAAAGAATAAAAGAAGTTACATCAGGTCTTTCTCCATCACCTATAGTATGTTTATCAAACAAAACACCTTTATCTATAACATCTTGTTTTATCAAATTACGAACAAAAATGTCTACAGCTGTAGTTGTTTCTCTATATTTACTTTTTGTAATATTATATTCGACTTTTGGTAAGTAAGTAAAATAAGACATTAAAATCCGTCCTCTACTAATTCTTTAGTTATAATTACAGTTTCCATAAATGTTAAGGTCATTTTTATTTCGAATGGTGCACCATTTTCGAAGAAGAAAGGTACACCAGCAGCTGCATAGTTTACTACTGCAGACTTACAAACACTAGTTGCTATCTTAAAAGGAGTTCCTGCTCCACCTCCCTTATAACTTGATCCTCCTGTTGTACCTGCATGACCAAACTTTATCTTAAATTTATTTGGAAAAGAAAAGAAGTTAGAACCTGCTCCTCTTTTTCTTGAACCTCCTGTTGCAGCTTGAGCTCCTCCATTAGGTAAATGATTTTCTGTATATCCAGGTAATGTAGCACTTCTAAAGAATTTAATGATCTGTCTTATAGTTTCTGATTCTCCTTCAGACTTTGCTATCATAGGAAATTCAAAAGTAAATTGTCTGAATTTACCAGGACCTTGATATAATAATGACATCTTTGGATTAACAGCTACGTTTAAACCTCCAACTGCTCTTTTAAGAAAATCATTCTTTCTTATCATTTGTTGTACACTTGATTCTACTACGCTTTCTCCTTGAGTAGCAGAAGGTATCATATTAGCTAGTTTACTTGTTATATCTCCTCCATCTTGTCCAGATGTAAAATAAGGAGCTAACTCTCCTGATACTTTAGCAGCAGTTTCTGATAATACTGTTCCTAACCCTTCTTGTTCTGCATATACAGCTTCTGCAGTAGAAATAAGAGCCTGAGCGCTCATTGGTAGAGCAATAGAAAACTCCGGAGTAGTAGCAACTCCTCCTCCAAACAAAGAAGGATATGATTCAAAAAGAACGTAATGGCCTTCTGTATTAGTTTTCAACTCAGGTGGGTATTCTAAATATGTTGTACCTCCGGTAGCCATTGAAAATATCTCCAGTTATGTATAAATAGGCTTACTATATGTAATTTATTTATATAAGTGATTATGGCCTATAAAGGTAAATATAAACCATCCTATCGCGAAAAATACGTTGGTGATCCTACAAAGATAGTTTACAGAAGTCTTTGGGAAAGACGATTTATGGTTTATTGTGATACTAATCCTAATGTCCTTAAATGGGCAAGTGAAGAAGTAGTAATTCCATATAGATCTCCAGTTGATAAGAGAATACATAGATACTATCCTGACTTCTGGGTTAAGACTAAAAAACATGATGGAAGTATTGAAATATCTCTTATAGAGGTTAAACCAAAGGTACAAACTAAACCTCCTAAACAAACCGGAAAGAAAAGAAAGAGTGGACGGTTTTTGCTTGAGATGAAAAGATATGCTGTAAACGAAGAAAAATGGAAAGCAGCTAAGAAGTTTTGTGAACATAAGAACTGGAAATTTATTATATTAACAGAGGATCAACTATTATCTAAATAAGTATATGGCACAGCAAACCGGATTAGTAAGACAAGCAATAGATTGGTTTAGAGAAAAATTCCAAACTCTAAGAAGGGAATTAATTTCTGGAAGAGCAGGTAGACAGAGTTCAGGAAACATAATAGGAGAAGCAAGAAGAGATAGTAAGATACAATTAGGTCATATGTATTTCTTCAATTATCATCCTAAGTATGCAGCTAAATTAGAATACTACGATCAATTTCCTTTAGTGATTCCAATAGGAGCCTGGCAGGGCGGATTTATAGGTATGAACTTTCATTATCTACCTTATAATTTAAGAGAAAAATTAATGAAGTTATTAATAGCTACTCATGTAAGTAGCTTAGGAGAAAGATCTGGAGTTAAATTAGATACTCCAGCAACTTCATATTTAAACATTAAATATGATCAATTAGCTCCATTTAGTAAATATAAAGAAGCTAAACCAACCATACATAAATATAATATGCGTAATGTAGCCAGTAAATTTCTTCATATTAATTCAGATGAATGGAATACTGCATTACACTTACCAGTTGAAGATTTTAGAAAAGCTACAAAAGCACAAGTTTGGTTAGATAGTAGAGAAAAAATTAAGGCACTATGAAAGTTCAAGATTTCATTTCAAAGTTAGATGAGGCAGGTGGCTTAGCACCAATGAACAGATTTGTGGCAGATATTACACCGCCACAAGGAGTTACTAAGCCAACAAATTTAAACTTCTTTTGTGATACAGCTCCTCATGCAGCTAAAACTGTAATGACATCTGATTTAAAGCATTATGGCCCTGTACGTAAAATGGCAAGAGAACTCACATACGCAGAGTTTCAATTAGGTTTTATTATTACTAATGCATGGGAAGCTAGAAACTTTTTTATTAGATGGATTGATTCAATGGTTGATCCTACAACTGCTAATATCAAATATTATGATAATTATAAAGGTGATATAAAAATTTTAAGTTTCGATCAATCAAACGAAGATGCTAGTATTAATAATGCCACTTGTGTTACTCATTACATAGATACCTTTCCTACAAACGTTGATGCAGTAACTATGGATTGGTCTAATAACAATACAGTAGGAAAATTTAACGTTAATTTTGTATGCAGAAAGCATGTAAATTTATAAATTGATTTGGAGATATTATGGCTTTACCGTCAGTGGAAACCCCTACCTATGAAATAAGATTACATAGTGTAGATAGACCAATTAAATATAGACCTTTTCTAGTAAAAGAAGAAAAGATCTTACTAACAGCTCTCGAAGGTGGAGAGACTAAAGATATTGTTCAAGCTACAAAACAAATAATTAAAAATTGTGTTTTGGATGAAGATATAGATACACACAAATTACCTTCGTTTGATGTTGAATATCTTTTCTTAAATTTGAGAGCACGATCAGTAGGTGATATTGTAACTATAGGAATGAAACATCCTGATCCTAATCATCCATGTGATGGTGTTACAGCTGTTGAAATAAACTGCAATGATATTAAAATACATGTACCTGAAGAAATAAACAGTTTAGTGAAACTTACAGATAAAGTATCTGTACAATTAAATTTTCCTGACATTGATAAGATGACAAGACCTCAAGAAGAATCACAAATGGATTCTATCTTTCAGATTACTAAGGCTTGCATTACTGGAATATATGATGGTGATGAGTATCACGATATAAAAAATAGTACTGATAAAGAAGTAGAAGATTTTATCTATAGTTTAAATCAAGAACAATTCGGAAAAATAGTTCAATTTTTTAACACTATGCCCAAACTAAGACATGAGGTTAATTGGACTTGTGAGAAATGTGGTAAAAGTGATTCAGTAGTCCTGGAGGGGCTACAAAGTTTTTTCGGCTAGCTCTCAGTCATAATGATTTAATAAATTATTATAAGACGGTTTTTTCTATAGCACAAAATCATAAGTGGAGTTTGACTGAGATAGAAAATATGATAGTATATGAAAGAGAAGTATATATTGCATTGTTAATTGAGCATATCGAAGAAGAAAATGCTCGCATAGAGGAAGAGAAGGCAAAGTATGGCTGAAAAGGAAATTGGAAGAAGTGAACAATTTCAAAAAGAAATGGTAGAGGTTATGGAAGGGCAAACCTTTCATACTAAGAGTTTTCTTACCCAAATGCAGAATAATTATACTGAACAAGGTAACTATTGGAAAAATTCAATTCTTGCTGCAGATATACAGACTAAGATGCTTACGTTAATTGAGAAAAATACTTTTCAAACTGCTGATTTACTAGCAAATTATATTGATGAATTTAAAGACGCATCCAGAAGACAAGCAGAAGCTGCATTAGAAGCTAGTAGAAAGAAAGATACTAAAGGTGGTGGAAAAGATATAGAGAATTTAGGTGGTTTAGATTTAGACTTTGGTACTATAGCCTCTGGTCTTATTGGAGGTGTTGGAGCTGCTGCATTAGGTTTTAAAGACAAACTTATTAATTTCTTTAAAGGTACAGAGACAGATCTTAAATCTTTAGATAAACCTAAAAAAGGATTCTTTGATGGTATTAAAAAGTTTTTAGGTTTTGGTCCTCCCGATCTTAAAGATGTTGAAGCAAAGAAATTAAATTTCAAAAGTAATATAGATAAGTTTCTTAAATTTGGTGATACTGATGTTGCAACAGCAGGGGTTCAAAAGACTCAATTTAAGAATTCAATTAATAGGCAGTTAGCTTGGGCAGCTGATACAGAAAAATTAACTGATGCATCTAAATTAAAATTTATTCAAAATCAAGAAAAGTTTTTAAAGTGGGGCGCAGATGCTGAACCTAACAGCTTGTTTAGTAAAACTAGTTTTCTTGATAAACAAAAAAGTCTTTTAACATTTGTTGCTAGTGCTGATCCTGATTCAGCTGCAGCTAAAATGAAGTTTATTGATGATCAAGCTAAGTTTCTTAAATTTGCTGAAGATGCACCTACTAAAACTTTAGATCAGAAAACTAAATTTCTTAAGAGTATAGGTGATTCATTAGACATACCTGCTGGTAATGTAGATGCTTCTAAGATAGCAAAAGATTCCTTCTTTAAAAAACAACTAGACATGTTAGATCTAAAACCTTCAGATATTGATGGTTTAGAATTGAAGAAGGTAGGTTTATTTGATAAAATGAAAACTAAAGTGTTCTCATTAGGAGAAGGTGTAGTAGATGGAGTTACAGCAGCTAAGAACACTTTTAGTACTAAGATGACAGGTTTCTTTAAGCTCCCTATATTAGAAGAGGGGAGCGCACTAATGAAAGTTAAGAATACGTTCCTATTGACTTTAGATGATGCTATGGGTGTTTTATTAAAGATAACTAATGGATTTTTTAAGTTAGTTAATATTCTTAATTTTGGTGCATTAGATTATTTGAATCCAGAAGCATTAAAAAATCCTATGAAGACCTTCGAGTCATTTAAAGCATCAATGGGTTCGACTTTTGGTAAAGAAGGTATAATGACTAAAGCTGCCGACTTATTCAAAAGTATTATAGCACCTTTAGATGATATAATAAAACCTCTAAAAGATATTCTTGGTTTTGTTGGTAAGATTGCAAAAGTAGTAGGTAAAATTTTTATTCCTATTGGATTCCTTTTCTCCGCATTTGATGTAATTAGTAATATTGTTGATGGTTATAAAGAGGGAGGTATAACAGGAGCAATAGGAGCTGGTATTGAATCTATCTTTGATGATGTATTATTTGCTATTCCTAATTTATTAGGAGAAGCTGTTGCTTGGGTTTTAAAGAAATTTGGATTTGAAAATGCAACAGAATTTATTGATAAAAATTTAAGAGATAAGGATGGTAACTTTTCTTTATTTAATGGAATTAAAAATCTTTTTACTATGGCAGTAGATGCTCTTTATGATTCTGTAATAACACCAGTTATGGATTACTTCAAAAAAATTCCTCAAATAATTGCAGGAATGATGATAGACTTAGGTGTTCCAGACTGGATTACTAAAAAAGTATTTTCTGAGGAAACAGTTAATAGAGCAAATTTAGAGAGAGAAGATCCTGTTGCCTATAATAAAATGATGGAAGCAGAAAGAAAACAAAGAGAGTTAGAACGTGAATTAGAAAGACAGAAGGCCGCAGCTGCTCAGGCATCATTGGTTCAAGATAATTCTCAAACTGTTCAAAACGTAAATAACAAAATTGAGAAAACACGACCTTCTGCTGATTCTAATAAGGATAGTTTAAAGAAGACAGAAAAGTAACTTATTCTTCTTCTGCAAGCCTTGCAAAGTAAGACAGAGTATCATCACCCCCATCATCATAACTACCTTGATCAAGATTATCATCTTGAA
>CEVG01131179.1_pt1 | contig 10523 bp, 3 predicted proteins | sample 356511 | NCBI WGS metagenome assembly CEVG01 (sample SAMEA2623426, study PRJEB7988) | marine metagenome | biome: marine biome (ENVO:00000447); feature: surface water layer (ENVO:00002042); material: "saline water (ENVO:00002010), including plankton (ENVO:xxxxxxxx)" | depth 5 m | reverse complement strand
GCTATGAAAAATATTTAAAAGATTATCCAGAATATGAAAAATTAATTAACGTTCTAGGTTCGCACTACCTGTCTAAAGAAAAAGAAGTAATTTCATTTGTAGTTGACGAAAACGTGTTAAGTGAATTGTTTGAAGTAGATAATTTTTCTGAGTACATAAAACAAGGGTGTTTGAAATTCTTAACTGAAAACTTTAAGAAAGATCTAAATAAAAACTCAATTTTTAGTAACTTAGAAGATATTTATGAAGCTTGGAAACAAAATGGAGAACCAGGTTATCCTCCCCAACTGCCTATAGTCATTTTTTTTATTGTTGTTGCAAGCCAAATGGGTGAACAAGACTGGTGGTCAGCATATTACAAACCACTAACAAGAGCAATGAATTTGGATGAAAATAAGAATTCCAGAACAAGGTTAATGAGACAATTTTTAAAGATATTTACAAATTCTGATGATACTCCAGGCTTGTTTCATGAACTTAATGTATGGATAGAACAAAACTTACTTGTTTCTTCAAATTTTAGAGAAGGCTTGACAGTTCCGACTAGACATATAGGTTGGGTGGTATCGCAATCTATATTTAATCAAAAAGATCTATATTCATTAACCGAGTTTTATGATGAATTTCTATTACACCCTGAAACAATCCCAGTAGATGGTGATATAGAAAGCTGGTTAGATACCGTTGTTCTTAGTTTGAGAAGATATCTAAGTTCTAATAAAATAAGACAAAAAAAATACTCTAACAATTTAAGAAAAGCAGTTTTGTCAGAAAAAAGCTCATCTGACAAAACTGCTTTAAAGGTCTTAAAAGACACGCTACTAAATGAAATTTCAAACTGGAACGGCACTGTACTCTCCTCTACAGGTGAAGAGAACATCCAAGGAAGATTCGCTTTTGAAATAAACTTTCACACAAAGGAAAACTACTTCAGCTGTCTATTAATAAACCCACCTAAAAAATTTAATTTTTCTAATGAAGAGTACGCTTTAGATAATCTAACTGGTATGTCAGTTGAGTACAAAAAAGATGAGTTTAATAATTTTTGGTCAGCAGGTATTGACAATTTACAGAACAATAGAGAAGAGTCTTTTGAGAACCAAAAACTTCAAGTTTCCTATCAATCAAAAGATATTAGAGTATATGAGCTTTTCACAAAAGAAGATCCCGATTCATTTTTGTGGGTAGAGTTATTTTCTGTACAGAAACCAAACAATATTAATTCATACATTGTTTCCTCAACACCAACCAAAGTACAAAATTTAAAAAATTACTTATATAAAAATTCTTACAATTTTGATGAAAACAAACAATTTGAAATTTTAGGAAATATCTTCTTTTATGATATTGTCTTTGCGGAGGGAAGGCCATTTGAAAGCGGTGATTTAGCTGTACTCAACTCGTATAAGACAGATTCAAAAAGGCTAGAGTTCACAGATGGTCTAAGCACAAGTAATAATACCTACTTAACGGGCTTTTTACCTAAATTATTAATTCCAAATGATTTCTTTAGAGAAAGTAAAAAAATTGTAGCTTTAGTTAACAATAATAAAATTAGTATTGATAAAAATGAACAAGGAAATGTTAGCGTACTAGATTTAAGTGAAATAGATTTCTTGGAAAACTTCACTGGCTTATTAGAGATAGATTGTATAAATAAGATCAATATCTATATTGAAAATTATAAATCTCAAAGTGCTCTCAAAAGTGAAAGTGTTGAAATTGTATTAGGTTACGATATTGAGCCAGAAAAAGGAAATTTAAGTTTAAATAACATATACCCAAGTCAGATATCTTTTGATGACCTTAAAGATGGTTATATATCAGGTGGTTATTTAAATATAACTGAAGAATATAAAATTAAACCGAATACTATTTTGGTAGATAGTATTGAAAGCCAGTACGACATCACCTGGATAGTCTGTCAATCTCAAGGCGATTTAAAAAAAATATTAGGCACTAAAACAAGTCAAAAATACGATGTTTCACGGTATCAATTGTTTGAACTGCTTAATAAAGACAGATTGTTTAAGCACAATACTAAGGGATATTTTACTGATAAAAAAATACGGGATGATTTTGGTAAACATGTATCCACAGAATTAAGAAATGAAATGTCTACGCCAGTGTGGGAGATTAGTTTTAGTAAATTAGAAAAACAATATTATGTAAGAGTTATTAATGAGTTAGAACCAATTCACTACTTCCCTGAACTTAGTTTTCATATCGATGAAGAGTTTTTAAATTATTATGAAACCAATTTTCTTTCTTTAAATCCTTATGATCCTAATAGAAAAAGTTTTAAAGAAATTAGTGATGAAACAAAGGTACCAATTAGAAAGATTATTGAAATAAATAATTTTCTTAAGGAAAAAGAAAATATTAGAAGGTGGAAAGCGTTGTTAATAGACGTACACCAGAAAATTGTAGCAAAAGCTGATGAGTCAAAAAGCATTGATTATGAGTCACTTTTAAAAAATCCTTTATGGAAATCTTACATTACATTGGCATCAAAGATTTAGAAATATATGAATTATCTAAACTCCAAATATAATCATCAAAATTTTCCAGGGAATATTTTACTAGAGTGGATGACTCAAAAAAGGTTTGGAACCATAAATGAGTTTAGGGAAGGTCTTAGTAATATTCTTTACAATAATTCAAACCTTGAGAATGTAAAAGATAGTGAAATTTATGATTTATCTAATTATTTATTAAATGATATTTCGTCTTTATTACATATTGAATATAATGAAAAAAATTGGTATGTATCACCTCCAAGTTTGAATTTATTTGATGGATTATCTAAAAAAGCTTTCATTTCAGGTGCACGATCTCCTGAAATTTATTCTTTACTAGAAAATTCAAATAACATTGAAAATTTTTATTTCGTAGATAATTCTCGCACTTTTAAGAGTGGTTTTAATACAGAGTATTTAAGATCAAATTTTATTCCCCCTTCGATAATTATTTCCTATGAAGATCATAAACTATCAAAAATTGCTGAAGAATTTTCACTAAATATTGTAGACACTAAAGCAATCGATTTTCTCAGATCATTACCAAGCATTTCTAGCCTTGTTGAAATTGCATCTAATTGGAATTTCAACAAAGGATTGGAAGTTCAAAGGCTAGAGGGATTTAAGTTAGATTTTAAAAATCAAGATAATTTAATTAGCACCCAACAAAAGCTTATTGGGGATTTTGCAAGTGTATTTGAACACACAAGACCTACATTAGAAGGATTTGAAGACAACACTCTCCACAGAGTTCGCGAGTCAAGAGATAACTGGACTTATTTTGTACCACATAAAGGAAATAATAAAAAAATTACCAAAGAGGTTGGATTGTGGTTTTCATTATCTCAAAGACAACATCAAGAAGAAAAATTTTTTACTCCGAATTATCTGTTTTTGGGGATGGACGACCTTCCAAATCCAAGCATAACTTTTCCAATTAATTTAAAACTTCCATTAATTTATGCCAAGGCACTGAGCTTATGTTCAGGCATTTTACCCGAGCTTTACAGACCAGAGCAACTTTTTTACAACAGTCATAAAACATATCCAGTTTTTGCTAAATATTTCAACATTTCAAAAGAATTTATAGACGTATTAATTGAAAAACTTGAACTTGACAGCGCAAGCACTGGAAGAAAAAAAGATAGCAAAGTTTATTATGAAAATGAACTATTTCCCGGTCAAAGAACAACACTTCGTGAAAAATTTAAGCGGGAGGCATCTAAAGAGGTTTATTATTTAAATAATGAATGAAAACCCAATAGTAATTTTTAATGAAATGAGAAAGAGCTTTCTAAGTTACTACAAAACTCAGTTTGCTATTAAGCCTCAAGAAATTTTAAATGAAATTAATGATTTGGTTGATTCAGAAACAAACCTTTGGCAATACCCCATAATTGAAAATTTAAAAAAATATCAAAATATTAATGAAGTTCGCCAAAAAAATAATATTGATATTTTTAAAACAGAGTCTTCCAAAGGCACACAACTCGATAAAAGGTTTTATGAATTTTTAGATAAAACTTTATTTTCTGATCTAAGTGGAAATAGTTTTCCAATGTATGAGCACCAGGCATTATCATATGAAAAAGCATTTTCTCAAGGTAAGAATATAATCTTAACTACCAGTACAGGTTCAGGTAAAACTGAAGCAATGTTTCTTCCAATTATTTCAAATTTACTTAATGAGTCTACAAATTGGGAACCCGCTGATGAAAAACAAAATTATAAGTGGTTTCTTGAAGACAGGCTTAATTCACAAATAAGAGAGTCAAATTTACAAAGGGCAAATGAAAAAAGAACAGCTGCAATAAGATGCTTAATGATGTTTCCTCTTAACGCTTTGGTTGAAGATCAGAAAACGAGAATGAGAAAAATATTTTGTGAGGAAAATGGTGAGCTTCTACAGAGTTTAATTCAAAATAATAGAATTTATTTTGGTTCTTATAATAGCAACACACCAGTGTCGGGATCTAAAAATAATTCGAGATTTTCTCATCTTAAAAATATATTAAGACAAAGTTATGAAAGATACCTGGACACAAAAGAGTATTGTGAAGAAAATGACGAAAAAGATTATTTATTCTACACAGAAAATTTTAGTGGCGGAGAGATGTGGTCAAGATTCGATATGCAAGTATCTCCTCCAGACATACTGATAACCAACTACTCAATGATGAGAGTGATGTTAGGTAGAGATAACGAGCAGGAAATGTTAGAAAAAACTAAAGAATGGTTAGCAGAAGAAGGTAATAAATTTACATTAGTTTTAGACGAGCTTCATTCTTACAGGGGTACTTCAGGTGCGGAAGTCTCGTATCTAATAAAAAGGTTTCTTGATAGACTTGGAATTTTAGACAAACCTGAAAAATTACAGATTATTTGTTCGAGTGCTTCAATTTCTTCAGATTCAAATGAAAGTAACCTATTTTTGGAAGATTTTTTTGGAATTGATGGAAGTAGTTTTGAAATAATTGGAGATTTAGATCCTTCAATCGAGGAATCAGAAAATATTGATATTAAGGAAATCAGAAATATTTTAGAAGAAGAATATAAGGACTTAAGTCAAAAAGATTTAAAAAAGTTAAATGAATTACTTTACAGACATATTGATTCAACCCTACCTGAAGATAGAAACTTAAAAAAAATTAGTGAAAGCATTTTCCAGGAAAAAGATACTAAAAACCTTTCCAACCTTAGTAAATTGTTTGATTATATTTCAAATATTAAAAATGCAGATTATAGGTATAGGCTCCACTATTTTATTAGAAGATTTCAAAGCATTTATGCGTGTGTAGATAAAGAATGCACTGAAGTTGATGAAAAATATAAAAACATTAAAAGATCAATAGGAAAAATATACCTGTCAGAAAGAAATGCTTGTAATTGCGGTTCTAAAGTCTTAACCCTGCATTACTGTGATGCATGCGAGGAGGTTGCGCTAGGTGGATGGATATTTGACAATAATCGAGATGAGTCTCAAATATTGCTATCTAATATTCCAGTAGCAGATAATAAATCACTTAGTTCTTACAAAATATTTTGGCCAAACGTGCATGAAAGTCAATTTTCAAATAAGCAGCAAATTTCAGTTCAAGGAAATGTAGTAAATGATGATAATGATACCTTTTTACAGCTTAGATATAACTTTTATCCTGCCTTTATGTCACAAAACGCAAAGCTAAATTTTTCAAAAAGCCAAAGAAATAGTAACTATAAATCAAATGGATATATTTTTGAGTTAGATGCTGTCAATCTTGATAATCAAACCAAAATAGATAATTTTAATAGGTTAATTTCAAATTTAAACTACTCAAGCCCTACTTGTCCGAGGTGTGGTGAGGGTAAAATTTTTGAAAGCAGAAAGACTTCTGCAAGAGGAGATTCCTGGGTTTCGAACAACCTAAATGATCAATTAGGTTTTAATAGTACAAGAGAGCTATATCCTGCAATTACAAAATTAATACAAATATTTGGAAGAAAACTTTATTCGAATCTTCAAAATTCAAAAACAGTTGTTTTTAATGACTCTATAAGACTTTCTTCCCAATTTAGCTATGAATTCTCCAGAGAATATTACAAAGATTTGTTAAGAGCATTAATTTATGATGAAGTTCTATCTCAAGAGACCTCACTTGAGTTTAATTATGAAATAGCGGATTATATTCTAAATGACACCAAATCGTTGTTTATTCAAAAGTTAAACGAAAATGAAATATCATACATTGATGAGTTTGAAGAAAAACTTACAAAAAAGCAACGATTAATGATCAAAGAGTTTCTCGAAACCAACAATCCTGAAGTCATTAAAAGTATTTCAATGCAATTTAACAAAAAGAATCTGAAGTCATTTGAAAAAATGAACATTTCAATATTTCAGAAAATAGTTTCTATCGGAATGAATCCTACCAATTATTGGTTTGAATTTATAAACGAGTGGAATGATTCAGAGGATTATGACAGATCATTTATTGATTATCACTGGTCCGACATCTTTGAAGAAATTAGTAATACCTCAAAGATAAACAAAAAATTTCATAATATTGACAATGAAAAACAGATAAAAAATCTTCAACAATGGAAAAGAGCATTAATAGAAGAAGGTTTCTTTTCCCAAGTTAGAGATTCACTCGGTGGAAAATATTCGATGGAAAATTTATTGCTAGGCACTTTAGTTTCAGCTACTGAAATTTCTAATAAATTTAGTAATGATATGTCTGATGCTTATTATCAATATTTAGTAAATACTTTTCTTAGATTTTTAGCTGATAAAAGAAAATGGAAAGACTTTGAAAGCGATTGGAAAAAAGATCGTGATGAGTTAACTAGTTTTTTTCAAAATGTAATTAACAAAAATAATTTTAGTTTTACTGCAGATGAAATTTATAAAACTATACATAGTCAATTATTAGAAAACGAAACTCTTGTTAAAGAAGAGGAGTCTTCGGGCGGTTACTTATTAAACTATAAACAATTATCTATACAAGTTCCAGATCATGAAGAATATTTAAAGTGTGATTGCAACAGAAGCTATTTAAACCTAGAAGCTGACATCTGTTTTTACTGTGGGAGCGAATTAAAAAATGTATATAAAATTACTTTAGACAACTACTTCACATCGCTTGTTAAAGAGGATGGACTTGACAAAAAAAGAGTTAATGTTTCCGAGTTAACTGGACAAACGGAAGGCGATGAAAAGCTAACCAGACAACTACTATTTCTTGGTTTAATTAGAAACGAAGAAAGAAGAATAACTTCAGAATCCAGCAAAAGAACATTGATTAAATTAATTGATGAAATAGATATATTAAGTGTTACAACGACTTTAGAAGCAGGTGTAGATATAGGTTCACTCCAATCTGTATGGATGAACAATGCTCCTCCAGAAAGATTTAATTATCAACAGAGAGTAGGTAGGGCCGGAAGAAGGGGGCAGTTATTTTCTTATTCTTTGGTTAATTTTAGAGATTCTGTACACGACACTCATTACTACAACCAACCTGATGAACTTGTTTATGGATCTATACCTCAACCGTTTATTACCACTAATCAACCAGATATATTTAAACGAGTAATTACTGCTGATATATTAGAAAATCTTGTTCTCCGTAATAAAAAAACACACAACCCCAATGGTAGATCTCAAACATCAAGTGCTGCAGGAGATATTGGTTATGTAAGCAATTGGTTTAGTGGTGATGTTGTAAAAGAGAAACTTGAAAACACACTTTTAAATTATGATTTAGCAAGTGTTTATAAAAAATATCATGGTAACAAAAATTTTATAAATGAAAAATACGGTGAAGAATTAAAAAAATTGCTTTCACCTAAAAACCTAATTAAAGACATTGAAGAAGGTGTAATTAATAATCCAAAGGTAAATAAAGAAGATTGTCTTGCTACTGCATTGACAGAGTACGGATTTCTTCCACTATACGGTTTACCATCCTCACAGAGAGGAATGATCCTAGATATTGAAAAAAGCCTAAGTAAAGACCCTATCACCAGATCAAACGAATTAGCAATTACAGATTTTTCTCCAGATTCTGATTACAGAAGAGATAAAGTTGTCCACACTTCTGCTGGAATAGCTAATATTTCATTTGAATCAGGAAAGTTTGTTTACAATGACGTAAGAGAGACAAAAAAAACGTTTTCATATTGCGAAAAGTGTTTCTTTTTTAAAGAAAATTTTGAGAGTGAATTATGCCCTAACTGTTCAGAGTTTATTGGTTCACACTTTAGTAGTGCAGATTTTGTTGATCCAAAATATTATGTAACAGATCAATATCCAAGAAGACATGAGGATAAAACTACACAAAATTATTCGAGAAAAACATTTGTAGAACAAGGAGAAGAAAATATAAATCAGGGAGTTATTGGTTCAATTGAATATGACTTTGCTTTTAGAAATATTTATTTATTAAATGACAATTATGGAAGATTGTTTAATTTTAACTTGAAGAAAAAATATAATTCAAATGATCAGATTTTGTTCTCTAGCAATCTTGCAAATGAAATATTTATTGATGGAAAATTGAGGCAGTTTAATAATGTAAGTGATAACGAGTTAACTTTGGGTTTATACGACAAAAAATTAACAAATGTTCTTCAAATTAGACCTAATGAAAATGCTGAAGTATTTAAAAATTATGATCTCAACTTTATAACTACAGAACTTGGAAACAACGAAAATTTAATACAAGTAAATAGTGACTTTAGTAAAAGTAGATATTCTGCATGGATTTCAGCTAATGAAATTATTAAACAATTTTTAACTACTGAGATATTTAATACTAATTCCGATGAAATAACAAATTTAGTTTCTCACTCTACATCTTTAATTTCTGAAAAAATTTCGCCAACAATGATTTTTGCTGATACTTTGTTAAACGGAAGTGGGTTAATGAGGTTTGTTTCAGACGAAAATGTTTTAAATTCAATTTTTAACGAACAGAGCGAATTAATTAATTTCATTGATAAAAAGTTATCAAAACAATGCTGTGATGGAGCGTGTTATAAGTGCCTAAGAAATTATAATAATAGATTTCAATCAGAATATTTAGACCTTCAGCATGGATCAAGGTTAATAAAATTACTTTCAGGAATAAATGAAGATAAAAATCAGATTTATTCACAAGAACTAATACTGGCAGAGAAGCTTCTAAAAGATTTAGAAAGCATTGACTTGGCAGCAAAAAAAATTAAGGAACCGATTGACGCTGTTAATATTTTTGAAATTGAAATAAATGGCAATAGAAAATTTTTAGTAATCTTAGATCCTTTTGAAAAATTTGGCACAAGATTAAACAATGCCATAAGACATTTAGGAGACACTTACTCAGGGTCATTTCACCCTGAAGATCTTAAAATTATTGATAGTTTTAACACAAAACAAAATTCCGTTAAAGCATTATTCAATGCTTTGAACCAGTAATGAATAAAATAGCAGCATCTCAGGTTACAAATTTTTCAACATGTTTTCTTAAATTGTCTCATCAGAAAAAAGATTATAAAATAATAAAATCAGCTCAAAGCGCTCTGCTAATTAGTGATGGAATCGTATTTCATTACTTAATTGAAACATTTTTAGAAAACAAAATATTTAACCCATCTACAGATGAATTTATAGCATTAATTCTTTCTAAAGAAAAAGATCTTTTTAAAGAAGAAAACAACTACATATCAAATAATTTTCAAAGAGAACAACAAATAATAAATGGTGTAAAGAACACTCTTCATCAACTTGCGTTAAATTTTTCTTTAGAAAAATACGATCTCTTACTTGAGCACAGTTTTGTCAATGATGATGTGTTTATTGGTACCGCAGATTTAATTTTACGAAATGAAAAAGAATCTGTAGTAATTGATTATAAGTCTGGATTTGTACACGATAAAAATCAGCAGATTAAGGATAATTATAAAAATCAAATGCTTATCTACTCCCACTTAGAACAAAAAGAAAGTAAGAACAAAGAAGTAAGACTTTTTCTTTCTGACAAAAAAGGCAATTTTCATGAAATAGATTATTCTCTCAATGAAATAAATGTATTGATAAACGATTTAAATGAGATGCCATCTAATGAGGAGGTTTGTAATAGTTGTATTTTTTGCGGAGGATTTTCTGAGAGTTACCACAATTCTATAGACCAGTTAAATTCATTTTGCTATTTGACTGGATCAATCAAATCGTTAAAAAAAACTAATAAAGATTATGTTATAGAAATATTAGGAGATCTTAAAATAGCAAATGATCAGCAAATATTTATACAAATCCCCCTAAATTCATTGAATGAAATTGATAATATTACAAAGATTGATGATAAAGTTACGATTGGTCCATGTTCATACTTAGGTAAACATAAGGACAAGTATTTTTTCAAAGCAAGTGTTTATTTCCAATTAGCTAACTTTTGACATGACTTATAAAATAGCCTCTTTTTTTGCTGGTGTTGGTGGTTTAGATTTAGGATTTGAACAAGCAGGGTTTGATATTGTATATTC
>CEVG01013943.1_pt1 | contig 10533 bp, 9 predicted proteins | sample 356511 | NCBI WGS metagenome assembly CEVG01 (sample SAMEA2623426, study PRJEB7988) | marine metagenome | biome: marine biome (ENVO:00000447); feature: surface water layer (ENVO:00002042); material: "saline water (ENVO:00002010), including plankton (ENVO:xxxxxxxx)" | depth 5 m | reverse complement strand
AAGGGAAAAAGATGGCATATTGAGGAAAAATGAAAATCTTTTTAAATGGTTAAATAAATCTAGTTAAGTGTTCTATATGTTTGACTCTTAGCACGCATCTTATCGACTGTCAAGTATTCCGAGGAAACTCACACATATTTGACAGATCTCTAAATTTCCTGTATAATAACTCTGTGGAGTTTCAGAAAAACTATGACCTATTCGCTCTATGATACTGACCATAAACTTATAGGACAGTTTAGTTCTATATACGATATGGAGCATTATGTAAACAATCTCAGAGAAGATAGAGGAGAGAGGGAGAGAGATATTAATAAGCATTTGAGTGTATTCGATTATATCAAATCTATTGGATATTTTTGGGACTGTGTGCCAGTACAACAAGTGGCACAAGAGGAGTTGTAAGGGGTTGCCTAGGGGTTATAATAAGAGTAACAAACAAAGGGAGACCCCAAACATGAGAAAGATCGAAAGAGACATGAACAGAGCAATCAGAACAGGCAATAACTTCTCATCATCTAATACAACAGTTAAGCACGGTTGGGAAGGTGAAGCAGATGTTTATCTTCATGGCAATCATATCGCAACCGTTAAAAGCAATTCAATCATCATTAAAGATGGCGGTTGGCAATCAAATACAACTAAGTCACGTTTGAATGCTCTACTTGATGAATTTTCTTATGGCATGAGAGTATTTCAGAAAAACTACGAATGGTTCGTAAGTTACAAGAATGTCAAAGAGGATTTTGTTAGCGGTATGGAGTTAGCAATCGACTAATTGACAACTCACACAAAATAGACTATAATAGAGGGGTAATCAATCCCCTCTTTTTTTATGTAAACCTCTCACGCTATTGACAGTTTAATTAATGTTAAAATGACAGGGTTTTAGCCCCCGTTAATGTTAAAATCGGCCACTACCCTAACCTACAAAGGTTCCCAAAAGCGTTAGATATATTATACGAATATTATTTTACCTGACTTTTAAAAAATTTTTCGGAGAAAAAAATGGATCCCCAGACCCGTCTAGAAAGACAAGATGCTCGTGTATGGGCAATCGAGCAGTTGATTAGGTATGAAGGTATGTTAGATCCTCGAATGTATGAATGTGCAGACTATGCTACATCTGCAGGTTCAGTACAAGATGTGAAAGATCTATATACACTATGGGTTGAGTGGAAAAGAAATAATCCTTCCAATAACCCACAGATAAACCGCCTATAGAGAGATGTTATGTCCCATAGATTCACAACAACATTAGAGGAAGATGACTACGGTGATCTTATCCTTACTATCCCTTATGAAATTTGTGAAGAGTTAGGATGGAACGTTGACACTGAACTGCAGTTTGAACTAGGGGATGATGGTAACAGTATCGTGTTGAAAAAAGCGATCGACTGAATATAAGCTACAACCTTCGGAGAAACCATACAGTGTATGTATACTATTTGAAATTTACAACATTATGGAAGAACAACAACTAGCAGAAGCATTAAATACTATTAATGAATGTCTTAAGACTATTGGAACACGGTTAGATAACCTTGAGAAGTATGTTCAAGAGTTACCTACACCAGATAAAACATATTATAAACCAGATGATAAAGATGATTACATGAATCTGAAGGATAACATGGATCACATTTACTATAGACTAAAGAAACTCGAACATGGGATGTAAAACAGGATCTAGTAATAACTGTAGTGGAGACACACTCAGCGATGAATCTTGTACAAAATATAGTCCTACTGGTCAAGGAGTAACGTTCTCATACGTTGAATACCCTCAATCACCTATCAGACAAGGCAATTACAACGTTCCTCGTAGAGAAGCAAACTTTGTCATGTATGAAGGTATTGAAACTACCTCTACCACCACCTCTGCATCTAACTGTGGTAAGGTTACTATTCCTAACCCTTGCAGTAATGACGCAGAAGCAGAGATAGCGTTTAGTTACTACCCTACAGAACTATCGTTTGACTTTGCCTATTCTGATCGATTCTTTGCATATCTCTACGATACTTCTAATAAAGGTGGTATTGCAGGCACTCCTTGTTATTACATTGAGGATGAATCGAGGAGTACAGTGGGAGGAACTGCTGATGGGTCAGTAGGGTCGGGATCCACATGTTATCCTTGCTCTGCATTTACTTGCACACCCGCAACCACAAGTCTTTCTTATACCTGTGATACTGATTATACAGGTGATCCAGACTGCCCCCACCCGTCGCTGTTCGGGTTTGGATCCACATCATACAAAGTTGCATTCAGTTATGACGCTTTATCCACTCAATTACCAGACGGAGTAGTGGATGTAAGTTTCTCTTATGACGGTGTAACCTATACTGATGCATGGAATCAGGACACTGAGGATGGCATTCCGTATAATACGACACAAAACCCGTGGCAAAGTGGCGACGAGACGCTTGATGACTTCACTATCTACGAACTCAATGGGTCGGGAGCGACCACAGGACTCAGAATTAAGGTAAGAATACGTCCGATTGTAGACGAATCAGGTTCATCTGTCGTCTTTACAGGCACTCAATGGGAGGTTACAGAGATATTAAACGCTGGTACAGGGTATAGTGTTGGTGATACGTTCAATTTAACCTATACACATACTCATCCAGACACTACAACTAGCACTTTAACAGTCACATTAAAGATTACAGTAGTTGCTCCAGTCAATCAGACCTCTGGATCATCAGGTTTTGACGTGTTGAGGACTGGTGATACCATCAATGGACACGTCATCAACCGCGTTTTCCACATGGATGAGCAAAACTTTCCTTATCATGTAGCATATCTTGATGGAAGTGGTAGTAATTTTACAAAAGATACTCAATATACGTCTAATAGAGCACACCAAATCACCACAGTAGCAGGTTTTGGTATTGCCGACCGTGCAATATTGGTTGGAAAGTATGAATTTTCCGATAAATCGATGCAATTTGTCACTGCAGACGTTGATTCTTCCGCACCAGACATCTATAATACCATTAGACAACCCTCAGTTACCCTTGAAGTCACTAATGGTCGCGTAACAGGTGCTACAATCGATGATGGAGGTGCTGGTTGGAACCAATTAAAGGAAGATCCAAACATAATTGTGACTCCACCACTCATTGAATCGGGAAAATCTGCGGAAGTTGAGGGAACTTTTAGTGCAGGCGTACTAACTGGCATCAATATTACACGCGGAGGTAGCGGATACGACGAAAATAACCCTCCACAGATCTTTATTCGCAATATTTACAAAAATTCACAGCAAACTTTTACTAATTCAGGCTACGATTCGACTTTTGAGCAACGAAATCGGGAAGAAATGTCCTCTTTTCCAAAACCAGAGCAAAATTCGATCAATCTTGGGTTCATGGAAGCGTCAGATCCAACTACTTACCAAAGATTAATTGAATTGGGACTCACAAAAGAGATGATTGAGAAAACAATCACTGAAAATGAGTCTAATAAACCTAAATTTGGCGAAACAAACGCTCCTCAGATGACTAATGAGGACATTGATGCGTTAAATGACGCATATCAACAGATGTTGCAGACCGATACCACTTCAATTCGTGAATCAACCATCGATATTAAGTTAGATCCTGATAGAAGACGCACTACAGTACTTCCGCAGAAGAAATATTCCAATAAAGCGACACAAGCATTGCGTGAAATTGTTAAACCTGGTTATGACTTGAAGTTTTTAGAAGATAATGATATACTTGACAACCAAACAAAGGAGGTTTTGATCGAGGAATTACAAAGAACTACTGAAGAACGCAGCAAATCAATCGATGATATCACTCAAACGCAAATACCTGAGATTGCAAACTATAAAGAAAGTTTTGTTGAAACAGTTCAAGGTTCTTTTACCGAATTACCCGCAGCGTCAACTAACACTAAATACATTATGACGCAATACCGTGCGGATCAAGCAAAGGAGACTAAGTTAAATGTCACCTTATCAATGACTCCCGTAAACACGGGATGTGCTCATTTCACTTGTAACGCACCTGCGGGTCAAACTGGAGGAACAGCTCCTGACGGAAATGGTGGTAATACAACTACCAGTTACACTATGTCAGGTCTTTTAGGTCCAGGTTGTAAAGCATGGAGTGCAAGCGGATCTATTACTATGTTTCATGATCTTAGTTCTGCTGCACAACAAGCAGCAAATGCGAATATAGCATACGGTAATCCCTTTCAAGTAACGTAATGGCATTCATACCAACAGCAACAGGAGCAGCTGGATGTGCTCTATACATGGGCACTGATAGCGGTCACGGAGTAGGAGTCGGTGCATCGCACCATCCTGGTCTTGGCGGTGGCACATTACCTAATTGTCCGCATCCTTCTCTTAGTCCTACGGTAGTTCCTAAACCTGTAGCTGCTATGGATGCGGTTACTATTTGGCCACCAATGGCACAACTACCAAATGGTCCTTATTTGAGGACTGTTATTGTTAATGGTCAGTTACCAATTTGCGATCAAGACGTTCTCACACCTCATCCTACGCCCACACAGCACGCCACAACGTCTGTTGGGTTCAAATGCCTTACTGTGCGTAATACACCTGCCTGGTGGTGTACAATAGGCACTGCAGGTGGTAGAGAAGCAGCAGCTGGACATTTACGAAAATGTATGTCTACTAGCAAGACAGTTTGGATTAATGGTCTTCGTGCTGGAAGGTTCGGAGACCCACTTGGAGATCAAACACCCGCATTCCCTTGTACGGGAAGAGTAACGGGGTGTTCACCTAATGTTTTTATTGGAGGTTAATTATGGCAACACGAAATACATCTTTAGTTAAAGGTGGAGTTGAATCGAAACCCAAGAAGACACGTCAAGGACGTGGACAGCACACAAAATATAGTGCTACATCTTCAAATAGGGCAAAAAAGCGTTATCGCGGTCAAGGTCGATAAATAGTACAGGACATTCCCTGTACAGATGGCATTAAAGAAAATAACGGGCGATAGTTTCTCGAAATCGAGAACTTTCAAAGACATAGCAATGAATTTTACACGAAATGCGAACACTAAGGATATCGCAGCCGTGAAAAACGATAATGCCATCAAACAATCAGTCAAGAACATTATTTTAACTGTTCCTGGCGAAAAACCTTTTCAACCTAATTTCGGATCTCGAATATCCGAACTCTTATTTGAACCACTTGATGTCTTTACATCTGACTCGATCAGAGATGAGATAATAAATACTATTCAACAGCATGAACCTAGAGTTAGGTTAACAGACGTATTTGTTAAGTCAAATTTTGGTAAAAATTCTTTTGACTGTCAAGTCGATTACCAAATTACTGGATTGCCCACAGTGGAAACTATTGAGTTCGTATTACAGAGACCCGAATAATGCAACCAAATAACCTAACAGCATTAGACTTTAATGATATTAAAGCATCTATCAAGTCATACCTCAGAACGAGGACAGAATTTAGTGACTATGACTTTGAAGGATCTTCGCTGTCGTATCTAATTGATACTTTAGCATATAACACCTATTACACAGCATTTAATGCTAACATGGCAATGAATGAGGCATTTTTGCCCTCTGCCACTGTTAGAGACAACGTAGTTAATATTGCAAAACTTTTAAATTATGTTCCGCGTTCGATTGTATCTTCTAAAGCATGTTTAAAACTTACTTTACAAACAACGCAAACTAATGGTGCTTATCCTACTAGCGTAACTCTTGCAAAAGGGTCTGTTGCTAGTGGTGGTAACTTTATTTTTAATATTCTTGAACCAATTACATCTACAGTTAATACTACAACAGGTATTGCTGAATTTGATAATGTGATGATTAATGAAGGTAGTATTGTTCAGTTTAGTTATATCGTAAACACCTTCGCATCACAAACATATAAGATTCCTTCTGAAGACGCTGATATCGGGACATTGAGTGTTCGTGTAAAACCTAACGAAACCTCTTCACAGTCTGATTTGTACAGTTTGACTGATACAATCACTGACTTGACTGCAACCACTCGTGCATATTTCCTTTCTGAAGGAGAGGATCAACGTTTTGAGGTTAAATTTGGTGATGATACTGCAGGTAGAGCACTTAAAGATGGTGAAGTAGTTGTTTTAGAGTATCTTGTTACTTCTGGCACAGAGGCAAACGAAATTAGTAATTTTTCATTCATCGGTAGAATGACAGACACTAACAGTGTTGCTTATTCATCTGCAGATGTTCTTCTTGAAGTAAAAGAACGTTCACAATTAGGTGCTGCTGCAGAAACAGTTGATTCAATCAAATATAATGCACCTAGATTTTACTCCTCTCAGTACAGAGCAGTAACTGCTCAAGATTATGCGACAATCACTAAAAAGGTATACAGTAATGCTGATGCAGTAGTTGCCTATGGTGGTGACACTCTAAATCCTCCAATTTACGGAAAGGTATACATTGCAATTAAGACAAAGACAGGTTCATTACTTAATGATGCTACTAAGAAATCTATTTCAGCAGATTTAAGAAAATATGCTATGGCATCTATTGATCCTGTGATTATTGACCCAGAAGATATCTACTTGTATCTTAAAGTCTTTGCATCATATGATCCTGCGACATCTACTAATACCTCTGAGATTAATACTAATATTCAAAGTGGTATTAATGATTGGGCAACTCAAACACAAATTAATAACTTCAATTCTACATTTAGATTGGGTGCATTTGAGAAGGCAGTTCAACTTTCTGATAATTCCATTACTGATGTATCAACTCAGTTGACACTCTTGAGATATATTAGACCTGTAACAAACCAAACCAATACTTATTGTATTGCTACTGGTGGATCACTATATGATAGTAATCCTAGTAATACTGATGGAAACTGTAAAAAAGAACCAGTTCTTTTATCAGGAACATTTAGAACCTCTGATAGACCTGGCGTAGATCAACAATTTGAAGATGATGGTTTCGGTAACCTTAGAACCTTCTATAATACTGGTAATAAGAAGGTATACACTAACAATGCTGCAGGCACTGTAAACTATGCAACTGGTGAAGTTTGTTTCGGTCCTGTTGCTGTTATCGGTGCAGGCGTAAACAATCCTACCTCTGGTGTTTCCATTACAGATGCCACAACTGGTGCTGGTTCTGTAACTAATGCAGATTTATTACCTACAGGTCTTAGTATTCCTGTTCTGTTTATTCCTGCTAACGTTTCAACTGTTCCTGCATCAACACCAGGTACAGTTATCAATATTGTTAATCCAGAAGTGACAGTTGTCCCAGTTGGATCCATTCCACCTCCTACAATCCCACTAAATAGTTTGACACCTGCCGTATTCAATACTACACCAACAACACTTACCGTTGCTGATATTGATAACGCTGGTAATCTGACTAATACATCCTGCTTCTAAGTTTAGATGAACATCAATAAGGTCTCTCAATCGGTCACACAACAGACCCCAGATTTTATTGCTAACGATTATCCATTATTCAATAAATTTATTGAATATTACTATCGTTCTCAAGAAAAGACTGGTTTAGGACAAAATATTCTCAACGATTTTCTCGGTTATCTTGACATTGATAAACTCAATGTTGATATCCTTGATGGTGCTACGAAAATTGTAGAAGATATTACTGCGACTGCGGATGAGATTGTTGTTGAGAGTGTTGATCAATTTTTAGAGAATGACGGATCTATATTAATTGGTAATGAAATTGTATATTACGAAGGTGTAACTCATGCACCAAATATTGCATTAAGTCCTGGTATTTCTTACGATCAGGTAAAACTTAAGTGGACTACTCTTGCAAATCCCTTAAACAGTTTTGATGGGACTACAAGACAGTTCCCTCTTACATCACAAGATAATCCGATCTCTCCACCATCGGCACAACATCTTATTGTAACAACATATTCTCAGGTTTTAGTTCCTAATATTGATTATACTGTCAGTGGTAGTAATATTGTATTTACAACTGCTCCTAGAGCAAAATTAACTGCTGATGACGCATCTGCTACCTCTATTGTCTATCTTAGTGGTTTTGTAGAGAATAGTGTTTTAGCGATTGACAATTTATCCAATTCTTTTGGAGAAGGTAAGACACAATTTACAATGACTCGAAATGGAGTCAGATATGAAGCAAACGTTGATGAATATATCATTGCTGTATATGATAATCGTCTTTTAGTTCCTAAAGTTGATTTCTTCATCGATGGAGATCAATTTATTTTCCTAACTGCACCTTTAAATGGTCGTTTCTTATCTCTGTACTCTATTGAGGCAGCGATTCCTTCTTTTGGTGCAAATGCTGTTGGTTATTCTCGTGTAGACAACAATGGTCAGTTAAGTAGTGTTGAAATAAATCAAAACGGAGGTAACTATAGATTTGAGTATCCACCTCAAGTCTCAATCAACTCTGATACAGGGTCAGGTGCCTCTGTAAGCACGTTAATCAACGGTGTTAAGACAGTTTCCCTAATTGATGGTGGAAAGGGTTACAGCGACACTAACCCACCAGTTGTACAGATCCAATCTCCTACAAAAGCAGGTTCTAGTATTGCAGTTTTAAAGGCAACTGTTACTAATGGTTCTGTTTCTGAAGTTGATATTACTACTTCTGGTAGTGGATATACTTTTACTCCTAGAATCACATTTAGACAACCTGGTGGTGCTAAATTAGGCACATGTCCTATTGTGAGTGGACAAGTATCAGGAACTATCCCCATTACTGATGGTGGATTTGGATATACTACTGTTCCTACAGTTTATATTGATGAACCTACTGGTGTTAATGGTATTAAAGCAGCATTGACAGCAGTTTTAACTGATGGTGTTGTTACTGGAATCACTATTGCTAATGCAGGTCAAGGATATGAAACCGTTCCTAGAATTGCAATCGTTGATCCCGTTGGTGCTCAAGTTCTTGAAACAAAAGTTGACTCTGATGGAAGAGTTGTTGGTATTGATTTATTAAGTGGTGGTAGTGGATATGATGATGTTCCTTCTGTTTATATTGTAGACAATAGAACTAATGATCAGGGAGTTTACATTGGTGGAACTGGAGCAACTGCAACTGCTTCTATTTTCAATGGTCAAATCACTGATATTAACGTATCATCTTTTGGAACTGGATATAGTGCTGCTAACCCACCAACAGTTGTTGTTCAATCTCCTCCAGAAGCCAAATGTTCTGCTGAAATTGGTTTAAATGAAGTAACAGGTTTCAGAGTTAATCAAAAAGGTAAAGGATACCAAAAAGCAAAATTTACTGGTTGTGCTAGAGCAGCAAGTGGTATTACACAATTTACTGAAGATGGTAATGCTGTGTTCTCTAATAACACTATTGCAGCATCTGCGATTGTAGACACTCCTGTTAAGTGTCTTGATGCCTTATTTGTAAAAAGACTTTTAGACAAATATAAAGAGCAATTCTTACCTGATGTTCCAGAATTAGATTACAAAAAAATTGATGTTCGTACATCAATTAAAACTATTAAAGATTTTTATAGTGCAAAAGGAACTTCCTTTAGTATTAGTTACCTTTTCAAACTTCTTTATGGTGAACAAGTAAGTATTTCATATCCTAAAGATCAAATCATTAAACCATCTGCTGCAACATGGTCTATTGATACTATTTTGCGTGCAACTTTAGTAAGTGGTGATCCTACCAATATTAGAGATGCTCTGTTAACACAAGATGCAGACATTGCTGATAGTAACGTTCAAGCAGCAAGTGCACTGGTTGAAAACTATATTTCTATTAAAACTTCTGATGTAGAAATTTTTGAATTGATTCTATCAGAAGAAACTATTAGTGGATCTTTTACAGTTCCTTATAAAACAAAACTTGCAGAACCTCTTGGAGTTGAAGATAGTATTATCACAGTTGACTCAACTATTGGTTGGCCAGAAAGAAACGGTGAATTTGTAATTGGTGGTTCTAGTGATACCGTTGAGATTGTTCAATATAAAGAAAAGTCTCTAAACCAGTTTATTGAGTGTACTCGCTCTGTGAATGGTGTTAGTGAAGATTGGGATTCTGCTACACAAGTCTCCTCTAATTTCAGAGTATTCCTTAATAAAGGAACACCTCAAGAAGTAGTGATGAATATTGTTGGTATTGTTGATGCTCAACAAACAACACTTACTGATACTGGATCTTATTACTTACCTGGTGATAAATTAACTGTTTCTAAGTTAGGTGGTAGTAGTACTGGATCAGAGTTAACAACTTGGTTGTATAACGTTAAAAAATTAATTTCTGTTAATTCAATTACGTTTGGTGGTGTTAATAATCAATCAGCAACTGTAACTTGTGCAAATAATCATGGTCTATTAGTTGGTGATTCGGTTACAATTTATGGTGCAAACCCAATCATCTATAACGGATCTTTCTTAGTTACCTCTAGAGATAGTGATACTGTATTCCAATATCAATTACCACAACCTGCAAGTGTAATTCCTCAGGGAAATATTCTTGTATCTGTTGACCTTAATAAAGGTAAATCTAATAATGCACAGATTTTAAATGCTATTGGTCCT
>CEVG01002650.1_pt1 | contig 10541 bp, 8 predicted proteins | sample 356511 | NCBI WGS metagenome assembly CEVG01 (sample SAMEA2623426, study PRJEB7988) | marine metagenome | biome: marine biome (ENVO:00000447); feature: surface water layer (ENVO:00002042); material: "saline water (ENVO:00002010), including plankton (ENVO:xxxxxxxx)" | depth 5 m | reverse complement strand
ATATAGAAATCTGGGAAGTATCTATGAACTCTTCTATCAATCGGTGATCTGTAAGGAATGGCAATTTCTTCGCTCCACCACTCTAATATATTTCTATTCTTATCACAATAAACCATAAACTTTCTTTCCCATAATGAACGATACACTATATTCATGGGATTACCTTTGTACTTCTCAGGATGAGAAGGTCGGTATTTTCCTTTATATGTCATGCTAAATAAGTATAATTAAACTCATATTAGATATTTAGTGTGGAAAAACCGAGACCAAGAAGGATAAGCGATTTTAAACCAACTCTAACTAATCTAGCTCAAACTTCTCATTATGAAGTTCGTTTTGGTAGAGCAGTTGGAGGATTAGGTAATTACTTAAGAAAAAGAGGAGTAGATAAAAGATTCATAGCAGGAGATATGGGTTTACTATGCAGTCAGGCATCATTACCAACTTCATCCCTTGCTACTGCAAACATCACTGGTGCTTATACAGGAATAACAGAAAAATTTGCACATAGTAGAATATATGTACCAATTAATCTTACTTTTTACGTTGATAAAGAGTATAAGGTTATAAAATTTTTAGAGCATTGGATGGAATATACTGCAGGTGGAACTCATGCACCTGGTGGAAGAATAGGACCTGTAACTCAAAGCAAATCAAACTATTATGTCAGGATGCAGTATCCTGATGATTATAGAATGGAAGAAACTAAGATAATGAAGTTTGAAAGAGATTATTCTAATAATTTAGAATATACTTTCTTTAATCTATTCCCACAAAACCTAAGTGCTGTTCAAGTTGGGTATGATGCATCTAAGATTTTAACTGCTTCTTGTGCTTTTGAATACACTCGTTATGTTTGTGGTCCTATAAGTAACATATCTAAGTATCGTAGTGGTGCAGGGTATAATAACATTACTATCGCAGATATTAAGGAGAGACTCCAAAGTAATACTGACGTTACAAATTCCTCTATTGAAGAACGAACCAAAACTGTTGATCCCGATCCATCTAAGCTCGGTCCTGGCCAAAATCTCAATAATACAAGACCAGAGGGAGCATATGGTGGTGCTAGTGACATAAGACTAAAAGAGAATATTGTTAAAGTAGGAAAATCACCATCAGGTATCAATATTTACGAATGGAACTACAAGTCAGCACCTGATAGCAGATATCGTGGTGTTATGGCACAAGAGATACTTGAAAGACATCCAGAAGCTGTTGCACTACAACCAGATGGATATTTGAGTGTTTATTATGGAAAGATAGATGTAAAGATGGAGAAGGTAAAATAAAATTAATTTAAAAAACCTTGCTATATACTATACGAATTGCTATAATTTATTATGCCTTTACCAACCATTACGACTCCAACTTATGAGTTAGAGTTGCCTATTACGAAAAAAACTGTAAAATATAGACCTTTCCTTGTTAAAGAAGAAAAAGTTCTTGTTATAGCAATGGAGAGTCAAGATGAAAAACAAATTGGTCGTGCTGTTAAGGATGTTCTTTCCAGTTGCATATTGTCAAGGGGTATCAAAGTAGATAAACTACCAACTTTTGAGATAGAATACCTATTTTTACATGTTCGTGGTAAGTCAGTAGGAGAGCAAGTTGAAATAATGATAACTTGTCCTGATGATGGAGTTACACAAGTTCCGTCATTGGTTGATATAGATGAAATAAAACTAGATGTAGATCCAGATCATGAGAAAGACATAGTTTTAGATGATAATTATACTCTAAGATTAAAATACCCATCTCTAGGTCAGTTTATCAAGTCTAACTTTAATGAAACTGATGTTTCGGTAGAAGATACTTTTGAGTTGGTTGCTGATTGCATAGAACAAGTTTTCAGTCCAGAGGAATCATTCTCTGCTTCTGACTGTACAAAGAAAGAATTAAATGCTTTCCTTGAACAACTTAATTCAAAACAGTTCAAAAAAATTGAGAAGTTTTTTGAAACTATGCCAAAGTTAAAACATACTATTGATGTAGTAAATCCTAAAACTCAAGTTAGTAATCATATCGTTTTAGAAGGGTTATCGTCTTTTTTCGATTAGCCATGGCTCACGAATCTCTTGAGTCATACTTCAAGACGAATTTTGCCTTGATGCAACATCATAAATATTCATTAACAGAGTTAGAGAATATGATGCCTTGGGAGAGAGAAATATATGTAACTCTCTTATCTCAGTATATTGAAGAAGAAAATTTAAAAAATGGTGTAAATGGCGGTTAAAGACAGCTTTTTCAATTTAGGTAATAATCCCAATCTGGATGCAGCAGATACTGGGATAGATCCTGCTACGGGAAGAATTTTAACAAATGAAGAGAGAAAAAAGATATTTGCAAGACGTAGTATCTTAGGTAAGACTGCAAGACAGGCAATCGCTAAGAAAACCAAAATGAGTTTTGGTGGTGGAGGTGCTTTAGTATTAGCAGGTAAAGGTGCTATAGAAGAAAAGAAAGTACAAGCACAAGGAGGTGCTTTAGTTGCTCCAGTTAATAGTTTAACTAAGAGAGTAACTGCATTGGAAGAGAGTTTAGCTAATATGCAAACAATTCTTGCCAACATTAGAAAGGTAATTGTAAAAGGAAATCAGACTGATGCTAAAATACAAGAGGAATTAGCAAAACAACAAAATCTTTTATTCCAAGATAGGATAAGGAAAAACAGAGAAGCAGAATTAGAAGAAGATGATCTGTTAGAAAAAGAGGCAGCACCAGAAATAGATAAGCAAGAGAAAAAAACATTTGGATTCCTTGATAGAATTAAAAATGCATTGTTAGCACTTTTTGGTGGTTTTATCGCAAAGAAAGCATTTAAACTGTTTAATGCATGGCAAGATGGTAATGGAGAATTGATGAAAGAGTTGGGTATAGATTTAAACTCTGCTCTCCAACAAGTAACAACTGGTTTTTTCTATGTTAACAAAGTAGTAAATGGTTTACTAAAACTAGCAGGTAATTTTACTAAAAGTATTGCTAAGTTAACTGGTAAGATTATAACATTCCCATTTAGAGTTGCGGGAAGAATTATCAGAACTGCAGTAAGAAAAGCATTTGTTGGTATAAAGAGAGCAATCGGTCCTGGTATGAGAAAAGCAATAAAAGGATTTTTCAATATAGGTAAAAATAGTACAAAGGTTGGAACAAAAGTTGCAGGAGAAGTAGCAGAGAAAGTAGCAACGAAAAGTGCTACTAAACTCGCTAAAAGGGGACTTCTAGGATCAATACCTCTCATTGGTACTGGTCTTGATATTTGGGGTGCTGTCAGTGAAGGCATGAAGGGTAACTGGGTAGGTGCAGGACTGTATACTGCAGGTGCTATTACCAGTTTGATTCCAGGTATGCAAGGTGTTTCAGGTGTCTTAAGTGTATCTGCTATGGGACAATCTATACACCAAGACTTGAAGAGAGATGCCAAAAACGAAAATATTAATATTGAAGGAACTGGAGATAATGTTGAGATAAATGGTATGAATAATAATAATTACAATAATCTTGGAGCGATTGAAAAACAACAACCAATTATAAATGTTGTTCAACCCAAGACAGGAGTGAAAACAGGTAATAATGGAGGAATGGTTTCTGCGGGAAATGATGTTCCTAACATTCCAACATCAAATACTGACAACATTCATACCGCTTTCACAAAAGCAACTTTTAACGCACCGATAGCATAATGGCTAAAGTAACAACATCTGGTGGTAAAACTGTAAGATCTCCTATATCTTCTATGAGATCTGGTTTTCGTTCGTTAAAAAATAATCTTAAGACAATGGCAAAGAGTGCTATTGGAATAAAAGAGGGATTGGAACAGGAGAATGAATTAAAGAAAAAACGTTTAAATAACCTTAAAAGTTCTGCTGCAAAGGAAAGAGACTTAAAACAAAAACAAGCAGAAGAAGAGAGATTAGAAAAACCTAATTTAATATCCTCATCGCTTTCTAATATTGGTATGACTCTGAAGAAAACTGCAGGGGGTATATTAGGTAGAGTATTAAAGGTAGTTGGACTACTTGCAGGTGGTTGGTTATTAAAAAATATTGGTGGTATCATAGAGACAGTTCAGAATGGAGTCAAAGTAATTACGGATGTTTGGAATGGAATAGGTGATTTTGTTTCGGGAACTATTGAAAGGGTAAAAAATATTGGTAAATCAATTGTCAATTTTGGAAAAAAGATTTTTTCATTTGGTATTGGAGAAAACGCAGGAAAATTAAAAGAATCATACTCTGGAGTAGAATTAGAATGGCAGAAACTTAATGCTGATATTACTGGTGCAGAAACAGTTCTTGATAATCCAGAATCAGAGGCATTCAAAAAAGATTTTGAAGAGGGTGGAGATTTAAAAGAAGAGACTGAGGAAGAAAAAGAAGAAACAGAAGGAACAAATAAATCAGACACAACTAGTGTTGGAGAGGATCCTACTAATAAACCTAAAGTAGGTGACTACAAGGTAATTGAAACCTCAAGGGGAAATAAATATAGAGTTTGGGATGGAGGAAAATGGGGTCCAAAAACAAATGTTAAACCAAGGGGTGGGGATGTATGGAATGAAGAAAAGACAGAGGTTGATAAAGATGAGGACTCTAAGATAGAATCAGAAGAGCAGGTATCAGCAAAAGATAAAGTTTATCAACAAGTAAAAAATGCAGGTAATAAACTTAAAAATCAAGAGATGATTGAAGGTGTAAAGAAAGATGTAAATCAGATGGTTGGTAAAATAACTCCAGAAAACAAACCAGAAGTAATTACTATTGTCGCTCCACAAAGATCAGATTATGCAAACACAAGGTCTGGTTCTAAACAGTATTCAAAAGATTATAAAATATATGTTAAAAATAATGACTTAAATAAACTTGAGAATAAACAAATGTTGGAGGCTTTAGGTTAAGTACAATGTCAGCAACCAATCAGTGTATAATAGAAGAATTTTTAATACATTCAGATAGAAGAAAGGAAGGAGAAAAACCTTTTGATCTGGCACCATTTGTTGTTTCTATAGATTATTTTGAAGATATATTCTCTCCTTGTATTACTTTAAAAGTATTGATACTAAATGAATCTCAAGTTGTTGCAGAGGATGAGGAAGATACAGAAAGCACAGATGACAAATTAAAGGCACTTTATCAAGGTTTACCTATCAGAGGTGGAGAAATATGCAGAATTAAAATAGGAGCAAATGTTGAGACTAATATACCATTAGATTTTTCTGAAAAAGTACAAGATTATCTTTATGTGACTGGTGTTACTAATGTTATCAGAGATGCTAAAAGAGAAATGTTTACTTTAAATCTAACTTCTAGAGAAGCAATAGTTAATGAAACTGCAAGATGTTATAAGAAATATTCTCCAGATCAAAATATTGGTGCTACAGTTGAAAATATTTTAACAGATACTCTTGGTGTAGAAAAAGATCGTTTTAAAGTTGAATTAACATCAAACTCATATGGATTTATTGGAAATTTAAAGAAACCATTTCCCACAATAACATGGTTAGCAAAAAAATCTGTTACTAAAACTAAGGGTGGTAAGAGTGCAGGATTTTTATTTTACCAGACTAAGAGTGGTTATCAATTTAGATCCGTTGACAGTTTAATGAGACAAGAAACTTATAAGACTACAGATGAATCTGGTGAAAAACTAAAAGCACCTCCATTCTATTATGGAGAGGCAACACAAGGATTTGATGGAGAACAACAGAGACCTGTAAATGCGGATTTTAAAATATTAAAATTTTCAATACAACAAAATAGCGATATTGTTAAAGATTTGAGATTAGGAACTTACTGTACTTCTGGTATGTATTTTAATCCATATAACTTCAATTTTGAAGGACTAATCTATAAAAGAAAAGATGAGATAAAAAAAGATAATATGGCTTTGATGGGTTCTGAAGATCCTACTAAGTATCCACTAAAACTTGACCCTGATACCAAATCAGGTTCCGATGATACTCTTGAAGACACTGCGAGTAGGACTCTTACAGGTATTCTTGATATAGGTGTACTAGCAAGGGGAGATACAAATCATCTTAAAAAATCTGATCCGTTAAAATTTCAAATGCAGTCTGTTACAAGATATAATACATTATTTACAAACGTATTAGACATGACGATTCCTCTTAATTCAAATTTAGAAGCAGGAATGTGTGTTGAATGTGAGTTTCCCCCAATGACCACATCAGGGTCTGGAGGAGATGCTATAGATAATAAACAAAGTGGTGTATACATAATCAAAGAACTATGTCATCATTATGATATAGAAAGATCATACACATCTATGAAACTTCTTAAAGATTTTGCGGGAGATAATCCTGATAGAAAAGAGGAACAGCAGGAGGATGTAGATTAATGATAGATGATACAAGTAATATAAAAACTAATTTTCTAGGAAAAGATGGTTTTAGATGGTGGATAGGACAAGTACCTCCAGCTCCTAACCATAAAGTAAACTGGAACGTTAATAAAAACTGGGGTCTTAAAAGAAGAGTCAGGATTATGGGTTATCATCCTGATGAAAAAAAGTTACCAGATAAGGACTTACCTTTAGCAATCGTATTGTTACCTCCAACTGCAGGGACTGGAGCAAAGAATCAAGCACAGTCAATATACATTGAACCTGGAGAAATTGTATTAGGATTCTTCTTAGATGGTGACGATGCTCAAATTCCTGCAATTATTGCAAGTTTTGGTAGAACCAAAGCATCTACTGAAGCATTTGCGACTTATAGTGGTGCTTTTATACCATTCACAGGTTATACTAATGAGATACCAAAAGAACAGTATGAACAGAATAAAGCAATTAAAGTAGATGAATCAAATCAAGAAACAACTGATAGTCAAAAGTCTCCAGTTGCTACAACAAAGGAAAATGCAGAGAAAAATGATAATGTAACCATAAGTAATAATATTGGCAAAGCAGTCACCAAAGGTAGTGCTTGTACAGATAGTAGTACAACTAAAGTACAGTCAAGTGTTAATAATTTTATAAAAGATTTCCAAAAACTTTCAGAGATGGGAGAAGGACAAGTTGATAAGATAGATCAATTAATAAAAAGCACAAGTAAAACTATCACAACAGGTGTTAATGGTTTAGTTGGAGATATTAGTGAAAATGTTGTTGGAGAATTAACGGGACAGGTACAGACAGGATTAAAGGTATTGTATGATGGTGTCTTTAATCAAGTGTTAGCAGTATCTCAAAACCCTGTAGCAGCACATTTAGCAGGTGTGGCAGCACAAAAAGCAATGGTTGGTCCAGTGGGAGGACTTCAGAAAGCACTCCCATGTATGGCAGGTAATGTTACTGCTGCTTTAGCAGGAACTGTTGAAACAATGTTGAGATCTATGACAGATTCATTTGATGAAGTTCTTGGATTTCCACAATGTATGGCAGATCAATTTACGGGATCACTTTTAAATGGTATAGTTGATAGTATTGGCGATACTTTAGCAGGTCCTCTTGGAAGTATAAGTAAAGTGCTATCCAAAGGATATAGTATTACCGATAGTATTAGAAGTAAAGTAGATATGCTCAGTGGTCCAGGTGCAATACTTGATTGTGGACAAGGTTTTGATAAGTGTACAGGTAAATCTTCATCATTCACAATAGGAGGAGGAATATCAGAATTTGCAACTAGTGCAGAGAGTATATTAGATTCTGCGAATAGTTTTGTTCAAAAAGCAGAAGGACTTGCAGGTTCTTTAGATAGGGGTTTAGGTATTCCAAACTTTGCTACAGATTTTAGTGACCCTGCATCAGAATGTTTTGGTGGATTAAAATCAACTGGAAATTGTGGTAAACCAAAAGTTAGAATATTTGGTGGAAATGGATTTGGAGCTGCAGGAGAAGTTCTCATGGGATTATTGAGTGGTGATATAGCAGAACCAGATACTACTGCAAGTGTTATTGGTCTTAGAGTTACTAAACCTGGCACAGGATATGAGTTCCCTCCTTTTGTTGAGATTGTTGATGATTGTAAGCAGGGATATGGTGCAATTGGTAGAGCACTAATTAAAAAAGGAGAAGTTGTAGGTCTTTATGTTGTATCTGAAGGGGAGGGATATCCACCAGGAGAACCAGAGGATTACGGTGTTGTTGATGCTGCGGTTGATAATGCAGGTTCAGGATACTCACCAAATGACACAGCAACTGATCAGTTTGGAAATCAGTACAAACTTGTTATTGACAAGGGTGGTATAGTCTCTGTTAAACCACTAAATATTAATATAACTCCTCTTCTACCGAAGATTACTATTAATAGTAATACTGGATCAGGTGCTCAAATTAGACCAATTCTAGGAACTCCTGAACCAACAGCAGAAATCAAACAAGTTATTGACTGTATTGATCCAGAAGAGAATAATTTAGTTGGTTATGTAAAAGGAAAACCATACTACGGTCCTTATCACATTCATCCAACAAGGGGTGTAAAGATGGTTGGTATCGCACACACAACCGCACCTCATGAAATCATATATGATACTCCAGAACAAAGTTTTGGAACAGCAGTTAGTGTTGCGTCTACAATGACAGTATCTCCACCATCTATACAAGCAAATGTTCCCGACTCCACAACCCAAACTAACACAAGTAATACTACTCAAACTGGAACAACTGATACATCAAGCCAACAAACGTCTGGACAGAGTTACACTCCTCCTTCTAATAATCCTCCTAGTGGTGGCGGGTCTTCGGGATCAGGTGGTGGATCGTCAGGTGGCGGTGGATATGGAGGGGGATACTAATGACTAGACCCATAGAAGCACAAGAATGGGATAAAAGAAAGTTTTTATCTTTAGGTCCTACTTTCAGAATTGATACTGATAATCCCCAGATGGGAAATGGAGGAACTTGTTCATGGTTGATGTATGGTGCAACTGACAAAGATGGAGATAAATCAAGTTTGTTCCAAACAACTGATGGAACATTTCATATTCATAGTGATAAAAAACTAGAAATCGCTGCGGGTGGAGATGGAAATGAAAAAGATGATGATATAACTATAACTGCTTTAAAGGGGGGAGTAAGTATTATTGCAAATGAAAATGGATCAGTTACAATCAAAGCACAAAATATTCTCCTAGAGGCAGATAATGATATTGATCTTAAAGGAAAGAATATAAACTTAAATGCTAGAGGTGGAAAGGTAGATTTAGCTGGATTAAAAGCCACTGTATCTGCTAAGTTAGGTAATCTTCCTAGATCAATGGGTATAGACTTTGCCAAAAATGCTTTTGCAGGAAGTTTTGTTGGCGGTGACTTCTTGGAAGATGCGTTAGGTGGAGCGTTACCAGAAATTGCAGATGTAACAAATACATTTAAAGGTCAATTTGAAGGACAACTCAAAGATCAACTTGGTGGATTAAAAGATGTTGCATCTAAGATTGATACGAATGCACTTCAGGATCAATTAAAAGGGCAACTCAGTCAAAATTCTATTAAAGATATAATAGGAGGTCTTAATATCTAATGGAAGAACAAAGAGAAGACCTGACTATAATTGGAAAACCAACGATACAAAATGAGGACGCAAAGTTCTATAAAGACGTTTATGTTTTTGGTAAATTATATTATGATTTTGATGGGGATGATAATGAATTTGGAGATCTTAATGTAGCAGGTAATGCTATCTTTAATGGTATTAGTACATTTAAAGGTGCGGTAAATTTTGATCAAGAATTAGAAGAATTACAGGTAGGAATATTAACTGTTACTGATGTTTTTAGAGTTGGTGGTGCAGACGGAAACCCAGAGGGTGCAAGTTTAATAATAAGAGAAAGTGATGGTAGATTAGGCTTAGGAACATTAAATCCAACAAGGAGATTAGATGTTGTTGGCGACATGAGATTGAGTGCCAACTTATATGACTCAACTAATAATCCTGGTGTTTTAGGAGCATTCCTAACAAAAGATGCTCAAGGTGTAAAATGGGTAGAATTTGAACCTTCATTCAGTGAAGGTATCTTTGTCTATAACGAAGAAACTCTTGTAGGTACTTCATCATTCCGTGGTTTAAACTTGATTACCAGTGGTGGTGGATCTCTGAAAGAATTGGTAGAAGGTTCTGTAAACCCAAATAACCCTAATATTGCAGATATTGCGATTAGAACTTTTTGGGAAAAGAGACCTGCAGGACTTGTAACTAACTCCTATATTGGTATTGGAAATACACTACCAGAAAATCATCTTCATGTTACAGGTATATCCAGATTCCAAGGAGATATTATTGTATTAGGTTTCTCCAGTTTCTTCCAAAGAGCAGAATTTACTGACGGATTTTTTGCAACAGGTGCGGGTTCTACTGTAGATTCTAGATTTAAGGTAACAGGTATAACAACCATAGAAGATGATTTTACTGTAACTGAAAATGGAGTCGTAACATTTGAAAATGAATTGTTTGTTGAAGGACAAACACTACTTGAAAGACAATTATTTGTTGGATCTGCTACTACCATAGCTGGATCTTTAAGAGTTGTAGGTGTATCTACATTAGAGAACAGACTTGATGTTGGTGCAGGTGCATCAATTAC
>CEVG01158758.1_pt1 | contig 10557 bp, 9 predicted proteins | sample 356511 | NCBI WGS metagenome assembly CEVG01 (sample SAMEA2623426, study PRJEB7988) | marine metagenome | biome: marine biome (ENVO:00000447); feature: surface water layer (ENVO:00002042); material: "saline water (ENVO:00002010), including plankton (ENVO:xxxxxxxx)" | depth 5 m | reverse complement strand
CCAGCCGCACCAGCGAGCTGACTAGTTACACTATGCAATTGATTTCCACTCGTTTCAGCAATAATTGTTATGTTCATATTCAATCCTCCTAAATTACATTCGCCTCTTCGCGGAGCTTCGCGACAACAGTTGGGACCGACTCAGCCCCCTCGAATTTTTGCCCAGGAGGCTTCTCCGGTGGCGAATCATGTGCATGAATCTTGATACCAGACTCTCCGATATCTACTCCCAAATCTCCAGGGCTAACTGTCTCGATAACCTTCTTCTTGGCCATCATTATCCCCTTAACATTAGGCCTTCTGAGCTCAGTTGCCGCTTTGTCAAACGCGAAAAGACAGGGTTTTGAAACCACAACCCTCTCATTTCCAGAGGGACTACCTCTTAGTGCGCTGAAGCCGTCTCCATCCATGCTGACTTCGGAAACCATGCCAACGCACGCCGCGCCGATTAGACTTGCTACGCCCGGACCAGTGGATCCAGAGTTGGTGTCTGCAGCTTGCTTCCCGCATAGAATGACGTCAGCGCCACAGTGCTTGATAGCGGCGGCAAGGATGGATTGAATTTGCTTACTGTCCATTTCGCTAGTGTCCGCCTCAACATGTAACATCGAGTCAACACCGACAGCAGCCGCATCTGTGAGCATTTTGGAAGATCTAGATGGACCGCAGGTAATAGCAACTAGGTCCCCAGCCCCCGACTCTTTCAATTGGAGAGCGTACTCCAGTGCATACTCATCGTAAGGGCTAGTCGACCATTTCGATACCGAACCTTGATCAACCCTCCCTTCCGATACGGCAATCTTCGCTGTTGTATCAGGAACTTGCTTCAGTAGTACTGCTATAGTCATGTTATCCCTAACGTCGCGACTGTAGATTCGCCTATCAAGATTGACCTGATTCAACCTCTAGAATCTAGCTTAAATGTCTGGTAAATGACTGAATCCCAGTTATGTGTCTGCCAAGAATTAGGTTGTGTATGTCATGAGTCCCTTCATAGGTTTTCACGGACTCTAAATTTGCCATGTGCCTCATTACAGGATATTCGTCTAGTATTCCGTTTGCACCATGGATATCCCTGGCCACCCTAGCAATTTCTAGGGCAATGTCTACATTATTCATCTTGGCAAGAGAAATGTGCTCAGGAATCCAATTGCCCGCATCCTTCTTTTGGGAAAGGTGATATGCAAGTAGCTGAGCTTTGGTAATCTCTCTAAGCATCCAAGATAGTTTGTTCTGGACAAGCTGGTACGAAGCTATTGGGTGATCGAATTGTATCCTACTTAGTGAGTACTCCTTGGCCGAATCGAAACAAGCTTGAGCCGCCCCAATGGCGCCCCAAGATATCCCGTATCTGGCATTATTGAGGCAAGAGAATGGCCCCCTGAGCCCTTTCACCCCAGGAAGAATCCTGTCCTTGGGAATTTTGCAATCTTGGAACACCAACTCACTCGTAACGGATGCTTTCAGGGAATGCTTGCCTTTCATCTCAGGGGCAGAGAACCCTTCATCGCCATCCTCGACAATAAAACCACGGATAACTCCGTCTAATTTAGCCCAGACCACGGCAACCTTTGCAATGGAGCCATTGGTGATCCACATTTTTGCACCATTCAGAAGGTAGTGGTCTCCCATATCCTCGGCCCTGGTAATCATATCTCCTGGATTTGAGCCATAATCAGGCTCTGTGAGGCCGAAACAACCAATCCATTCTCCACTGGCCATTTTAGGCAAGTAGTAATTTTTCTGCTCTTCAGATCCAAAGTCCCAAATCGGATACATTGCCAGTGAACCTTGGACAGAAGCAAATGATCGAAGCCCACTATCGCCCCTCTCAAGCTCCCTGCAAATTACCCCGTATGCTGTGTATGAGAGTCCTGGGCATCCATATCCCTTCAGAGGAGCGCCAAGTACCCCCATCTCTCCTAGTGTGACTCTCCACTCATCGGGAAACACCCCGTCCCTGCATGCATGCTCGATTTTTGGCAGGACTTCGTTATCAACGAAATCTCTTACCATGTCCCTAACCATTCTTTCCTCATCAGTCAGGAGCGAGTCGACATCGTAGAAGTCCAAGGCTTCGAATGGCATATTCTCAGGTACCGCGGTGTACTTTCACTCATCAAGGTATGGAATGAAACATCTCCTTCTAATCCCCTATCTCGGGGGATTTAACATACGTGATACGTCGTTTTTCACCTCTTTGAAAAATTCTGTATCCAGAAAATGCCCTTGACATTTTTCATACGCACGCAAAAATATCCCATCTTAACTCAAAATTCTAGCCTCGATAATGACAGAATTGAATAGTATCCCATCTAGCGCATGGTCATGGAGCGATTCGACGTACGACGAGGGAAGGTAAAGGAAATTGAGGAAGAAGGAGGGTTATCCGTACTTGCAAGAAGCTTTTTTGACACTATCGAGGAAGGTAAGGACGGGGCCTTTTCAGGCTCTCATGGAATAATGACATCGATTTCAGGAAGATTCGAGGGGAATGCCTTGATTGTTGACGTAACAAATGTTGCTCCCAATTTCGAAGATCCCGATGCCATGAAGGCGGCTATGGATGATAGGAAGAGGTGGACTGCGTTCTTGGATGAAGCCACCGGATATAACTCGAAGCAACGGGGAGACAAGGCCAAGGAGTGGGCAAAGAAGGCCTCGAAAGCCAAATCCGCCATTTCTTCAGCTCGACACTTCATGGAAATGTCCGAATCCCTAGGTCAAGATAAGAAGGATAAGGCGGAGGAGCTAATCGCGGAGATTGAAGAAGCATTAGACTCCAATGAAAACACAAAGGCAGCTGGAAGGGCCGAGAAACTGAATAAGCTGTTCAATTAGGTGATGAATATGTCCAATGAGAACGACTCATTGCGCGATGATGGCATTCGCCAGAAAATAGCGAAGATGTTCTCAGGCTGTTTAGAAGTTGTAGGTCCGGAACACGTCGAAGAAGTTCTTTCTGGAAAGTCATCACACTCGGGGGATAACAACCTTGTAGCATATATCGGCCTAGAGCCTAGCGGAAAGGCACATCTTGGCTGGCTATTGCTTTCTCGTACCATCAGGAACATGTTAGATGAAGGAGTGAATGTAATAATCCTCCTGGCAGATTGGCATGCATGGGTGAATGATAAATTCGAAAGAGACATGGGAAAGATCTCGCTAGCCGCAGATTACATGTCCGAGGTTTTTACTTCGTTGTTAGGGCATCCAGAAGTTGGCGACGGGCCGGGGCAAATCCGATTCATCAGGGCCTCAGAGATCATGGACACGGGTGAATACTGGGAACGAGTCCTAAGATGCTCAAAAAACATGAGCCTGTCAAGAGTAAGACGGACGTTCAGTATAATGGGGAGGGATGAAGACTCCTCCGACCATGATCTATCCGCATTCTTTTATCCCGCCTTGCAGGCAGCAGATATATTCGAGCTTGAGGTTGATATTGCCTTTGGCGGGATGGACCAGAGAAAAGCTCACATGTACATGAGAGAGGTTGCAGACAGGAATGGGTGGACAAAGCCTACTTGCATCCACACTCCAATGCTTTCAGGATTAAAGGGCCCGGGTGGCAGAATGGACTCCTTTGATCACAAGATGTCAAAATCAGACCCAAACAACGCGGTCATTCTACATGACTCGAGAGAATTACTGCAAAAAAAGATGAAGAAGGCATTTCTTGAGGTTGGAAACAGCTCCTCGGCCGTCTTCGAGATTACTGAACACGTAATTATACCTATTTTGGGAGAAATATCGATTATTCCAGATCCAAAATATGGCAGCCCCTCCAAGTTTACCGACCCGAAAGCGTTCGTGGACGCAGTATCAGATGGGACCGTACACCCCTTGGATGCCAAGCTCGCGGTAGCAGACTCGTTATCCGAGATCCTTCAGCCACTGTCGGAGTATTTTGAGAGAAATCCAGAAATCATTCAAATTATGGAATCAATTACCGCAATGAGCTAACCCCGGATTTTTCTACCTCATGCTCGATTTTTTAGGGACAGGTATCATAACCCCCATTGCCACGCGGGGCTGGTGAAATTATGTCAGATGTGGGCATAGACGATATCGCAATTCATTTTCCTCGACTGTACTTTGATATGCGAGATTTTGCTGATTTCAGGGGTGCAGACTTTGGAAAGCTCAACAAGGGACTAGGCCTGGAAGCAATGGCAATACCAGATGTTCATGAGGATACAGCCACCATGGGGGCCAATGCGGCTTCACGGCTAATCGACAGGAATGATATAGACCCAAACAAAATAGGGAGAATTTACCTAGGAACGGAATCAGCACTTGATGGAGCTAAGCCCACTGCAACTTACATCATGGACATGCTTGAGCAAAGATACTCCAGTAAATTTGGCGAGAATTGCTTCAGAAACTGCGATGTTGTGGATTTGACATTCGCATGCATAGGGGCAGTCGACGCAATGCATAACACACTTGACTGGGTTGCCAGAGGCGGAGAGGAAAAGGACAGAATCGGCATAGTTGTGTTTGCTGACAACGCCAAGTATGATCTCGAGTCTAGCGGAGAGTACACTCAAGGGGCAGGAGGTGGAGCGATTCTGATACGACACAATCCGAGACTTCTAGCTATTCCAGATATTTGGGGTGTTTCAACAATGCCCGTTCACGATTTCTTCAAACCTAGGAGGGAAGTAAACACAAGGATGATCGTGGAGAATGTGTTGGAAGTCGCCCGCGAAAGTGGGGAGAGGATCAAGGAAGGGCTTGCAGAGAAGATTCTCAAGTATCTTCCAAATTCATCTAAGAAAGATGATATCATCTTCGAAAACGATAAGCTAATGATACACAAGGACATGCCAGTTTTTGATGGTCAATTCTCAAATAGGTGCTACTCAGAATCAGTTAAGACCGCATTTATCAATTTCAGGTCAAAAGCAATCGTTGATGGAAGGTATGACCCAGAAGAAGACGAAATTCTTACCGAGCAGTGGATGAGGATTATTGTACATCTCCCTTATGCATTCCAAGGAAAAAGAATGTTTCCCGACGTCTTCAGGCACGATAGAAGGAATCTTCCCATCTGGGATTCAATTACTGGGGAAATTGGGCCAGAACCAATGGAGCAAGACTTTCCTCAGACCCCAGAGGGGATAGAAGAATTCGAACGCGCTAACGATCTCTATCGGAGGCTAATTTCCAAGACCGCCGAGTTCAAGGAGTTCGCGGAGCAAAGAATTGAGAAAACTCAGAGAGCATCTAGCTTGATTGGAAATCAGTATACAGGTTCCATTTTCCTAGCGTTAATGTCATCAATGGAGAGCGATTATCTAGATGGTACCGATATGGAAGGCGAGAAGGTAGGCCTCTGCGGATATGGTTCTGGCGCCAAGGCAAAGGTATTCGAGGGGGAGGTCCAAGAAGAATGGAAGGAGATCTCCTCTCGCTTTGAACTATTTGAGAGACTATCCAAGAGGACTCCAATTGACAAGACGATTTACGAGTCGCTTCATAGAGGTACCAGGAAAGAATCCGTAGTATCTCCAAATGGTGAGTTCGCGTTGGTCGGAATAGGCGCAGAGGGAGATTTAGAAGGCCAGAGAAGATACGCTTGGGTTGAATAGATATTTCATCTCGGGACAATAGCCCGATTAATCACGATCCTTTGGACTTCCTGGGTCCCTTCGTAGATTTGTGTTATCTTTGCATCTCTAAAGAATCTCTCTACTGGGAAATCAGTAGTGTATCCATATCCGCCGAGAACTTGTACTGCCCTCTCTGAGACCCACATGGCCGTGTCACCTGCGAATAACTTAGCCATACTCGCTTCTTTGGTATGTCTTGGACCGCCATCCTCGTAGTGCCTCTGTTTGGCCCATGCCGCCTTGTAGACCATCATTCTCGATGCTTCTATTTGGGTGGCCATATCCGCAAGGATGTTGCCAACACTTTGATGATACGAGATTGGTTTCCCAAATGTCTGTCTCTCATGGGAATAATTCAGCGCAGATTCATATGCTCCCTGAGAAATCCCAAGTGCCTGCGCGGCAATGCCTATTCTGGAGTTATCCAATGCATTCATTGCGATTGGAAAACCTTCTCCAGGCATCTTGAGCACATTCTCAACAGGAACCAGGCAATCTTCGAGTAGTAGTGAGCATGTGTCCGAAGATCGTATTCCAAGCTTATCCTCCTTCTTCCCGACCGAGAATCCTTCGAATCCCTTCTCGACGATAAACGCCGTAGTACCGCCATGCTTCTTCACACCATATTCGGGATGATCAACGTCCTTCGCGAAAAGGACGTATATGTCGGCACTAGAGCCATTTGTTACCCACATTTTCTCCCCATTAAGGACATAATGGGTTCCGTTATCATTCAACTTGGCCTTGCAGACCATTGCCGCTGCGTCAGTTCCAGAGCCCGCTTCAGAGAGCGAGTAGGCTCCTATCTCATTTCCCGCCAGTCTTGTGAGATACTTTTCTTTCTGCTCTTCATTTCCATGGATTGATATTGTCTTCGAGCAAAGCCCTACATGAACGCAGTACATCACTGAAAAAGACGGATCAACTCTGGCCAACTCCTCCACGATTATTGCCTCGGTGATTTCATCTACTGGACTTCCACCATATTTCTCTTCAATAGCAATTCCCTGCAGGCTGGTTTCACAGAATTTCTTCCACTCTTCCAGTGGAGCCCTCTGTTCCTGGTCTCTAGCAAGAGTGGTCGGCAGGAGGATCTCCTCCGCAAAATCTCTTACCATGTTTCGAATCATGTTCTGCTCTTCCGTCTCTTCAAAATTCATGGTTCTCAATACCTCCGAAAGGCGCCTCATTGTTAACCTCTCGTTACAGGATTCTCGAATTCATACGAACGAATAGTTGAAATTCGATACCGATGGCCGCGGTGCGAGAAACATGGCCGATAGCGACTACGCAGAGTTCAGCATTGCACACGATCGCCTATACACACTTGACCACCTGTGGATGCAGGTCTTGGATGAGGATAAAGAAGAGGGAACCACTAGCATAAAAATAGGATTGAGCGAGTTCCTGATGGCAGAGTTCGGAGAGGTTATTCAAATCGTATTGGCTAGGCCTAGGGATGACAGCGATTTTGAAATTGATGCAGATTCAGGACTCTCAGAGGATGATGATGAGGAAGATAAGCCATCAAAGTCAGATACAATGGGGGCTCAGGTAGACACGGACGAGTTACTGATAACCGTCACTACTAGGTATGATGGTGAATTCGATAGAATGTTAATCAATGCTCCCATTTCCTGCACAATAGTTGAATTAAACGGGCATGTAGAGGATAATCCTGATTTAGCAAATGAGGACGCCTATGGGGATGCATGGTGCGTGATCGTTAAGACATTCACTGACGATTTCGATGAGGACCAATTCATGGATAAGGATGAATATTTGGCTATGCTAAATGAACTTCCTTGATTATGGCCATTGAAGGACATCCCAGTCCTCATGATTCGATTGTTTCCAGTCAAGTTCTGAAAGCAGTGCGATAAGATCTGCATCCGCCCTCAATGCTCCCTCAATTTGCTTTCTGTGGAGCCAACCTTTGAGTTTCCCCAGCCTAGGTCCGGGAACAAGTCCAGTAACCTCCGCTAGCCTATCGCCACTAATTATGGGTGGAATAATCAATTCTTCATTTTCTGTCTGTTCCATGGCCTCTCTGAAGTCAAACAAGTCAAAGCCAGACTTCTCTAGATACTCCATGATCATCTCCCTCCTCGTCTCGGGAACTACTACCTTGAACCTCCTCAGTGATTCAATGGAGCAATCCAGCTCTAAATTTCTGCATCCATGCATTATGGAAATTTCAGAAAGAGAATTTTTCGATAGTACCAGGGATTCTCTCAGCATATCTGAAAGAGACTCAGCTGAGATATCCTCATTCCTGAAAAATAGTGCTAAATTCACGAGATGATTATTTGACAGTTGAGGAGGGATGTCTACATCATAATCCTCGAAAACTTGGTCAAACACTCCTAGAGAAGCCATCTTTAGGGCTATTTCATGTACATTTTCTCCGCTAAATATTTTAGAAATCTCGACTCCAACCCTCTCTCTGGAAACGCCCGAAAGAAAACCTTCGGCCCGAATAATCCCTCTCTCGAGAGCTTCGTCCATCTCCCTGACTCCAGCTTCTCCGGCATCCAAAAATCTGAATGCCCTAAGCACCCTCAATCCATCTTCATTGAACCTCCTGTCTGCAGATCCCACTGTCCTCAGGGTGCCCGTGGATAGATCACTTAGTCCATCATACGGGTCTATGAGGGACTCATCAATACCTATGGCCATTGAATTTATTGTGAAGTCTCTTCTACTCAGATCTTCTATAATTCCTTTGCCATCCTCTCCAACCTCTAGGAAACTAACCTTTTCAGGCCTCCTGCCGTCGAGGTAATCCTCTTCACTCCTCAAAGTTGTAACTTGCCACTCCGAGGTATTATCTTCATCCTCTATCCTAACTATCACGGTTCCAAAACTCGCTCCAACCATAATTGATCTGGGAAAAATAGACTTAATTTCCTCGGGCTTCAGCGTAGTGGCTATGTCCATATCTTCTGCACTCATTCCCATTAAAGAGTCCCTTACCCAGCCTCCAACAATCCATGCCGAGCCCTTCTTCCTCAGTTCGCCCAAGACATACCGGTCGTCATCAGAAATCTGACGCAATGCCTTGACTAGGTCGTCATGCATCGCGTCCGTCATGATGTGCGCTGAGGCCTCACAGACATCACTTCTTCGATTCAAAATTTCATCCATTGTCAAGGAACAAAGTCTTGATGCCTCTTCCCAAAGAGAGCTTCTTCGGGTTCAGAAGTAAGTTCCACAAGGTCAAAACCGACTAATCTACTGAAAGTAGGCCATAGTTCACTCAACCACTCAGACTCAGTCATCAAAAGTTCAATGACAGGGTGCTCAATAATCTCCTCATCCGTATAGCTCTCATCAATTTCAGGAAGTCCGGAAGGCAATTCCCGAAGGGATTGGACTAATTTTTCTAGCCTCAAAACTTCTTCACAACCACTACCCAACACAGATTCTATTAGCCTCAGAGCGTCCTCAAATTCATCAGCGATGAATTCTGGATCGGGAAAAGTCCTATCATACTCGGAAATATCCAACGGCCCGAAAACCACGCCTCCAAGATCGGTTTCATACCATGCCCCGCCTTGCCATTCCCTCTTCAGGAGCCTCTGCTGGACTCTGCCTCCAAACGGTCCAAGAACAAATCCCCCATCTTCAATCAATAGCTCTATCTGAGAAGGCATGTTTCTTATGGATCCTGTAAATAGAACTCTATCTACGTCTCTAGACCAGGACGGGTCATCCAATGCCTCATTTCCCATGACACGTATTATCCCAATCTGTTGGAGCCCCTCCAGTATCATTGTTGTATGTGCTGAAACCTCTCTGTGTGGCTCTATGATGGTGACCTTCCCAGAAGCGCCACAAATCTTGTCTATCAGTGTTGCCAAGTACCCTCCCTTTGACCCCATCAGCACGACATGCTGGCCAGGCTTAAGCTCTAGATGGTGTAGCATTGTTACAATCATGTGAGGGGCGGAAATTGTTTTTGTCACCCCCGAATCAGTCACAAGAAATGGCACGGGGTAGTCCTGCCAGAAACTTTCCAGTGGAAAATCCGTAAAATCCGAAGGCTCGGTTGAAAGAATTGCGTCGATGATGCCCTGATTCATCGGAATCCCTGTTTTTTTGAGCATTTGGACCAAATCAATTACTCCGGACATGACAACTCTCGTCACTCCTTTAGCCGCAGTCCATTTGAACACAACGCTCCCCCGGTCTGATAGGGTCCGTGGTCTAGGGGTTATGACGTTGCTCTTACAAAGCGAAGATCGCAGGTTCAATTCCTGCCGGACCCACCAATAAATTACAACTAATTAGCCAAGTGTCAACTGGCCCCCTCACATCAAATTCAAAAGGTGGTGTCCAGAGGGCAATGCGTGGTCGAAGAGACCGCTGGACTAGCGTCCCGCGTGGCAAGAAGGCTCAGGAAGAGAGACTGGGTTGTGTCTGTTGCTGAGTCCTGTACCGGTGGCTTAGTTGCTTCTTTGATAACTGATATATCTGGAGCATCTGCATGGTTTAATCAAGGCTGGATAACATATTCTAACGATTCAAAGATGAGAGAGTTGGGTGTAGAAAAGTCAGCTTTCGACAGCGGGGATGCGGGTGCGGTGTCTCATGAGGTGGCTATTCAAATGGCCCAGGGCGCCAAGTATCAATCTGGATCAGACGTCTCAATAGGGATAACTGGAATCGCAGGGCCCGGAGGATCAACAGGGGACAAGGAGGTTGGAAGGGTCCATGTAGCCGTAATTGCAGGGGACTACTTTCTATCCAGAAGAATGGATTTCGGAGATAATGACAGGCTGGATAACAAGAAGTCTTTCGCCGCGTTCGCATTGAGGCTCACTCTGGAGGCATTAGACAGGGTAGACGAAAACGAGGCCGTGGTGGAGAAAGTATTGAGTAAGGATGAAGGGGATATTTCCTTCGATACATCTCAATTAGACCCCCTTTCTGAAGAG
>CEVG01018491.1_pt1 | contig 10572 bp, 15 predicted proteins | sample 356511 | NCBI WGS metagenome assembly CEVG01 (sample SAMEA2623426, study PRJEB7988) | marine metagenome | biome: marine biome (ENVO:00000447); feature: surface water layer (ENVO:00002042); material: "saline water (ENVO:00002010), including plankton (ENVO:xxxxxxxx)" | depth 5 m | reverse complement strand
AAGAAGGTAATGAACAGTACGTAGATAAACGACTAATCAAAAAACATAACTTAGTCTGTGAGTAGTCTTAATCACAGAGTAAAGAAAGGGAGGGTAAATAACTTTACTCTCCTTTTTTTTTAAACATATTATAGAAGTATTTATTACATAGAAGTGATATTTATAATTAAATAAGAAATCTAAAGATGAGTTTTACAAGTTTATTAAACGAGGTTAGAGAGATATTAGAACAAGAGTTGTCACGTTTAGACGTGATGATAGATAGATACGCAAAACCTAAAAAGAAGGCTAGTGGAAAAGTAATCCCAGCAAAAATACCAGAAGATATACTAATAAAATTAATTATTGCAGACCCTACTAGTAGACATGAGGGTGATACTGAAGATGTGGACCCTAATGTGATGGATGAAATAAAAATCCAAAAGGTAGGTAAGTACGTTCAATGGATAATTAAACAGTGGTTAGGATTACAACAAAAAGCTCAACAAGAATACGATTACGACCCAAAACCTAACTCACCATTCCAAGGTAAACTTAATCAATTACAAGAATTATTTTTAGAAGACCTATATAAAACAACTGAAGATTTAATTAAGTTTGATAGATTTAAATCACAAATAGACGCTAGTAAAAGAGATATTAATAAAATTACTTCTACCGATGAATTATATGATTTAACTAAAGATTTTTCATTAGAAAAAGCTACTACTACTAAAGCAGAACAAAAAGCTCAAAGAAAACGTGAAGAAGTTGATTATGTTTACGATGGTGACAGATGGGAAGTAGTTATCCCAAAAACCAAAGCAGTGAGTTGTGATATGGCAGGTGCACCTTTAACTAGATGGTGTACAGCTTCAGACAATTGGAATTACTATGAAAGATATTCAGGACAAGGTCCTTTATACATGATTAGAGATAAGAATGATATTGTAACTAGTGGAGGTAAAGGTGAAGGTGAACCAAGACCTAAATACCAATTCCATTTCCCATCCAACCAATATATGGACCAAGATGATAGAAGTGTTAACTTAGAACAAATGTTACAAGATGGTGGGGAACTTAGTGAGTTAAAACAATTCTTTAAACATGAATTTGCAAAAGCACTTAACAAAGACTTTGGTGACCAGGTACAAATAAATTATCCGAATGACCAAGTATCTAGATTCATAGGTCTATATGGTTTTGATGAATTTTTCGATAAACTTCCACAATCATTAAAAAGATTTGATTTTGAAAAAGGTAGAAGTGGATACGGTAGAGACAACCAAGACTTACCAGCGACACCTCTTCACCCTAAAGTTTTAAATTTCCCTAACTTAGAGGTATTACATATTGAAGGTTTACTTAGTGAGTTACCAGAAGATATTAGTAGATTACAAAATCTAATGTTTATTTCTATACCTAACAATCCAGAGTTAACAACACTACCAGAATCTTTAGCAGACTTACCAGCTTTACAAGTTTTAAATATTAGAAACAATCCTAAATTAAAAATAGGTCCTAGAGTACAAGCGATGATAGATAGTGGTGAAGTTACTGTAGTACAGTAATTAAGAAATTTTATCCCAACTACCGTTATTAAGTAATTTAAAAGTACCTATATACTTTTTATCCCATTGGTTAGGGTTAATTAAACTTAGAAATAAATTCTTATTATCTCTTTCATATAAAAAATATTCTTCCCCCAGTAAAGGTTGGAAGTTGTACTCTGATTCGTATACTAGTTTAGTCCAGTTATATTCTTCAACCAACTCCTGGTATTCTTTTTTTAATTCTTTTAATCTAGAATCAAAATAATTGTCTGCTTTATAACTGTCACTTTTATCTACCTTAATTGGTTCAAATTTTTGTGACCCCACTGTGGTAGGGTAGGCTTTTATATTAGCGTCAAATTGTTCACTATCTTCATTATAAACTATATTGTCTGGGTACCTTTTTTTCATAAACAACTAAAATATCTTTCACCCCTATCACAGAGTATTGTTAAACCGTTATCACTATCATTATCTCGTAACCACTCAAAACATACTTTAACATTAGCTGCTGCACTAATACCCACAAACAACCCAAATTCAGAGGATAATTTTTTAGCAAATAGTTTAGCACATTCAGTTTTAATTGTTCTAACCTCATCTACTAACTCTAGGTCAACTAAAAATTTACTACCATCACCTATTCCTTGTATACCGTGAAGTCCTGGTTCACCTCCTGACATTACTGGACTTTCAGCTGGTTCCACAGCAACTACTTTTATATCTGGCCATTTTTCTTTTAGATATTTTGCGGTACCCATTAAACTACCACCAGTACCAGTACCTAAAACTATCACATCTGGTTTACCCCTATATAATGGATAAGTTGTATAAAATTCAGGCCCAGTGGTCTCATAATGAGCTTTTATATTCAAAGGATTATGAAATTGATTACAATTGAACCATCCTTCTTCTTCACACATTTTATCTCTTAATGCTATTGCTCCATCAAAATCACCTTCTTCTACTTCTATTAATTTTGCCCCATATATTTTAAACATATTTTTTCTTTCTTCTGACATATTAGAAGGCATGATAATAACCATCCTATAACCTCTTTCCGCAGCTAACATAGCAAATGCGATTCCACTATTACCTGAAGTAGCTTCACACAGAGTACTTCCTTTTTTTATTAAATTCCTTTTTTCTGCATCATTTAAAATAAAAGTAGCCATACGGTCTTTTACTGAACCAGATGGGTTCATAAATTCTGCTTTTCCCCACACGGTGAATTCACCAATCTTTATTGGTATTAATGGTGTTTGTCCTACGTAATCTGATAATTTTTTCATATGGTAAGTTTAATATTTTATAAGTTAAAAGTACACCTCATCTTGATAAGTATTTTATTTTGCTGTACCATTATTTCATAAACTTAAAATATTTATATATGATGGATGTAGATGTAGAAATATACTGTAAAAATTTTAAAAACTTTTTTGTTAATAACCCTACAAGTAAAGATGAACTACTAGCTAGTGTACCAGGAGTCACTTTTGAGTCCTTTATGGAAAAAGTAACTGAGAAAGCGTATAATAATTTTGAAAAACTTGGTGACCCATCAGTGACTAGAAAACAAATTTTAGATATTTTAAACGATTTGTATGTGGAATTTGTGAAAGAAAACTATAAAGAATTTGGTGAAGAGGTAGGGTTAATAAATAACGTTAGTGTAGATGAATCCAAAGTTTTTCAAAATCTAAAAGGATTTAATATAGGACTTAATTAAGATACGTTCTCTATAGTGGATTTGTAACTAGACTTCATAAACGTAACACCTGACTCCTCAGTTATTAAACTAAAAGAAATTAGAAAATGAGTTGTACACTCAACTATTTTGTCTTCTCCACTACTAACATTCATAGCCCAACATTCATTAGTTCCTCGTGCTCCTTCCTCTGGTTCTGGCACTTCTAATATGTTTGTGAAAAGTAGAGTTAGAGATGGTGTATTACTACCCTCAGTACATTCAAACTTATAGATTTTTATATGTACAGTGACTGTCGCTCTATGACCCGCAACATATAAATTACCACACACATTCAAAGCATTACTTACAGAACTATCTATAGTATGTGGAAAGGGTACCCCGCAATTTAAATGTTCGTAGGTGAAATTCGTCTTAGTTAGAGCCCAACTACTATTATTCCAACCACCAAGTTTGTCTCCTACATATTCGGCACCCGCGATAGGATTCTCTATGTACATAGAATTAGAAACCACCAATAAAGGTGTTACCGAACCTCCAGTGTCTCCACTTATACAATGGGTTATAGCACTACAAGGAATTTGTTCTTCAGTAAAACATGAAAGATAATCGTTTGCTGTTGGGTAATACTTAGGGATGTTATAAGTGTTAATCTGATTAAGAATTTCTCTACAAGGACTTCCTGGTCCACATCCAAAAGGGTTAGTAAAAGACATATCTATCTATATTTAATTCTAAGTAACTCACCCCTAGTCCAAGGTTCGTAATTAGGGCCTAACGTATAAACAAATTGTCTACCTTGTCTTTCCATTTTCACTATACCAGAATCGTTTATAACTGCAAAGAATTCAGAATTGTGACCTGGTGTATAAGTTCTACCTATAGAATCATAAAATTCTTTTCTGGTCTTACCAGGATTGTTCTTAACAAAGTCTACAAATAATTGAGTTAATGAACCTTCTTTAGGTGGGTATTTAAAAGTTAAAGGTGTTCTACCTCTCCTAGGTTCCCAAGTCTTACTATCTTCCTGGGTAATTTCTTTAATCTCAGGTCTGGATAAAAGATACCTTAAGTTTGGTAATAGGATTGCATTTAAGAAAGTTTTTTCTGGCCATCCTCTAAACATCATTCTAGTAGTATACCTATCATTATCTAAGAACCTCTCTTTAAAAACCTCCTCACGAGGTAAACCTAAACGGATACCCTTAACCTCTTTATAACCAATTCTACGAGAAGCCTCAACAATTTTTTCAGGAAGAATTTTAAAATACCAACCTATATCTTCGTCTAAATCATTTTCTGGGGTAGGTTTAATACTTCCTTGAAAATCAGATACATTAATTTCATATTCCCCATCAACAAATATCTCTACAGATAACTGATAAATTTTATCCCCAGCGTAGTTCACATACCATTCATTACGCCCAACTACTTGGAGTTCCCAAGTACCACTTTCTGTATTAAAGTTAATACGTTGACCTTCTAATTTATCTGTTATTAAATTAACAAATTGATTAAGAGTTTTGTATCGGTTAAAATCTACCACAGTTGAATAAGAATCCAACTCTTTTTTATATAAATCCTCGATTACTTGAATAGCTTTATCTGGTAACATAGACGTAACTATAGAGGATGTCCTACCATCTAATAGATTATCTTCCATGTCATACCACTCGTCATCAGGTACCCTACCTAGTACCCTTCTATTTGTATTATAATCAGTCCCGACTTTAGGTAATCGTTTAAAGAGTGCTATTTTATAATCCTTACCAGATTGTTTTTTTATCACATAATATAACACACCCTCCCTATTATACTTTTCAAAAAAGTTTTTGTTTTTCGATGTTGTACACCATTTGGTACCTGCACCGTAATAACAAGAAGCACCATGACTTTTAGGTCTAATAATTACCCAGTTATCATCTTCATATACCTTATCAACCTCCGACTTAAACATTTTCTCTTTATCTTTTCTAGTCATTATAGATTCTACTTCATCCATAAGTCGTTCTAATACATCTAGGTCATCATAAGAGTCTATGTTTTTTGGAGACTTTATCATCTTCGGATTAACAGACATAAATGGTAATTCTGATATCATTTCAGGTGTTATTCTAGGTGAGTTAATGTCGAACCTCATCGCTAGAGAAGATATATCTATAGGGCTGGTATCAGATTCCTCAAGGTACCTTTTAACCATCCACAAAAGATATTTCTGATTATTTGAAGGGTCCGAATTAACAAAATGTTCTAAAACACTTTCCAAATTAGTTCCCACACCAATCCCAGCTGGATTACCAGGTTCTGCAACAGGCCAAGACCCAACAGCTTTTTCAAAATATTGTTGTGCGTCTTCTACTCTTCCTTCTAATAATATATGTTTGTTATATCTCATTCTATCCTATTCTATAAATATAAAACCATTCACCATCATAGGCTATTTCATTTTCTTCTCCATCATAACCAGCAAGACCATTTCCTCTACCATCTGAAGATATTACTTCTCTAACAAATTCATCTTCATCTATGAAATTTGTAACATCTAATTCGTACATTTCGATATATTCCATAGGGTCGTTCCTAATCTCTCCTAATTTTCTTTCTACCGCTTCTTCAATACCTTCTTCTGTCCACTCATAACTATCCTCATCTTCTATAATATCTTGTTTTTGTTCTTCTAGTGCGTCTACCTGGTCCTGCAGATACTCTATATCTGATTCCCTATCCATTTCTTCTAACTCTTCTAAATGGTCACCTATTTGTTCATCTATCGCTTCTATTTGTTCTTTAGCATATTGACTCATTTCTCTATCATCATCTTCATCTAAATAACTTTCAGGATTTTCTTCAACATCGTCTCTAACCCAATCTTCTAAATAAGATGCGACATCGTCTCCATCGACGTGTTGTGTATAAAACCATTCATTAAAACCTTCATATCCTATATCATCTATTAAATTTCTTACCTGTTCCTCCGCAGCTTCATGTGCTTCATCATCATCACCCACAGCATATTCAGCTCCATCGTACTCAAATATAGGCATTTCACCATAGTGAGTAATCCCTTCATACATAATATCATAAACGGAAGACTCATTTTCTCTTTCCTCTTCTAGTTCTTCCTCTAAGTTATTTAAATCCATCCCATAATCTTGAGCTCTTTCCCCATTAGGGTTCTCAATTACTTCAGGGTCATTTTCCATATCACTACGAAGTTGTCTAATTTGTTCCTCCAAATCCGCAATTTCTTCACTGTTATCTAACCACTCACCTTCGTCTTTTAGGTATTCCATTAATGCATTAGCTCTTATACCAATATGGTCACCATTTTCTGGATTCCATTCATCATTTTCTTTTCTTAATTCTGCTTCAGCATTTAATCTAGCTATTCTTTCTCTTCTACGTTGAGCCCATTCATTTTCTCTGGCCTGTCTTTCTAACTCCCTAGCTTTTACTTCTGCACTTATCTTATCTATTTCTTCTCTATAAGTGTATTCAAAAAAACTTTCTATAGCATCCATTAAGGGATGTTCTAAAATATATTCTATTGGGGTTGTGTCACTAATTAACTTATCTGGGGCGTCATAAAAACTTTTACCTCCCTTATAAGTCTTATTTAAGGCTACTTTATAATAAGGATTAGAAGTGGGTAATGTTTTATCTAATATGTAAAAAAGTTTACCTTCCTTATTATAATTTTTGAAGTGACCAGGGTTATCTTTAGATGCGGTACACCACTTAGTACCAGCACCATAATAACAAGAAGCGTCATGAGATTCCGGCACTACTACTTTAAAACGGTCATCTTCGTAAATAACTTCTGATTGTTCGTGAGTATCTATAACTCTTTGTCTTTCCTTAAGATTATCTAAAGCTTGAGTTAGTTGATTATAATCAGAATAAGAGTATAAATCTTTTTTAGACAATTTATTTCTCTTTCTATCAAAAGATTCTACAGCAGTCAATAACATTTCTAAATAAAGGTCGTTTTGTATAATAGAATTGGTATAATCCTTAGCTATCCATTCTAAGTATTTTTGATTGGAAGCTATGGAACCACTACCAGTAACCATCTTTTCCCAGATGTCTAATGGTATATTATACTTTTCTTTTACTTTTGAAATCCTATTTTCTATGAGCAACATAGTTTTCTTTTTATTATAAATACTTATTAAAAGACTTATATTATGCATAAACATAAATCATACATTACTGGATTTTTTATAACATTATTTTTTATTCTAATAATGGTAAATCCCAGTTCAACCAGTAACCCCAAACCCGAAGAACCTACTTATAATCAAACTTATATAGATTCTTTAAAAATAGAAATACAATTACGTGATTCTTTAATAAAAGATTTTGAAACATATATACCCATAGGGTCTCCATTAGATAGTACTAAAATTAATAGTAAGTTTGGGTGGAGATGGGGACGAATGCATCAAGGGGTAGATTTAAGAGGTAGGTATAGAGATACGGTTTTTTCTACAGCTGCGGGAATAGTAGTAGAATCTGGACGAATTGGTGGTTACGGTAAGTGTGTTAAAATAAGTCATAATAATGGTTATCAAACACTATATGCACATTTAAGTAAAATATTTGTTAAAAAAGGAGATGTAGTACAAGATTCAACCGCTATTGGAAAAGTAGGTAATACTGGTTTTAGTACTGGCTGTCATCTCCATTATGAAATAATTAAAGACGGTGAAAAGATTAATCCCGAAACTTTACTTTACAAAGAAATAGATATGTAGTACTATTTATGGGTATAATAAAAGTATTTCAAAACAAAAAACTATGCAAGAACACGAATTACCAATGAAAGAAACAGACAACTCTTTAGAAATTACTTTATGTGGTAAAGGAAGTTGTAAATGTCCAGCGGTTGATATCCACACTGACCGAGATAACGTTATAATTGGTGGTGATGACGAAGGTTTCACTACATTCACAAAAGAACAATTTGAATTGTTAGTAAGGGAAGTTAAAAATGGTAGATTTGACAAATTTATTTAATCGTTATGGCTTGTGGTTGTAAAAAAAATAAAGGTGGTGGTAAAACTAATGGTAAATTAGATAAAAAAAACATGCAAGACCTTATTCGGAAAAAAATTACAGAACAAATCAACAAAAACAGTAATTTAAAGAAAGGGGTATAATACCCCTTTTTTATTTTTCACAAACTATTTATGGGTATGAAATTACTTCATACAATACAAACCCTAGTCGAACAGGAAGGACAACCTTTTTGGGTTAAACAAGCACTCGATAGTTGGGAGTTGGATGACATTTATGACAATGTTAAACTATTCGGTGGTGACCTACACGAATATTACAAAGCTATAGACAAAAGAGGGTTTGGTGAAGATTTCCTAGAACAAATCAGTAATTGGTATGAATCACCACATTGGTATGTTGTACAAGCACTAGGTGGTGTTAATGCTTATAAGAGAGGATTGATGGACGAAGAATTACTTATGAAGTATGTGGTTGACGATATGATAAAAGATATGGGTACCAATATAACTAGAAAGGATGGTAAGTTATATATTACTTTGGATATGTATGATAAAGCTGATTTTTTTGACGATAGTTCATATGACCGATTAAGTTGTTGGGAAACCGCATCTCTAATTTTCCAAGATACTTTATGGGAAAATTGGAACGATTACCAAGATATTTGGGTACCTAATCTAGATGAGTTACTTGAAAATTTATCCCAGGAAAATTATAAAAATTTGTTAGGCAACATAATAGAAAATAAACAAACCTTAACTTGTTTTAGGGAAGAGTTTAAGTCTTGGGTAGAAGAAGACAATGTTGGTGAAGACACTTTTTATGTAGATGTTTCTAGAATTAATGGGTTTTTAAATGACCCTGATAGATATAATTTTGAAGTATTACTTGGTTGTGCAGAAGAGTTAGATGAGTACGTAGATGAAATGAAACTAAGTTACCAAAGAGCTTTTAATGATGCGTTATTGTCCGAATATTATAATGAATACCACAAAGAGTTAGAAAAACTGTTAGGTAAACCTGTAGGTAAAAGCAAAACATACGATTATAGAGGTAAGGAAAAAATAGAACTTGACGCTGATGTCTATGAAGTTACAGATTTGGTAAAGAAAACATTAATTGGAGTTGCTTTGGATGGTAGAGAATTAGAATATATTACTTTTCCTGAAGTTTATAAAAATTTGGATGAACGTGGTTTGTGTCCTGGCCATTTTGATGATGTTGATGATGATGAAAACCTTTGGGAACAGTACAATGAACGATTTAGTGAGTATATATAATTATAAATTTATGGGGTTTACCATTAATATTTAGTTGTGTATAATTTATAAAAATATAAGTTATGAAAATAATTACACACAAATTTAAAAGGACAGATAACGACATTGTATATCTAGTTAATCTAGTGGATGTTACTGGTCACCCTCTTGAAAGTTTAGTGGCAGAAAATAAAGATGAACGTACTAGTATTGCAAACTCTTTAGCTATTAAACATAACATTAAAAATGTTTTACATAACCCAGGCTTTTCAATAATTTCGTAATGAAACAAGAATCATTAAATAAAAAAATAGACAGAGTTATTGAAAAGTTAAGAATAGCACAATCTGAAAAAAATGAAAAATCTATTCAAGAGAGTATAAACGAGTTAAATAAGTTATGGGAAGAATCTAGTGTAGAAATGAAAAAAAATGCTCGTAAAGATGGTTTTGATGTTTAAGACCATCCAAACAATTTTAAATGGAAGAAAAACAAAAACTGAGAGACTTGGTTTCTCAAAAAGACAAAATCACCAAGGAGATAGAACAAATTCAAAATGAATGTTCTCATTCGGATAAACACATTAAGTTTGTAAGTGATGATAAGGGAAGTACGTCTAAAGCTATGTGGGTCTGCAAAATATGTGAAAAAGTATTAAATATACCCACACAACAAGAGATAGAGGATTGGATGAAAAAATAAGGTTGCATTTTATTGGTTAAGTGTAAAAAATTTTTTAATTTTGTATAAATATTTATATTAACCTGACAATAACATTATATGCTAATAGTAAAAGTACAAAAAAACAACATAGAAAGAGCCATCAAACAAATGAGGAGAAAGGTAATTAATACACAATTACAAAAAGAGTGTAGGAAAAGGAAACATTTTACTAAACCCTCTATTAAACGAAGAGAAGAAATCCAAAAAGCAAGTTACGTACAAAAAAAGTTTGGAGACGAAGATTAAGATTCAAACATGGTAGGACTTTGTACATAAGTTACAAAATCCTCAAATGATTTAATATACCTTTCTTGATTCATACGACCTCCCC
>CEVG01011778.1_pt1 | contig 10621 bp, 21 predicted proteins | sample 356511 | NCBI WGS metagenome assembly CEVG01 (sample SAMEA2623426, study PRJEB7988) | marine metagenome | biome: marine biome (ENVO:00000447); feature: surface water layer (ENVO:00002042); material: "saline water (ENVO:00002010), including plankton (ENVO:xxxxxxxx)" | depth 5 m | reverse complement strand
CTCCGCCATTGAGAACCTTGTTTTCGGAAACTTCTTTGTTGATGGATTGGACAGTCGTAATCAGTTCCGCCGCTTCCTTCAATTGAGTGACTAAATCCTTTGATTTTTCGCCTTCATTTGACATATTGACAATACCATCGTCAAGCAAGTCAGCCAACACATCGGCCTCATCACGACCTGTGGCTTCCGCTACGATTTTTGCCTTCTCCGCCAATTCGGAAATGTCGGGTTCGTCTTTGCCCATGAGTATTTATGTGTTGTCCCATTATCTAAGGATTCTTAGTGGATGTTTCAGCCTCTTGAATCGGCTCAATAGAAATCATAGCCGCAATTTGCTTTGGAGTAGCCTTACTCAACAACATTTTAGTGGTCTTTTCACCATCACGAATTACGATGTTATAGTCCGTCATGTATTCAAGACCCCATTACTACTATTTATACTTACTCATTATCCCATGCTTCAATTTCTTTTCTATTATCTTGAAACACTTCTTCGGGCGGTTGGCGAGGGTCAAATCCGAATTCATCCATAAAGTCTTCAAGACCCATGACACGGAGGCGTTTTCCATCATCAACATGAACCTCATCTTGTGGATTCATTAACTGTTCTTCAAAGTGATGAAAACAATCATGGAAATCCGATAATTCACGACCCATCTTGTAAAGGCGACCCGAAATGCCTAACAGCATAAAAATCACAATGGCTTCAAACCAATACTCCCACATAAGGAGTCAATTATGCGAAGGGGTATATCAATACATGGTTGTGCGGGCTAATTGGAAAATGTGAAGTGGTCTTTTCCTACCATCTCCACTCATAGTGAAAAATATCAATTCGCTTCTTTCACTTTGATTTGTGTTAGGGATATTACGGCTAATGAAATAATAACCATCTGCTTGATTCCACAAGTCATAAACTTCATATTCAATTTCCTCAAGCCCCGCCATATCATCCATTGGCTCATATACGATGGGCTTTAATCGTTCTTCGGGATATGTGCTAAGATGTTCTCCATCGTTGTCTAAAAGTCTGTAATCAAAACTGATAACTCTTGAACTGCTATTTTTGGCTTCATAAGGTTCAGTAAAGATAAGGTGTTTGGAAAACCACTCCATCAAATTATCATCCCAAACTTCTTCCCAATCTTCCGAATCGTTTTCAGCACTAAGGGTAATATCCACATTTTCAAGATACTTTGTGGTAAAGTAATTGGATAAATACCAACCACCGAAAGCGAAAGCGGTGACTCCTAAATAGTAGCGAAACTTCCTTGTCCTCTTAGTCCTTCCCAACATTCTTTCCCCTGTCAAAATACCTGCTACGGGAAAACCGACTTGAATAGCAAACATAGTCAAGGTTGCAGTTAGTGGACTCGCCATACAGTAATTTACCCTTGCCGACTATCTAATAATTCGGGATTCCAAATCTTAAATGTGGTTTTTGGGCCTAAATTCTGTTTCAGCCGCCTAATTTTTGTCAATTTTGACAGAAGGAATCCAACCCATTCTTCGCTCAAATTTTTGACGATATTCGGATTTCCAACCATGACATTCTTGTTGGCGTTTTCCGATTGCCACATTATGACGAGGTTTGTAGCCTTTATTTTCACCTGTGTAAAACAAACGGGAACAATCGGGGCATTCCCACGATTTTTCTAAACAGACTTCGCAAATGAAGCCTTTTCTTCCACTCCACCGAATCGGTGTATCAGTAGCAGGGTTTTTGATACAAATTACGCAAACCATGAAGGTCGCCTCGTTGGTATCTTGTTCCATTGTGGGCCTTTTCCTTTATTCATGTAGCCTTTTCCATAGCGATAATACTTGCGATACGAAGCCACAACATCTTTCCAATTAGAACCGCCCACTTTGTATTCAAGACCCATGCACTTCGGCGGAACGGTCAAGCAACCTTCGGGAATCCAATGCTTCAAATCAGCACAACGATACAAGATTTCTTCGCTCTTATGGAATTTGCCATATCGTGCAGTATATTCACGGCATAGGGCTAAAGCGTGTTCAACCAACCACTCAAAATTCGCTCTCGTTTTACCCGCCCAAATCGTTGAAGGGTGTTTAGCGTGGGTGATGCCATAAACCCACTTTTCAAAGCGAGGGTCTAAATCTTCGTGCTTGGATTCATCGTAGCCATGTTGCCTTAACCCTGTGGATAGCATTTGTGCGCTTTCCAAAATCATCTTGATGGAATGCCTGTCGCAAGCCATCTTTGCCGCTTCATTAGGTTCATCGGAAAGGAAAAAGATGTTCATAATTCACGATGGATTAAACGGCTATTTAATGGTTGCTGAAATCACGCAAAAGATTCACCACAACCACATGATGAAGAAGCATTGGGATTGTTAATTTTGAATCCACCACCCATGAGTTTATCTTCGTAGTCAATTTCAATCCCGTCAAGTAAATGACTTGCCATGTTAGGGACTAACACTTTGACTCCGCCAATCATCAATTCTTGACAATTTTCGGCGTATTCAACGATTTGTAAATCATACATGAAGCCCGAACAACCACCCGATAAAACACCCACAAGGAGTGCCATATCTTCATCATCACCGAAAGCATCGGCAAGCATGACATGAGCCTTGTCAGTAATCGTCAAATTAACCGACACTACTTGCGGTTGCTCTAAAGTGATAGGAATTTCACAAGTGCCACAGTCCATACATCATCATTATCGGAATGACTATTTGAGCCTTTGTGCTTGAAATGATTCCCATGCTATCTTGAAAAAGAAAATAGAAAAAATTCCAATGACTAAGATGATAGGGAGGATATTAACCCAATTCATCAGTATTCCCACCTATCGGCCATCCTTTGAATTGCTTCTTCGGGAACACCGTGAGAATTACGCTTGGCATAAAGGTGAATATCCTCTTGTTGCCAATCAATGCTGATGATTTGAACCATGAATCCGTTTTCCTTTGCCGCTTCAACATACTTCTCGTATTCCCAATGTTGGGTGTTGGTGTTATCAATGATACACAACCCATCGTTATTCGGGCCAAAACCTTCCATATAATCAGTCGCTTTGGCAAGATTTAGAGCATGATATTCACCAAGTTTGGAGGGGTCAAATTGATACTCTCCATCAACCATAAACAAATCATCGGTGGAGAACACTCTTGCCCTTGTATGGCTATCACGCAGGTTCTTAGCAAGTGTGGATTTTCCCGTTCCCGAAAGTCCTCTTAGAATGTAGCAAATTTTGACCATGTTATCACGCTCATTGAATCGGGTTAATAAAGATTTTGGAGAAGGTGGAGGGTGGGTGCAGGTCGGATTTTCACCGAGTCCTATGATGTATGGTCGTGTTGAACCAAGACGGCTCAAGAAAAAGGAGGAATTCCTCAAGCCATCGTTGCGATGTATGACCACCAACGGACACCCACCCATCCATTGAATAGGAGGATAAATTGACTTTGTGCTAACGGGTTAATAAATGTTTCACAAGAAATGGGAGATTGTAGCAAGATAATTTGTCCACTCGCCTTCGGCATCGTAAATCAAATGGTGAACGGGATAGTCCAATTCATCGTGAAGTTTTTGCACATAGGGAAGATTCATACGATAAAAGGAGTCGGGCTTAACTTGAATCCCTGCTTTGATTTCGTCATTTTGTTTCACTACCAAATCAACCATGTGGGCTACATCGGTTTCTTCATCGGCTTTCTCCACTTTGTATTTCCAAATGTGGACTTTCAAATCCTTGATGGCTTTATCTTCCATCTTCTTTCCTTTGAAGGAATTTTTGCCCATGAGATTTCCCATCCAACGAGTGCAAGTGTCCAAATCCCACTTTTGCTCTCCTTTTCTCTTCAAAATCGCTTTTCCTTGTTCTGTATCTTGGGCTTCATACAATTTTTGAGCCATTTTTGCTATCGTGGAATTTGATTTCAAACCACACTCACAATCTTCGTGATGGTGTCGGTCAATTTCAGCGAGCAAATGGTCGGCGGAAATGATATTATGTTTTTGTTGGAGGGAAATAACCGAAATAGAGGCTTTGCGTGTCGCCAAACGAAACGCTTCGCAAATATCATTGAGTGTTCCACCCGATGAATCACCGTATTTCTTGAAGTAATCCACATTCATTGGAAAACATCTCCGTTGGATTGTATTTTTAAGTCCTCATAAGGACTCGCCACACGGCGATACAATTCCAATTTTGCACATTCAAGAACCCCAATGAGTTCATTGATTAGAGCATAATTTGTTCCATGTGCCGACAAGGTTTTACTCATCAAAGTGGAGATGCAATAATTCATCATCCCTGCTCGGTCTTTCTCGTCAGCCCCAATCATTCTCGCTACGAGCGAGGTCAAGGCATTTTCAAAACCATCTCGTTTTTCATCGGGAATGTATGGCATTAACTGTCTATTGTGCCATTACCTATCTAAATCTTCAAGGCAAAACGGAGGTCTGCGTCAGCGTGAATGCGAGAGCGAATGCGATTGTTAGCCTTGCTACTGTAAATAACATCAGCCTCAAGGGAACGAATCTTGCGGTCAATGCGAGAAGGGTAGTGGTTGCGATAAGTGCGAGCCATACCTTGACGATTGGATTCTCCTATATGAAGATTACTCAAAACAAGAGTGCCTTAATCCAAAACCACTTTGACTTGAAAGCCGCTTGGGATTCTTTGTTGTGCAACATATCAGTTAGCACTTCTTGAAGGGCAGGTTTCTTACTTGCTTTCTTGAAAAAGAAATTCATCAATCGCTTTTTCTTTAGCAATTTTTGGAGGCGGTGGGAATTCGTCAATTCCTTTCCAATCATTCCCCATAATTCCTCTTGATATTGAACACCTGTTTCTTCATTGATGGTTGGATATTTGGCGGTCAATTTACCCGATACCAAAGCATTTCCAATACCTTCTCCTGTGAAGGGGTCAATCAATGAAGCCGAATCACCGATAAGAACACAATTGGAAATGAAGTTTTTACGAGGGTGTAATTCTAATCCTCTTGGTGAACCCATTGGTAGCATCCAACCTTTTCTTGTTCCTTCAATTGGCGTTGCATTTGCGAATCTCTCGGACAAAAAGGAGGAATTGACAACCCAATCCATCATTTTCTTCAATTTCACATCTTGTTGCTCTAAATCCGACAACAACATTCCAAGTCCAATGTTAAACTTGGTTTCCGAAATCGGGAATATCCAAAAGTAGCCGGGAAGGATGCCGTCAATGAAATGAATCTCAATTTGTCCTTGATTGTCAGCGATTCCTTCCCAATACTCACGAATGGCGGAAGAATAATGCTTCCTATTTTGTTTGGGCTGTTCAGTCGTTTCCATGACATATCTTGAAATCGGGCCATTGAAACCATCAGCACCTACGATTAGAGAGGCACGATATTCTTGTTTGTTGGCGATAACTCCAACCATGACACCATCTTCAATGAGAGGTTGTGATACTTTCTCATTTATCACCGTGCCACCATTTTCTAAAACGGTTGCTACGGCTTTTTGATACAGTAAATCATCAAAGACTTCTCGTTCAATGCAAAATGAAGTAAAAGGGTCATCGGGACTTGCGATGGGAATGTTCAAAATTGTTTGGTTAGGGCTACTCAAAATGACTTCTTGACAAGATATTTTCTTAATCTCGGCAATTCCTTCCGACAGCCCCATTTCGTCAAGGATTCCTAATGCCTTTCCTGTCACACCATCTCCACAAATCTTATCTCTTGGAAATACTGCCTTTTCAAAAAGCAAAACCTTGCGACCTTCCACAGCATTAAAGTAAGCGGCTGATGCACCCGCAGGGCCACCCCCGACAACGATTACATCATAGTCCATAAGGTATGATACTTCAATTCTATTTATTAAGGTTCACTTTCAATTGTCAGCGAATTGAGCAATCCTAAATTGTCGGTTTTGGACATTGTAAATTGACAAATATCCCATTTTAGGCTTATATCCCATCATTTGCATGAAATCCGTTTCCCCTTGAAATGTTGATGACACTACGAGAGGAACACCACGATGCCATTCCGTAGCATGAGCGTGTGTATGTCCTGTCACGAAAATGTCGGGTGCTTCTTGGATAATCATTTGGTCTTCTTCTTCGGGACTCAAAGCGTTTCTTTCACCCCACATCGGGGCAAGGTGTCGTTTTTGAAGCATTAACTTCATCGCTTCTTGAGGTTTGTCGTAAGTGACATCCTCCACTCTCGGAACAATATCGTCAATGCCCTTTCCGTGATAAGATAACACATCAATACCCGATAGGTTAATCCTTGCAGGGTTGCCGACATGGATGGTGGAATTGAATTTTTGCTGAACACCCGGTTCTAACATTGGTTGCGGTTCAGCAGGTCGCACCGCATCGTGGTTTCCGGGTAGCAAAATTGGGGTGATATGGTCGGGCAATTCATCTAACTTCCGAGCGCACATCTCGTATTGGTCAAATGAGTTTGCTATGCAAATGTTTTCTTCATGGCCGGGATAAATCCCGATACCGTCAATTACATCACCACTTAGAACCAACCACTTGATATTTTGGGCGGTTTCATCTGTTCCATTCATCCATTCAACCATCTTATCCCATTCTTTTTCCAAGAATCGCTTTGAACCCATGTGGAGGTCGGAAATGAAAGCAATTGATACAGGGTCAAATTCTTCACCGCCTTTGTTTTGATGGTTCGGAAGCAAATCGGGGTGAACCACCCTGTCCACCCAAAACATTCTTCCATCATCACCGAAGCGACCCGAAATACCAAGCACTTCATCCTTGAAAATGGTCGCACAAGCGGGGTCGTCTTTTCTTACGAAAACATCAATTGTGGAGGACATATCCTCAATCGTGACCATCTTACCGCCACTCTTGGTTCTTCGCAAGTCCAAGACAATTCCTACGATGTTGTAATTGCGATTCTTTTTCTTCTCCTTTTGGATTTGCTTAATCGTTCCCGAAGCCTTGAAACCTGCTTGGTTTCTCAACATATCGGCTACCTTTTGGTATCTGTCGTAAAACAAATTGACAATATCTTCCATCTTGCCCTTTGTATTCGTCTGTCCGACTTGTCCACCGATGGTGTAATCATCGGAAAAATCGGAGGCTTTCGCTGTCCACGACTTAGAGGGATTCTCCATATCAAAGTAAGGAGAACGAATGGAACGCATGAAGCACCTATTGTCCCAACAGGTATTTATGGGTTCACAATTCGTCAAGGTCAGCAATCAAAGCATTGACCGCATCTTGAGCATCTTCAAGGGAATTATTACCTGTAATAACACACTTGCCCGATGAGAAAATTAAGCAAACTCCTGTTGCATCTTTCAAGCGATAAATCAATCCCGGAAATTGTTCGGGTTCCCATTCTGTTCGTGCCATAGGAAGGCTAACAGTAAGAGTAGCGAGGTTCAATTCTCGCCCCAAATCGTGAGTGACGACAACATTACCAATAGAGTAATCATAAGAAGGCCAAACATCGCATCCATTTGTTTTAAGTGCCTTGTGAGTAATTTCAAGAGCAGTTTCAATATCTTCAAGTGTTTTTGCACCTGTGATAACAATTCTTCCACTTCGGAAAATGAGAGCGCAAACTTTGGGGTTGTCAATCTTGTAAGTCAAACCCGGAAATCTGTCGGGGTCAAAATCAACATCAGCCTCAATAGAAAAGTGGTCAAGGTCAAGATATTCTGCAAAGCGAGAGGTAGCCAATAGGTTCACGACATTTAGGGTCATATCCTATCTAAAGGACTACTACCTTAATAAGCGTTCATACTTTTGCGGGATAATGACTTTTGTTGGGTTCATCACAATGAGGACACTTGGGTTGATACAAAGAATAAGTCAAATCGCAGTTTGGACAAGCAATCAAACCCTGCATCCGTAGCATATCTTCCTCAATCTGTCGGCGGGACTCTCCGCCTTTGTGATTTCGGTTTTTCTTCCAATCCTTTTCTTTCCAACCCATAATCATCGCCTTTTTGAAAACTGATTACGATTCCTTTCGGACTCTAAATATCGGACTCTTTTCTCCAAGTCATCAATTCGTTTTGTCAGGGCCTCAACCAACAAAATTAGCATTTTAGTATCTTCATTGTCGGAAACAGGGAAATTGTAAGGAAATGGTGGCTCGTTGGGGTCGGGAATTCTCAATATGGCCACCCCACATTTTCGTTCTTATCTAACTCATCACACTTGCGTTCATACCAAGCATACACAGGAATAAGATACAAAGTGCAAACAATGGAAAAGATTCCAAGATTTTCAACATAATCTAAGTCAAACCAAAGACACCACAATAATACCAACGGTTGTAAGGCAATTAGACCGAAAATAGGTCGCCAAAAATCCCTTCCGCTTAGTTTCATTACCACACCTTGAAAAGAACAATTGAAGATGCTACGGCGGCTAATGCGGAAGTCAAAGTCCTCATCAATTCCATTTTGTGATTGTGGCGGTCAAGCCAACGCTCAAATTTACCCCTGTTAGACATAGCAAAACCTACTCATCTTCGGCAAAGTCAGCAAGGCTCATTTGTCCTTCCACAACCTTACTTTCGTCTTTCTTCAAGCCAAGATGGCCGAAGATTTCATCGTTAATGTCAAGAATTGATTGAATCATTTGCCAACCAAACCATGCGAGCCATAGGAAGAAAATCCATGTGAAAGCAAAGAAACCAAGTGTCATAGAATCCATGTGATTTCACTTCTCCGAACACCTTGATAAAGGTTCACTTTTTCCATCGCCCCGTTTCACGCATCCATTCCGCAGGGGCTTTCACTTTGACTGTGGTTGGACACGCCTGTTTTGTTCCAATTCCCGCATCACAAAAGTAATGTCCAAAAACGAAACCACCTGTTTCGTATTCTTTACGCATCTTCATTTTCCATCCACAAGTCGGGCAATCAACCATGATAATCACTCCTAATTTTGAATGTAAGGCGGAAGAAGGTGAAGATGGATAGGAACATCAACATACTCATCTTTTCCAATAGCGGTAAAACGACCCATTTCCTGTGCCTTCATCAAAACACGATAAGTCTTTTGGCAATCATCAATGCAATAACGGATAACTTCTTCGTGGTTTCCCTTATTCCATTCAATCGGGGCATTCGCCGCATCCATGAGTTTTGATTCTTCTTCACCAAGAAGTCCGTGTATTAGATGATTCAAACGATAGCGGATTCCCGTTTCTTTCTTGAGATATTGTGCCATATCCAATTTTTGATTTTCAGGCCACTTCTCCAAAAGTGATTTGACCGAACCAACGCCACCTTGCTTTTGTGTTTTGCTCATAATTGGGAAGTCAAAACCTTCTCCATTATGTGTAAGAAGCAAATATCCTTCATTTCTTGCATTTCGCAAGTGATAAGCAAGCATTTCAAACTTGAAAACAATTCCTAATTTGCCTCCGCACTTACGCACTACTTCATCGTAATTGTCGGGGTGAACATAGATGGAATTCAAACCATCCTTTGAATCATACATACACACTACGGCAGTTTTCCATCCCTTCGGATTATCAAATGTCAAACCTTCGGCTTCCATGTCAAGATTAGCCGTTTCAATGTCAAGGGCGATGACTTTCATAAATCTCCCACCCGTTTCTCACTAATAAGTCTTTCTAACGCCCTGTGGTAGTATTGTTTGAAAACGGGTCGTCATCAAAGTCGGGGTCATTAGGGTCATCATTTGGATTACCATTAGAATTAAACAAAGATGAGTATTGGGTGAAAAAGGTTTCAAGACCTGCAAAGGGGTTCTTGTATTGCGGTCTTTCAAGATACAATGAGAAAAGCATCATAATGTCTTCTTCGCTCAAATCACCAATTTCCTCACGAACAAGGTGGCGAAACTTTCGGTATTCATCAATGAAGTTTTTCATGGAATCACTCTTCTTCGGTATCGGCGGGCGGGGCGGAAGCCAAAATGTCCACTTTCTTACTCGCAATTTGATAAACGCCCGAAATCTTGGTAGTATGAACCTTAACACGCTTGTCAGTCTTGGCTAATACTTCGCCTTCAATGACGCAGTTTTTACGAATCTCAAAAGAAACCTTGTCGCCAACAGCAATCTCGGCGGATTTGTCGCTACGACTCTCAAGGATTTCTTCAATGAGAACAATGATTTTTTCCAATTCGGGAGTTTTTTGCTTCTTCAATTCATCGGCAGTTAGAACCATGACTATCACTTGTCCGAAGGGGTATCTAATCATTGGTGTGATAGGAAACGGAATGTCCTTCAATGTCGGGAACGCCTGTCAATGTGTATCGTTTGTATCTTTGTCCTGTCGGGTCGGTGCGCCATTCACTCTTAAATTGATAGCCCATTTGCTTCAAATCAAGAATACGGCGAGGCAGGGAACGAATCTTGTAAATAGTCGCCGCTTCAACACCCGAAATGGAGGAACGGGACTCAAAATGCTTAATCAATAACTCTCGTTGGTTCATAGGTAAATTATGGTCGGGATTGGTATTTAATCCTTCACATAGAGGTTTGAATCCATAAAGGCAAAAATGAGGGACTCAAGCGAAACAATAAACTCATCATCCTTGTCGGATTCTTCCCATCCTTCCTGTGAAATCCAAAGCCCCGAATCTTTCAACAATTTTTCAATTCGCTTTACTCGCTCGGTGTCGTTCATG
>CEVG01157254.1_pt1 | contig 10633 bp, 20 predicted proteins | sample 356511 | NCBI WGS metagenome assembly CEVG01 (sample SAMEA2623426, study PRJEB7988) | marine metagenome | biome: marine biome (ENVO:00000447); feature: surface water layer (ENVO:00002042); material: "saline water (ENVO:00002010), including plankton (ENVO:xxxxxxxx)" | depth 5 m | reverse complement strand
TGATTTACTACGTTATATGATTTATTTGGTTGATTATATGCGTGAAAATAATATAGTTTGGGGAGTTGGAAGAGGATCAAGTGTATCAAGTTTTGTATTATACTTAATTGGTGTACACAGAATTGATCCAATCCAGTATGACCTGGACTGGCGTGAGTTCCTTCGATAAATACTCACATAATAGGAGAAAACTATGGCAGTAAAACAAACTGGTAGAAAAGTCTACAAAAGTATGCAAGGTAAAACTGTTGATATGGATTTACTTCGTCAAAAAAACGAACTTACTCCTGCGGTTGGAAATGCTCGTGTAAATGCACGTGGCGATGAATTAGGCCCAGGTGGTAAAATTGTTAAGACACGTGAAGATGTTTTAGCAGATTATTACAGAGATAATCCAGTAAACGTTGAGCCTGAACTTCCTGTACGTGAAGAAGCAGATGAACCTGCTCCAGTAGTACAAGAAAAACCTGCTCCAAAAAAGACAGCAACAAAATCTAAAGTACAAGAAAAAATTGATGCAGTTGAAGACGAGTGGGTAGAAGACGCAGACGGCAATTTTGTTAAAAAAGGTGAGTAGATGTCAACAATTAATCTAAATGCTATTAAAGGTGAAGTGAGACCTATACATGATAGGTTAATGGTTTCTGATATGGAATTTGGTGAAGTTACTACAAAGGGTGGTATTATCCTTCCAAGTGATGATGGTCAAACACATGGTGTTAAACCACGTTGGGCCAAGATAGTTTCTATCGGACACGAAAACAAAGACGACTACAAAGTAGGCGATTGGGTGTTAATTGAACACGGTCGTTGGTCAAGAGGATTTGCAGTAGAAAATGAAGACGGAGAAACTAAAGTTCTTCGTACAGTAGATCCAAGTGGTGTGTTAGGCGTTTCAGATGAAGCACCAAATGATCTTGCTTATTATGGTGAGAGCATTGATTTAAGTCAACCTGCACACCGTCCTGAAGATTTTGTTAATTAAGAAGAAGAGGTAAAATTGTCAAACGTAGATCTTAACAAGTACAAAGAATTTGTACAAGAAGTAACTTCAAAAGAATCAAATAGCACTATGGTGCTTAATAATAAACTAATTGATTTAGAAAAAGAATCAGGTGTAAATGTAGCACTGCTAATGACAGGTGCTATTGGTATCGCAAGTGAAGGAGGCGAGTTTAGTGAAATTGTTAAAAAATGTATCTTCCAAGGTAAACCAATGGACGATGAAACTATATTTCATTGCAAACGAGAACTTGGTGACATTATGTGGTATTGGATTAATAGTTGCCGTGCTCTTGGGTTGGATCCTAACGAAGTAGTTGCAGAAAACGTAAACAAACTTAAAGCCAGATATCCTGGAGGAGAGTTTGACGTACACTATTCAGAGAATAGAAAAGAAGGCGACTTATAATATGAATTTTGATGATGCAGATATCCGTAATGTGTACTATGTCATCAACGAACTAATTCAAAAAGAAGCACAAAAAAGCAAAGAACCTTTGATTGTTGCATCAGCGGCCGTTGTATCAGCAATCCAAATCTATAAAGATCATTTGAATCCGGAAGAACTTCATACCATGCTTGATGATATTTTGGCATCAGCAAATTTAGATCTTCCACCAAATAAGAAAAGTATTCATTGACATCAACAAAAAAATAGTGTATATTATACATTATGAATAAAGGAAGTCTGACATGAAAGAACTTTGGGTAGAAAAATATCGTCCTAATACAGTTGATGGTTACGTATTTAGAGATGAGCATCAAAAGAAACAAGTAAAACAATGGATCAAGGAAGGCACTATTCCACATTTGTTGTTTAGTGGTAATGCAGGTATTGGTAAAACAACACTTGCAAAGATTTTGTTTAATGAACTTGAAATTAATGATTTAGATATACTTGAAATAAATGCAAGTAGAACAAACTCTGTAGAAGATGTAAGAGATAAAATTGTAAACTTTGTGCAAATGATTCCATTTGGTGATTTCAAAGTTGTGCTACTTGATGAGGCTGATTATCTAAGTCCAAACGCACAAGCGGCACTGCGTGGTGTAATGGAAGAATATCATACTACAAGTAGATTTATTTTAACTTGTAACTATCCAAACAGAATTATTCCTGCACTACATTCAAGATGTCAAGGCTTTCATATTGAACGTATTGATCAAACAGAATTTACTGCAAGGGTGGCACAAATCTTAATTGATGAAGGTGTACAACCAGATCTTGATACACTTGATACATTTGTAAAAGCAACGTATCCAGACTTACGTAAATGCATTAACATGGTGCAGATGAATAGTGTAGATGGTGTATTACAAAAACCACAAGACGGGGATACAGGTGAAGCAGATTATAAACTTGAAATGGTTGAACTGTTTAAAGCAGGCAAAATTAATCAAGCAAGAAAACTTGTTTGTAGTCAAGTAAGGCCAGATGAAGTAGAAGATATCTACAAATGGCTTTATGACAATATCACTTTGTTTGGTGATGAAGAAAAACAAGACAATGCTATTCTAATTATTAAACAAGGACTTGTTGATCACACACTTGTTGCAGATCCAGAAATTAATTTGGCCGCAACCATGATTCGTTTAGCACGTCTATAAATTGGATACATATTAATATGACGTACCTTGTAAACGAAAACTGTATAAAATGCAAACACTTAGACTGCGTAGAAGTATGTCCTGTGGATTGCTTTTATGAAGGCGAGAATATGCTTGTAATCAATCCGGACGAATGTATTGATTGTGGAGTTTGTGAACCTGAGTGTCCTGTAAGTGCAATTATTTCTGACAACGATCCTACGTCAGATTTTTGGTTAGAACATAATCGTGAATACAGTGGAAAGTGGCCTAATATTAATGTCAAAGATATTACCAATGTTCCAGAAGATGCCGAAGATTGGGCATTAGTTCCAAACAAATTTAAAGAGCATTTCTCTCCTGAACCAGGCGGGAAGAAAGATGGAAATAAAGAGACTTAGAGCGAGTCACATACTAATCAGTCACGAAGGCGCTACTGCACAAACAAGCAATCGACCTGCTCCAGCGGCAGAACAAGAAGCAGGCTTTATCATTCAAGACATTGTAGAAGGTTTACTTACATTTGATCAAGCGGCAAGAGAACATAGTGCTTGTAGAAAAAGTGCAAAGAATGGAGGCGACTTGGGTTGGTTTGATTATCCAGGTGATATGGAATATGAAATCGCACATCCTATCAGTCAAATAAACAAAGACGAAATGTTGACAGTGCCGATTAAAACAGAATACGGATATCATGTATTATTAAGAACAGGTTAATGGATTATTTTACTATACACAAAACTGAAGCAACAGAAGCCTGCGATATTATTCAGGTTGCGTTTCAACGAGGTATAAGTCAGTTAAATCCAATATTAGAACAAAAGATTAGAGCAATTGGTGACGAAATGCAACACAGAAGCAATGTCAAAGCAGACATGACCGACTTCTTTATGCATAACGATCCCGACTTTAAACACGTTTGTGATTTTGCTATTTTGCAGGCTATTAATAGTGTAGAAGGATTAAGTCCTGCGGCATCACAATCAATGATTTTTAAGATAGTAGATTGTTGGGGAATGGTTTACAAAAACAAAAGCAATCATCAGTCTATAGAACACGCACATTGGCCATCAACATTTAGTTTTGTCTATTATGTAAATGCTTGTGAGAACTGTGCGCCACTACAATTTAAAACTGCAAACTACGAAGTAAAACCTTTTAGTGGATTATTAGTTTTGTTTCCAGGACACGTTAGTCATTGTGTACCTGTGCAAGACTGTGATCACGATCGTGTTGCAATATCAGGAAACATTAGTGTTAGAATCAGAGAAGCAGGAGATACAGAATGACCAATGTAAAATTAATTTCATATAGCACAGCACCAGAAGGAACAGATTTAGGAGATTGTCAAGAACTTATTGCCTATTGTGCAAGGGTTTCGAATCCAAGTAATCAAATGAATTCTGAAACAAGTGAAAAACTTATCAAGTACTTGATTAAACACGCTCACTGGTCGCCACTTGAAATGGTAAATGCTTGTTTAGAAATTAATACTACACGTGATATTGCACATCAAATTGTAAGACACAGAAGTTTTAGTTTTCAGGAGTTTAGTCAACGTTATGCTGATCCAGAAGATCAAGGAGAACTGTTTGAATACAGTGAAGCACGATTGCAGGATACAAAGAATAGGCAGAATAGTATTGAGGTAGATGATAAAAAATTACAAATAGACTGGCTACACGCACAGATGCGTATCGCACACTTGGCTAAAAAAGAATATGATTGGGCAATTAAAAAAGGGATTGCTAAAGAACTTGCTCGTAAAGTTTTGCCAGAAGGATTAACAAAGACCAGATTGTATATGAATGGCACACTACGTTCTTGGATACACTATATAGAACTACGTGGTGCTAACGGTACACAAAAAGAGCATATGGAAATTGCTCATGCCTGTGCAAAAGTAATTGCCGATATATTTCCGTTAGCAAAGGATTTACTTAATGAAACAGAAGTTCATTGATGCATATATGGATGTTGCAGAACGTTTTGCAAAATTAAGTCATGCCAAACGTTTAAATGTAGGTGCGATTGTTGTAAAAGATGATCGTATTATTTCTATTGGATACAACGGAATGCCAAGTGGTTGGGACAATGACTGTGAAGAAGTTATAGGACAAGACGAAGTTGGTAGTTTGGTTTTAAAGTCTAAACCAGAAGTTTTACACGCAGAGTCAAATGCTATTGCTAAATTGGCAAAGTCGAATGAAAGTGGTAATAATGCTACACTATTTGTTACTCATAGTCCTTGCTTAGATTGTGCTAAACTAATATACCAAAGTGGCATTACCACAGTGTACTTTAAAGATAATTATCGTAGTAACGATGGAATAGAATTTTTGCGTAAAAGTAATGTTGAAGTAACAAAAATATGATAAATTGGATAAAAAATCTTTTTAAAAATAATGATCCAGTAATTAACTTTGCCTGTAATAATTGGGGAGTAAGAAAGTATGCTCCTATTGAACCTGCAGGAAAGTTTTTCCCAGAAAAATTTAAAAAGATGAGTCCGTACTTTGAAGATGGTAAGGCTGAACATAACATTGACAGTTTAAAAACTGTAAGAGCCTGTCCTGGTATTACAGATTATATGAGTATGGGATTTGTTATTCCTGCTTGGTGTGATATAACTATTGAACCAACACCAGATGGTAAGTTTATACAAACACGATACAGTGATGAAATGTATAAAGATGCTTTTCATCCTGACGAACAATTACAAGGATTTATGAATGAAAAGTTTAGTGTTCGCGGTGCAGTAAAATTAGACAATCCTTGGTTTACTTGGAACAAGCCAGGTTGGAGTACATTATATCTTCCTATGTATTATCATCAAGATAGAAACTGGGAAGCAGTACCAGGGGTTATGGATCATGATTTAGGTGCTCCACAGAGTCCTATTAATATTATGCTAAAAGAAATTAAACCTATAACTATCAAAATGGGTGAACCTATTGTTCAGGTAATACCATTTAAACGTGAAACACAGATTGCACGAACTATGGAACTGAACGAAACAGTCATGAAACGTCAGTGGGCAATATCCAGCCTACACAAAATGACTTATGCAGGCTGGATTAAATGGGTGAAAGCAAAGAAACTATATAAAGTAGATGCTCGGGATACTAATCTTCCCGGAGACTAAACTACATCTCCATAAATTTCTAAAACTTCCTTAACGGCTTGATGTCTTTCAATATCTCCTTTTGAAAACTCAACTACTGATAGACGATCTGCATTACCATGATGTTGTAAATGTTTACAAAAATCAATAAGTCCATTATCACTTATCCTGTCTGCTTGAGCCAGGTCTCCTGTAACAGCCATTTTAGATCCTGTTCCTAATCTTGTTAGCAACATTTTCATTTGATTTTTTGTAGCATTTTGCATTTCATCAGCAACTATAAAAGCACGTTTAAATGTACGCCCTCGCATGAAAGCCAAAGGTGCAATTTCTACTACACCTTCTTGTAACATACCTTCTATATCTTTTGCTGTAAAATACTCTTGTAGGACATCAAAGATTGGCCTTGTCCATGGCGCCATTTTTTGTTCTAATGTGCCAGGTAAAAACCCCAGATCTTCATCAGCACTTACGGCTGGTCTTGTTACTACTATTTTATCTACTGAGCCTTCCTTAAATTGTTTTATCGCAGTCTGTACTGCTAACAGTGTTTTACCTGTTCCTGCCGGCCCAATGCCAAAAACTATGTTTTTCTTTGAGTCTAACAGTTGAAGCATATACGATTCTTGTGATATATTTCTTGGAAGGATTTTGACTTCTTTTTTCTTCTGTGGAAGAAAATTGTTGATTTCCACAATATTGCTATTGTAGTGTTTGCTCTTTCGAGCACTTCTTCTTGCACCCATGCAGTTCCTCCTTTATGGATTAACTTGTACTACGCACAAATAAAGCATGACGCTCTACTTTTGCGTCCTACAATAATATTTAGTAGGTATAGTTAGTGACAAAACTGCTAACTTATAAATGCAAACCGGATAAATAAGTGTATAAGATTGGATATTTACTATGAAAGATGTAATTGAAGTAATCAAGAACGTACAGGGCATATACGAAAGCGATACTGCATTTACGGTTCTAAAAGACTTTGAAAGAGTGCTTGACGAACTTGATTTGTACGTTTACAAGAACTGGGAAGATGGTGAATTAGTTGCTGGTCCTAAAATTAAAAGACATTGGGTAATTTGTTCTTTTATGTGGCCACAGGAGCAAATGCCAGATCCTATGGGTGGTAAAAGATTGCTTGATTACGACTGTAAAGTAACATACAAAAAAGATCATATTCTTATTCCACGTAAGATTAAAAAACCAGATGATATTAGACCAGGTACTAAAAAAGGTAAGTTAGACAGACTGCCTATTTGGGTAGTAGAAATAATGATGCCTAAAAAGTTAATTGTTGACATTTATAGTGGATACAATGAAATGCTTGACTTACAAACAGAACCTGGCACAGAAAATGCTCCAGCACCAGAGGCTCAACCAGCAGAAGCAGGTATTGAGGCAGGAGTAGGTGCAGGCGCAGAAGCACCAGCAGACGCAGGAGCAGTATAATGGGATTAAGACAAGACGATTTACAGGATCTGGTTGATAATATTTTTGAAATAGATTCATTTAAAAGTAAAATGGGCGATGATAGAGATATTATTGTTTTAAGTTTTTCTACAAAGAATGAAGGCAGTGCTAAAGACCTTGAAAACTTTTTAGAAAAAGGATATCCATTTGTACTTGACGCAGATGCTACTAACGGTGAACAAGCAGACGGTATGTATAAAGTGTTTGTTGAAATCGAAAGAGGCAAAGATGCTCCAACACAGATTCACGAGTTAACCGGAGGGATTTCTAAACTTGCAGGATTAGACGGTATGAAGTTTAGATATTACAAAGGTTTTAGAAGCCATGATTGTAGTGAAGCAAACTTGGCTGAAATGATTCCAACTGATAAAGATGCTTACGATATTAGAGTAAATGAAAGTAACATGGACAACTACAAAAATTTCTTTAATAAGAGTTATGCTGAATCAGTTGAAATGATCGGCGAGTCCACTATAAGAATAAAAAACACATATAAAGATCCAATTAGTTTTCAATTTGTTGATTTTGCTCCTACTGAAGAGGTAAATATCAACGAAGCATTAGATGTAAATGGTTTTGCAGAAGTCATTTACTTAACCAAATATTTAGGTGATTATAATATTACAAAATATGGTAAAAAGTTAGTGCTTGAAAATAATGGATATTCATTAATTTGTACAAGAGGTTAAACAATGGCAAAAGACAATTTTAAAGAGTGCTTAAAGATTATTCTACACCACGAAGGTGGATACGTAGATCATCCAAAAGACCCAGGTGGTGCAACTAACATGGGTGTAACAAAACAAACTTACGAAGACTGGGTAGGTAAAGTTGTAACTAAAGAAAGAATTAAAAACTTAACAGAAGCAGATGTAACTCCAATCTACAAAAAGAACTATTGGACTGCTATAATGGCTGACGATATTCCTGCAGGTTTAGATTTATGCGTATTTGATATGTGTGTAAATGCAGGTAGACATAGAGCAACAAAATTCTTACAACAATTAGTAGGCTCTAAAGTAGATGGTTGGATTGGTCCAAACACTATTGCTAAGACACAGGGATTTGTAGAAGCAAAAGGCGTTACTGCCGCTATTGAAGGATATCAACAGATTCGTCAAGACTATTACGAGTCGTTATCAACATTCAAAACATTTGGTAGAGGATGGACACGCAGAGTAAACGAAACAAAGGAAACCGCGATATCAATGAGCAAGTAAAATATACTTGTTCTAACTGTGGACACGAATATCACGAAGGACCTCTTTACAAAGAATATTTGGACGGCGATGGTAAGCCAATTACCATCGAAGTCTGTAAGTCGGGAAGATAATGTTAGATTCAATTAAAAAAGCAATAGCAGAACATTTAGACATTGATGCGTCTAAGGTCATACCAGAAGCGTCTTTAATAGATGACTTAGGTGCTGACGAATTTGATATTGTTGAACTAACCATTGCAATACAAAAAGCAACAGGTACAACTATTTCAAGTGAAGAAGAAGCCAACGTAAAGACAGTTGGTGACTTTGTTAAAATAGTGGAGAGCAAGAGTGTTTAGTTCTATAAAAATAGCAATAGTATTAATGATGTTAGCAGGTGCTGGCGGAGGTGTTATATATGTGAAAAACCTCAAGGCAGATCTTGCTACAAGTGAAGCCAATAATGCAAAGTTAGAGACAAGCATTAACGAACAGAAGGCTGTTATTGAGCAACAGGCCGAAGACTTCAAAGCAATATTAGAAGCAAATAAAAAACTTGAAGAAACTAACAGAATATTAACGGCAGAGTATAATGCTTTAGACAAACGTTTTAACAAAATCAATGGCAAAGGTGAAGTTAGAGACATTGGTAAACTTGCAGAAGAAAGAGCAAAATCCGTTGAACGTATTATTAACAATGCAAGTGACAAGGCAATGCGTTGTGCAGAAATTGCCATGGGTGCTCCTCTAACTGAAAAAGAAAAGAATGCTACTTTGAAATCAGAAATTAATTCTGAATGTCCAAGTATAGCCAATCCGAAGTATGTACCTTATGACTAATGAAAATTTCAGACACGTAGGCAGAGGCGTAATTGTATTAGTAATATTACTAATAGGATTTTTACTTTCAGGTTGTTCCTCTGTCAAACAACTTGATATATTTAAAACAGAGGTTGAAAGAGCACCTCTAAACTTATCAGAGCCTGAAGCGGCTAAGATGGAAAAAATTCAGTGGGTAATTATTACCAGTGAAAATGCAGAAGAAGTATTTGCTAAACTAAAAGAACAAGGGAAAGATCCTGTTCTATTTGGTTTAAGTGACGAAGACTACGAACTTTTATCAAAAAACTTCAATCAAATACGTGCTTATATGATTAAGCAACGTCAAATCATCGACCAGTACAAAGAATACTACGAAGGCGATAAAAAAGCCGAATAAGTGTACAAAATATTCGCAATAATACTGTGCCTCGCTGTGGCCTCTTGTGCTAAAACTTCCTGCAAAGTTAAGCCAGGAGTTGTAGTTGATATCGAAACTGTAGACGATTTACGCAAAAGAGACAATTTCAAACCCAAGGGCGAAGTATCCTGTAATTTCTAATATACGCAGATAAATACATATACAAAGGAAGACGTATATGTGGTTTTTTATAGTTAAATCAATAGTTGGTGCAGTGCTTGGACAGGCTACAAATGCCTGGTTTAAGAAAACAGCGATGGGTAAATGGTTCTATGGAAAGATGGAATCATGGTACAACTGGGCGGCAGAAAGATATGATCTAAAAATATTAACTGCGGAAGAAAAAACAATGCAAAAATTTCCTGCTCTTAAGCAGAAATTAGACGCAATGGAAAGTCGTATCAAGAAGTTAGAAGCCAAGAAGAAGTAAAATGTTTGACCAATTAGGAATGGAAATATCCGATATAATAGCACCGTGGATTGCTATCTTAATTTCACTGTCAGCAGTCTTTTGGTTTAAAGATTTTGCAGTAAATTTAATGGCTGGATTAAAGTTTAAATTTAATCCTGCATTCAATGAAGGTGATCGTATCATCCTTGATGACTGTGATGCAATTATAGTAAAAATTGGATTACGTGAAAGTGTATTCGGTGTGTACAGTGACAAAGGTTACGTATGGAGATACATTAGTAATGACAGAATTAAATTACATAAGTTAGAAAAAATTATTAATAAAGATTTACACTTAGATACCGACGAAGAAAAAGGACGTAGAATACAGGCAATGATAGATAAGGCACAAGATGATCAAATAAACTCTAACAAAAAAGAAATAGAGATTATAAAAAATGGAAGAAAAAAGTAAAGAAGGGGGCAAGCCAGTGGCTGATGTCAAGAAAAAAGTAAACGTTGAGTTAGAAGTTGATACTTCAGTTAAGGACTTAGGTCCAAATCCTTATGCTAAACTAATTCATTTAGCACGAGCAGTAGATAGTTGGAGAATTT
>CEVG01023381.1_pt1 | contig 10638 bp, 9 predicted proteins | sample 356511 | NCBI WGS metagenome assembly CEVG01 (sample SAMEA2623426, study PRJEB7988) | marine metagenome | biome: marine biome (ENVO:00000447); feature: surface water layer (ENVO:00002042); material: "saline water (ENVO:00002010), including plankton (ENVO:xxxxxxxx)" | depth 5 m | reverse complement strand
TTTCAGTAATCATGTGTGACACACGGTCCAGGTTAATGTTGAGTCCTTCAGGATGATCTACTTCACCAAGTACACTATATCCGCCTTGTATCTGATCGTTGAGCGTGTTGACAGCCCTACTGATTTCAGTAACAGGATATACTCTTTGATTAGCATTCCTTACACCACCTTGGATGCATATACCTTTTAAGTAAAGATCTTTTCCACCTTCACTATTCTCAGTATGCTCCACGACCATTTTAGCTTGGTCGAATGATAGTGTTTCAGTTAAGTTTAACATCTACCTAATAGTCCTCAATTAGCTACCAATAGTACTTTTTGTATTGGCACCTGATTCGCCTGCGCCTTTTTTCTCAGCGCCGTGGCCTTTAGCGTTTGACATTGACTTAGAAGCTTTTCCGCCTGGTACGTTTACGTTCCCTGCGTTATCTTCTTTAGTCGACATTGCTGAACCGCTTGTAGAACCTTCGCCGCCTGCGGCAATGTTACTTGCTGTTCCGCCCATGTCATTTTTAGAAGCTACTGGTGATTTTGCTTTGTTGTCTTCGCCTTTTGGCTCAGCAACTTTTTCAACATACTCACGCATTTGTTCAGTTTCTGATTTCTTGCCTTCAAATGCAGGCTCAATTTCTTCAACTGGTGCTTCTACGCTAAGATCGGAAGCTGGCATAATTGCCTCGTCTTCCTTCTCTTCATCATCCATATCCATGTCCATGTCAGCGGCATCGTCATCTTCGCCACCTTCATCGTCACCTTTATCAGACATCATTTTTTCAAATTCTGCCTTAAGATCATCAAGAGCATCTTCTAGGTCAACTACACGGTCTTCAATTTCTTCCGCATCGTCGCCTTTATCCATATCACCTTCTTCGCCATCGTCTTCCATGTCACTCATCATGTCGTCCGTTGCGTCACCGCCCATTGGGTCAGCTTCTGGTGTAATTTCATCGAAATTTTCGTCAGTTTTTTCATCTGTAGCTTCTTCAACATCTTCGTCTGATGCTTCTTCTACTTCTTTGTCTTCGTCTGACTCTTCTTTAACTTCTTCATCGTTTGAAGCTTCATCAACATCTTCGTCTTTAGCTTCTTCTACGTCTGCATCTTCCTTAGAAGCTTCATCAACTTCTTCATCTGTTGCTTCGTCGACTTCTAAATCTTTCATGTCGTCCTCAAGCATTTTTTCATAGATGCCACGTGATTTTTCTATTACAAATTCATGGAATAATGCATCTGCGCCATCGCGATCATTATTCACCAATTTTTCGAGCATTTGCTCTAGTTTTGATTGTTCTGCCATTGTTTTCTCCTGTTAATATTTCATTGGTAAGGCTGTCTACTATTATTTACACTTTTGTTATAAAATACGTGGAAAATGGTGTCAAAACGGGCTGTTTTGACATCTGATTGTTAAAAATCATAATATCTTCTAAATTCACTCACAGTTATGTGAGATAAATTAGAAACTTTCTTCAACTGTTTAGGTACAAAATCATCGTCATCTTCAACTATTCTAATGTACCTAGTACCTGCATGTGCTTCACATGTACTTGCAGTTTGCCTTTCCCAATTGCCAAAATAAGTAGCTGGTTCGCCCTTTTTCTTGTAATTGTGTGTTCCGGCGTACAAGTTATTTACCTTTGTACGCTGTCCATTTGTATCTGGTTTGCCATGAAAATCAAATCCTAAAATGTAAATTGTGTCATGACCGTGTGTGCTTGCAAGCCATAATGCCGTAGGTCCACTGCTCCAACCCTTGCTAGGTTGGAAAAATTTAAATCCTTGCATTGCATTAAACTGTTTATTTGGATTAGTCCATACCTCATTTTCCATTTGCCACTTACATTGATTTATTTCTAGTATCATTTTAACATCTACTGCTACTAGATAATGAGGTTGGAAATGCCTGTACACTGCATTACAAGCATAAACTTTTCCGTAATTTTTAAGTGAGTAGAGATCAATGTCTTTACGACTCTCGCCATTTCCTATAACGAAAGCTACCGTCATCGGTTGTCCTCTTTATACTGCTTCTGGTTGGCTCGATATGCCGTACATTTGTTTTACAAACTCAAGTTCTTTTTCTTGTTCTTCAGCATGTAATTCAGATGCTCGACGTGCTTTATTGATTTGACTAAGAGTCAATCTTGTTTTACGTGTGTCGTCACGCTTGACAATACTTTCGTCATCAGTCGCATCGTAGACTTTATCTTCGATTGGCTCAATGGTTTGTTTATCAAAATAAAAAATTTCTCTTAGTATCATGTAACTATTTATGCTTCGGGCGTTGGTTCGGCGCCACCTGCGCCTCCTGCTCCTGCATCTCCTCCTGCTCCGGTAGAATCAGTTGCTCCTGCTTGTACTGTTGGATCTTCACCTTCAGGTGCTGTATCAGTTGCTCCGTCAATATCTCCTGCAATACCTGCTCCACTTATTCCAGCAGTTCTCATTTCACCTTGTGCGTCAGTTGGTGGTGGAGTAAGGTTTTCTGCATTTTCTTCTTTCCAATAGCGTTCATTTTCTGCAAGTTCCGCATCACTCATTCCTAAGAAACGTTTCATTGCATATCTGTTACTGATAAATGGAATAGCTTGTATTTGAGCAAACGTACCAATACGCTGATTGTCTAATTCGCTTTGTCTATAGCTTGCAAAGTTTTGTGGTGGTTGAAATAGTAAATCAAACATTGCAATATCAATGTTTACACCCTTTTCTATCAAATATAATTTAAATTCTTGGTTGAATACTTCAGCTATAAGGTTCTGTAGACGTTCGCAATACTTGTTAAAGCGTAGCTCTTGTATGTATGCAGTTCCCACTCTACCGTCGTTAAAGGAGCTTTGTCCTTCGTCTTGGGCCGCCGCTGGCAAATAAGAACTAGGAATACGTAAACCTCTTACCAGTTTGTTTGTAAAGTATTTCAAGTCATCTATTTCACCTAGGTTAGTACCGCCAGGCAGTGTTTCAACCTTAGATCCACGTCCTTCTGCTGTTTGCGGAAAGAAGTAGTCTTCGTTGGTTGAAAGAGGGTTATATGCAGAGTCTATGACTGTTGTTCCGCCCCCTGTCTTCGATGGGATCCTTCTTTGATGGATTTCCGTTTTTACACGCTCCACAAATTGCATAGCAAGGTGTGATGGCATGTTACCCACATCAACGTAAAATACTCTTCTTTCCGGCGCTCTTTGTGTTCTGTAAATTATAATAGCATCTTCTAGTAATTCTTTTTGTTTGTATACTTTAAATATACCTTCAAGCAATGAATTACCAAACGGTGCATTGTTGTCAAGTCCTTCAGACAAACTTAAATGAACCATGTGTTCTGCGTTTACTGCTATCTCTTTTTGTTTATCAATACCAAATCTTGAATTACTGCTCTGTGTAGAAGTGTTACCTACCATACCTCTTACGCCGCCTGTCAAGTAACCGTCACCGCCTCCAGTAACGTTACCGTTTGTTGTGTAAGGAGTTGTAGCAACTTTGTCTGTAAAATTAAGATTAATATCTTTCACAATATATTGCTCAGGTTTTTTACCTTCTGATTCATTAACGATAATGCTTGAAACTTTTGCAGGATCTACATGAAACCATTTTTTGTTTTCAGGATCTCTAATAAAAAATGCATCACCAAATTTAAAAACATTTCTAACAATCTTAAACATTCTTGTACCAAAGTCATTTAACTTTGTCCACTGTTGTAAGTATTGTTCTAAAACTTTTATTTCCGAACCGGTTGCAGGTGATTTAAAATCTAAACTAAAACTTGTTTTGTTTTGTGGGTTTTGTTGTGTGCAAAATTCTGCAAGAATGTCAAGTGCCGCATTTACTTCACTGTCCTGATCCATTACATTATATTGTCCGTAACGTTCTACTCTGTTTGGTGCACCTGTATATACATCTGGCAAGAAACTGCTGTAATTTGTCCTTGCTGGACCTGGTTGTGTACCACTTGTGCTTAACGGGCTTTTAGCACCCGTGCTATATTCGTATGGTGTAAAATGTCTTTTCCAACTCATTATCTATTCCTAACCGGTCATCAAATTGCCCGAATTTGCTCCAACCAGCCTATTATTCTTTTTCTGCAAGTCTATTAGCTCTCTCATGTTAGTATTTAACATTGCTAGGTCGGTATTGCCTTCTGTTGTGGAACCTTTGTATGATGTCTTTTTATCAACGTTTTGCTCTTTTGAAGAATCTTTTGGTGAACTTTGTTCTTCATCATCGTCGTTCCACCAATTTTTTAATTTTTTGAAATATCCATCATCCTTTTTATCATTGTTTTTTGGCATTTCATCTTCATCATCATCACCAAAAAATGGTACCCAGTCAGGTATCATGCCTTTGAAAAATCCCTTAAAGTCAAAATCCAAAAGTCCTTTGAACCAATCTATGATTCCTGTGAATGCATTTTTGATTCCTTCTACAGCGTCATCCCATGCTTTTCCAACTGCATCGAATATTCCCAAATCAAGTAACTTATCCACTGCGAACAAGGCACCAAGTGCGGCCGCGATACCACCGCCAATTAAAGCCGCTATTCCTAAAGGACCTGCTCCTAGCAATGCGGCAAACCCTAAGGCAAGCAATCCTGCTATCTTTGCTCCACCAAAGTAAAGTGCTACTGCACCACCTATTGCTAAAAATGTGTTTGTTGCAAAGTCTTTTAATGCAGGCAAAATTACATCATTAAATGTGCCTGCAGGATCTTGTAAGAATTTTTTTCCAAATGCTACCATGTCTTGTATGATCGGACCTAGTTTTTCAACGAACTCAGTAATCTTAGGAAGCATATCTGATTTGAAATAATTGATAGCATTCTCCATCATTTCTTTACCATCTGTTTTCAGCCAATCCCATGCGGCGTTCATCGAGTCAGTGATTGTGTCTGCAACGGCATCCATCTGTGTTTGTGCTGTTTCGTAACTAGGTATTAGACCTGATATTGCATCTGTAATTTCCTTGAACGGTCCTTCTGGAGATAGGAAAGCATTTTGCAATTTGCTGGAAGCCATTTCAAGAGTTTCAGTACTCTGTGTAATCGTTGCTGTAAAGTTATCCCTTGCAGTCTGTTCTTTATCCATTGCCCCTGCAGTGGTCTCCTGTGTTAAAACAATTTGTCCACCTATTCTCAAAGCGTCACCTAGGGTTGAATTCATTGCGGCATCAACACCACCGTCTTTAAATTTCATTGCAAGGCTTTGCATCTCAGTACCAACATTCTTCATGAAGTTGTTGAATTCTTCTGGTTTCATGTTTTCAACGTCTTCTGCAAATTTTCTAAATGTCGGAGAGTTAGCCATCAACTGTTGTGTTACAGGATCGTTGGCAACTCCGTCAGCCATGTCTAGCAATGCCGCTTCAAATTCTTTGGATTTCGTTCCAGCAAGTTCTAGGTTAGCACCAAATTTTATTTGCTGATCATCAGACATTTGCATTAATGCAACCTGTCTTCGTATGTCAGTATTCTTTTGTCGCATTTCTGCTTCAAGTTCTTTTCTACTTTTACCAGACAGTTTAGCAATTTTATCTAATTCTAATGCATACTTGGCACTTTGTTCAGCAAGTTGCTTATCTGTCATCAATCTATTTCTACCAGTACCTTGTAAAAATTCGTTATAGTTGATTAAGTTTTCATTAAGTTCCTGTGTAGTAAAGCCCATAGCACGTAGTTGCATACCCATATCGCTTGTTCTAAATTCTTTTGAAAGTCTTGCAAAACGTCTTGAACCGTCTTGTACAGAAGAACCAAAAAGTCTTAAACCTTCTGTATTATTTGCAACTGTTTCTGCAAAGGTTTGTTGTGACAATCCTGCTTCGCCTGCTACTCTAGTAAGTTCAAACATGTCATTACTAAAGCCTGCTCCGACTGCCGATAAGTCTTTGAATACCTGAACTTGATTTTCTATAATTCCTGTAAACTGTCCTAGTATTGGTACGTTCTTTGTGAAAGAATGGATGCTGTCTGCACCCTTCATCATTTCTACGCCAACGCCTGTTACCGCTCCGATTGTGCCTGTGGCCGCACTAAGAAGTTGATTGAATACTCCGCCAACGATACTACCGGCCGCTTTGGCCATGCTTTTAATAGCACTTGCACCTTCGCTGGACGCTTTACCTAAATTAGTAACATTTTTTGCGGCTTTTCCGGAAGCGGCTCCTACAGCTCCACCGCCACCTGCGCCTCCTGCTTGAGATGGTTGAGCACCTGATCTGCCTCCTAAAGCTCTTAATATCTCTCTAAGAGTTGATTCAGAAGCGGCATTATCCGCTTTTACTTCACCTATTCCGGGTATGTCAACTGTTACTGCCATGAATTATATACTCACTTTATTATACACCATAAATAACTATGCTATTTTATTAACTATATTTAGCAGGAGAAATAAACATGGTAGATAATAAATTCCCACCAAACATGGGACAACAAGGTATGCCAATGCAACCGCCTGTTCAACAACCGGTTGGGAACCCATTAGCTAGACACCTTAGACAACCAAAGATCTACATAAGATTGCCAAGCGGCGGAAACTACTGGCCACAAGGGTCTTTGGAAAAGACGGAAAACGGTGAGTTCCCTGTTTACGCAATGACAGCAAAAGATGAGATTACTTTTAAAACACCTGATGCTTTGTTAAATGGACAAGCAACAGTGGATGTAATTCAAAGCTGTATGCCAAATATCAAAAATGCATGGCATACACCATCTATTGACATGGATGCAATTTTAGTTGCAATCAGAAGAGCCAGTTTTGGTGATGAAATGACCATGACTGCAAAAGTACCTGGTACTGATATTATGAAAGACTTTAATGTAAATCTTTCTGGTATTTTTGATAATCTTATGTCAGCAACTTATGTTGACTCATTTCAGATACCTGGATTCAAAGTGCAAATTATACCCTTGAGTTATAAAACCATAACAGAAGGAACTATTAAAGCATTTGAAGAACAAAGGATCTTTTCAATTGTAAACAATGACGATCTAGCAGATGCTGATAAACTTTTACAGTTTCAAAAAAGTTTTCAAAAACTTACTGAGTTGAATGTGAATACACTTATTAATAGTGTGATTGCAATACAACCAGATGGTGACGAAGTAGCTGTTGAAAATCCAACTCATCTAAAAGAATTTTTAGAAGGTTGTGATGCTGAGACATTTAATCATATTAAAAATCACATTGAACAGGAACGTGGCAAGTTTCAACAACAACCAATGAAGGTTAGTGCAACTGAAGAAGAAATTGAAGCAGGTGCACCTAAAACTTACGACTTACCTATTACATTTGATCAGGGCACTTTTTTCGCCAAAGGATCTTAACGTGGCCCCTCGACAAAATCCTGAGCGAGGTTAAGGTCCTCGAAAACGAGGTAGCAGAAATAAAAAATGGAGTAATCCGAATTACCTGGTGGATGCGTGGTGGAATACCTCTTGACCAGGCTTACCTCTTAGATAAAACTGATCGAACTATAATTCAAGATTTAATTCAAGAAAATTTAGATACTGCCAAAAAGACTAAACAACCGTTCTGGTAATATTATGCAGTTGGGCTTTTTGCTTTGCTGTGAACTGTAGCTTTAGCAGGAATAACTTTGTTTATTGCTCTCTTGATACCGCTTTGTTTCTTTGCCGGTAAAACTTTTGCTTTCTTTGGTGCAGGTTCTTGGGCACCTAAAACTTGTTTAAATTGTTCAATGCCATCTTGTCCTGTAGCTTTAATTTCCTGTGCTAACTGAGTAATTAATGGGTTTCCTAATTTTGCTGTGCTTCCTATTTTTCCAGTTTTGTCATTTACCCATTGTCCGCCTTTCCATGTAAAGCCTGCTTTTTGAGCTCCAGCCATTCTATTAGTAATGTTTGGACCGTCCTTGGACGTAGCTGTACTACCGGAAGTAGCTGTATCACCCGCACTTGATGTTGTGCTTGCAAGATTTACTTCTGCAGATTTTCCTATTGCACTTATGCTGTCATCACTCAATCCTTGTGAACTTAATAAATTGTAAATTGATCCTGAATCTGTAGGCTTTCCTAATTTAACCCATGCTCTGTTTAGCTTTTTAGCTGTTACTTTTTGTCCTAATTCTTTTCCAACGCTTTTAACAGTTCCTCCAACAGCTTTAGCACCTTTACCTACTGCACTTGCCGCTTTGCCTACACCACGTTTAAATTTTGCACCTAGTGAATTAGGATTGTTTAAAGGAAGCTCTCCCTGTTTTTCTTTTTCTAACAAGTATTGTTCGAATAGATGTTCCATTACATCTATGTCCTCAACGCTTTCTTTTTTATCTCCACCGCCTTTTAATTCTAGCTCTAACTGCTTAGGTAATGGTTTTACCTTGTGCATGTTTTCTTTGTTTGAATCAACTGTTTGCATAGCACCTTGTGCCGCCGCGGCTAATGCCCCGCCTGAATCATTTACTACTTTAATTGCTTCATCTGCATCATCTAACACAGCAATAACTTGATCTATTTGATCACTTGTAAGCATGTCTTTTGGAATGTCTTGAATTGTTAAAGCAAGTTCTGTAAGATCTTCGTTAGCTACCTGGGTAGCAGAAAGAAACTCATGCAGTCTACCTGCCGCTTGGTAATATTCTGGTGAAAAAGTTTTTACTGATTGAGTTGCCGCTAATAAGTCTTGGTATTGTGAAACTTGATCTGGTGTCATTGCTGTATAATAGCTGTAATAGAAACCATTGATGTTACCAGATGATTTATGCATCATTGCGCCGTCTAAAACTCCTTTGTCGAAACCTGCGTCAGCCGCCGCTTTGCTAACTGCCTCGTCAAAGTTTGCTTGTTCAAATCCGTTCATCATCGCATCTGCTTCTGCTTCTGAAGCCGCCGCCATGTTTCCAATCATGTCATCTGTAAGATAGTTAAATGCCATACCAGCAAGAGCACCGTATGCCGCCGTCTTAGCTGACTTACCTACTGCTGTTGAAAGTTTTTCGCCTTGCAGTAAATCCTTTGAAGCTCTTAATACCAAACCAGCCGCGGCACCACCTGCAGGTCCACCTGCGAACGCCGCCACAGTTGTAAGTATGCCAACTGCTAAACTTGCCTTGCCTGGATTGTCTTTTGCCCAATCAGACACACGTTTTACGCCTGCTACTATTTTAGAATCTTTATCGCCTATCTTCTTTTTAAGTTCTTCAAACTTTGCATCCATGTTCTTGACAGGTCCGGCATTCTGTGCCATTCTACCAAGTTCATTGATTTTCTTGTCAACTGCCTTTGCAATGTCAACTGGTAATTTTGCGGCCGCTCCCACTGCCCCGCCGACCTTACCAAGCATGGTCTTGTTTTGACCACCTGCTATTGATTGTTGTTCAGCACCCTTGAATATGTCTTGAATTTGATCAGTTGTTAGAGTTGCTTCTGCCAATCTGTTGTATTCTTCCAACAAAGGCCAAAGTTCTTTTTCCCATCTGTTCAAATATATTTTTTGTGATTCTGTTAGATCCTGATAACCTTCGCTCAGTATCTGTCGTGTTTGGTTTTGATATTCTATTGCGTCAAGTATTTTCATTATTGTATCGCCTTGATCAAACTTGCTTTTTCAGACTTGCTCAGCTTTTTCACAGCTGACATTAGATTTGGATCTATGTTTGCTTTCTGTTTAGGCAATGGTAATTTTCTTCCCGCCGGTCTGTCCATCGGATCACTGTCCATTCCTGGTGGTAACTGTCCACCCTGCTGTTGTGCAAAAGGTTGTTTGCCTTTCGCGGGCGCCTGTGCCGGAGCCGCTTTAGCGGACGGTGCGGTAGCACCTACGTTAGTAGGAGCCTGTTTTTCAGTGTCTATCGTAGACTGTAGTATAGCTTTTGAAACTGCTTTGTCATCTATTACGCCAGAGTTAGGAACATTAATAGTGCTCATCTTCATGCTTCTTAACCAGTTTTGTAATTCTTCTGCAGGAACTTGGTTCTTGTTTGTTTTTATCTTGCCAAGGTGTTTTCTAAATGCACTGTAGGTTGCATTTGCCTTGTTGTTTGTTTCTATTCCGCCTTCAACACCTGACTTTGCGTCTTTGGCACCTATCATACCTAAACCCTTTGCTTTTAGCTTTTGGCTAAAGTTTGCCAAACGCCCTACGGGTTTTTCATCTAATTTCTTGTTTTCCTGTAAAATTTCATAAACTAACATGTCAATAATCCAAATTCGTTTTGTATATATATTTAGTCTTTGCCTAGGTAATTAAATAATCGACTATGATCACTAGATATCAAGTTATCGATTCACAAGGAAATGTGATTGATACGCTTAATTCACAAGAAGAAGTGGATTTCTACATACAAAACATGCGTGAACAGAATCCTCACGAAGTATTCACTGTGGAACCTGTACAAGTTAGTCAAGTCAAAGCTGGATTTGGACGCGATCCTGATTTGCATTAGTGGATTGATACTTCGTATCAATCGTGTTTTCGCTTGTCGCTCAAACACATTTTGTTTTGTTAATATTAAGTGCGAAGCACTTACGTTTCATGTAGATTGTTCAGTCAGACGGAACCTTACAGCGGTTCCATCTACCTCTAGCTTCATGTGAGTTCGCACAGCCGAGATCGGAAGTAGGTATTTTACTTGCTCCTTGGGCTCTGACCTTTCCCAACCTACGTCGACATCTAATACATAAAACTT
>CEVG01032495.1_pt1 | contig 10655 bp, 12 predicted proteins | sample 356511 | NCBI WGS metagenome assembly CEVG01 (sample SAMEA2623426, study PRJEB7988) | marine metagenome | biome: marine biome (ENVO:00000447); feature: surface water layer (ENVO:00002042); material: "saline water (ENVO:00002010), including plankton (ENVO:xxxxxxxx)" | depth 5 m | reverse complement strand
TGGCCTGCGTGGGCGGCGGTTCCAACGCCATGGGCCTCTTCCACCCCTTTGTGGGCGACACCAGCGTTCGTCTGATCGGCGTCGAAGCCGCCGGTGAAGGGGTCGCCAGTGGTCGCCATGCCGCCACCATCACCGAGGGACGCACTGGCGTGCTGCATGGGGCCATGAGCCTGCTGCTGCAAGACGGTGATGGCCAGGTGATGGAAGCCCACTCGATCAGCGCTGGCCTCGACTACCCCGGCGTTGGGCCTGAGCACAGCTACCTGCGGGAGATCGGCCGCGCCGAATACGCCGCGGTGACCGACGCGCAAGCCCTCGATGCCCTGCAACGGCTCAGCCAACTGGAAGGGATCATCCCGGCCCTGGAGACCGCCCACGCCTTCGCTTGGCTCGACAGCCTCTGCCCAACCCTGGCGCCGGGCACGGAAGTGGTGATCAACCTCTCAGGCCGCGGCGACAAAGACGTGAACACCGTGGCCGAACGCCTCGGCGATCAACTCAAGCCAGCAGACGGCTAAGGGTTCCAGCCACCGCCTCAACGGCAGCCAAGGCGGTGGCATAGGCCATGCGCATCGGCCCCACCAACGCCACGCTGCCCTCACCACCAGAGGCGGTGGCGTAGGGGGCTTGCACCACGGCGCAGCCGCTTAAGGCCGGATGGGGGTGTTCCTGGCCAATCCACACGCCTCCGCTGGCGGTGGCTGTGGCGGCTGCAGGGTTGAGCAATTCATGGGGCTGCTGCTCCACCAGTTGCAGCAGGGGCCTCAAGCTGGTGGTCAGCTGAAATTCGGGCTGGCACAGCAAGCCCGCCAGGCCCGTGGTCAACGCTCCTTCGGCCTGACGATTGCGGCCGCGGTTGTGGCTGGCCAAGGCTTGTTTGAGCGGTGCACCCACGCTCTGCAAGTGCGGCGGCAGGCCACTCCAGTTGATGGCGCTGTTGGACAACTGCTCGTTGAGCCAATGCTCCAATGCCTGCAATTGGGCCCCACTGTCTGGCGGCAAGCGCAAATTGAGGCTGCTGCTGGCCGCCGAACTCTCGACCAAAAACACCAGCAAACGATCCCCACTGCGCACCAAGCGCAGGGCCTTGAGCTGAGGCTCTTGCCGTTGCGGGCGCGTGATGATGCTCATCAGCCCGGTGAGATCGGCCAAGCGGCGGGCGAGGTGGTGGAGCAAATCATCGAGAGCCGCCCACTGCAGGCTCAGTTCGGCCAGCTCCCGTTGCAGCTGCAGCACCGCCCCGCCGGGTTCTGGCAGCAACGCATCCACAAATTGGCGGTAGCCCTTGGGGCTCGGCACACGCCCGGCCGAGGTGTGCGGCTGGGTCAACAGTCCCTTCTGCTCCAGCGCTCCCATGGCCGAGCGCACGGTTGCCGGGGAGGCATCCAAGCCAAACCTCCGCACCAAGGTGCGACTCCCCACCGGTTCCACCGTGTCGACGTAGTGCTGCACCGTGGCCTGCAACACCTGCTGCTGGCGGCGGGGCAGAGGAAGCACGACCGAGGGCGAAGGCTCTGATCGTACGCAAGCTCAATAGCGGGGCACGGCCGGATCCACCAACACGCTCCAGGCATCAATACCGCCCTCCAGGTTCCAGACCTGAGGCACCTCCTGGGTTTCCATGAGCCAACTGGCGAACTGCCAACTGCGAATGCCGGCATGGCAGAGCACCACCAGATCGCGGCCTCTGTCCAAGCGCTGCCAAAGCTGCGGCAGCCACTGCTGGGAACCGCTCAGCGGCAGGTGAACGACACCAGGCAGGGCCGCCATCTCCAGCTCCTGCTGCTCGCGCACATCCACCAATTGCGGCGGCTGCGTGGAGGACAACCAGCGCTGCAACTCGGGCGCAGAGATCGACGTTGGTGCGTTTGCCATGGATGATTTGTAAATCACGGCAGGGAGTGCTGGGTGCAGAAGCTTCTGCAGCAATCGATGGCGGCTGTGGTGGCGATCGCCATCAGCTTGGTGGGACTGGGTGCTGCTGGGTGGTGGTGGCTGCAAAGCCAAAGCCCGCTGAAGCTGCAACACCAGAGCCTCACAACACCGGTCACCACACGCTTTCTGCCAGCAGAAGCCAACTTGACGCTGATCCTGGAAGCCGACCCAGGGCGTCTGCCGGATTACGGGCGAGCCGTCGCCCCCATGCGCCAGCGGCGTCAGGCCGCCGAGCAGTTGGAGCATCTGCGTGATGCCCTGTTCGCTGCTGCCGGGCTCGACTACGCCACCGAATTGGCCGACTGGCTGGGTGATGAAAGTGCTTTGGCGCTCAGCAGCGGCGATACCCCGGGCTGGGTGCTGGCGCTCTCCAGCCGCGATGACGACGGTGGCCGGCAGTTCCTGCAGCGCTTCTGGCAATCCCGCAGCCTGGCGGGAGGCGATCTCGACATCACCCGCTACCGCGGCCTCGGCGTGATCAGCAGCCGCGGCCAACAAAGCCAAGGCCGGCCCTCCACCACGAGCCCACAAGCGGAACACCCGCCGCTGGCTTCGGCGCTGATCAACGATCAGCTGGTGCTGCTGGCCTCCAGCCGCGGCCAGCTCGAAGATGCCCTCGATGCCTCCCAGGAAGAGGCCCGCAACCTGGCTGGCGATCCCTTGTTGGAGCAGTGGCTGGATTCAGGCCGGCAGGGCATTGCCCTGCTGCGCGGTGATCGCCAGGGCATTGAAAGCCTGCTGGGGTTACCAGCCAGCTGGAGTGCCGATCAACCGATCGAGCAATTTGTCGGCAGCCTGCAACTCGATGGCGCTGGGGTTCGTCTGGCTGCCCAGCTGACAACGAATTCAGGGGAGTCCATCGCCCCCCTGAGTCGCCGGGATCAGCAATTGCTTGGCAACCTCAACCAGCCGGTCCAGCGGCTCAGCCTCAGCCGCCCCAGCGCCCCCCTGGCTCCGCTGTTCAACCTGACAGCCGCGAGCGACGACATCCTGCTGCCCGCCCTGCTGGACGGTGATCAGCCGCTATTGGAGGCGCAACTGCAGGACAGCAAGGCCTGGCTGATCGGCAGCAGCGACAGCGCTCCGCCGGCCGCAAGCCTCAATGAAGCATTGGCCAAGCAGGGCTTTGATGCCAACAACCTCGATGGCTTGCAGGTCTGGAGCCATCTCACGGGCCAGAGCGATCGCCAGGGCCAACTGCAGGCCACCGTGGCCGGTGCCACCGGCGTGGCGCAGTCCAATCGCTGGTGGAGCAACAGCCTCGATGGCTTGCGCGATCAATTGCAAGGCCATGGCTCAGGCGGAGTACCCAGCGAGCTGTTGGAGCGCCTCAATCCCCCCAGTGGGGCCATTGCCCTGTTGGCTGCCGATGGCCGCAGCACCGCTGATGTGCTCAAACCCTGGCCCCTCTGGCGCGGCCTCCAACTGCTCGCCGGCCAACGCCTCAGTCCGTCGCTCCAAGGGGCGGCCCTGGCGCTATCACAGGATCAAAGCAGCGCTGAGCTCGACGCGCTGCTGACGTTCCGCTGACGCTGGCCCCATGGCTCGAGAACTGCTGCTGATCCGCCATGGCATTGCCGTGGAGCGCGGCAGCACCGCCACCGATGACGAACGCGCCCTGACCACCGAAGGGCGCGCGCGCACGCGGCAAGTGTTGAAGCGTCTGCTGCGGCTGGAGTTGAGCTGCGACAGCCTGATCAGCAGCCCGTTGATCCGCGCCCGCCAAACCGCTGAATTAGCTCTGCAATTGGGCCTGGGGGACACCCTCAACGTGCGCGATGAGCTCGCCCCGAGCCAAGACCCGCTGCCCTTGCTGCAGGAACTGCTGGCTGAGGAGTGGAAACGGGTGGCGATCTTTGGCCATGAGCCCGATCTCAGCCAACTGGCCAGTCATCTGCTGGGGTGCAGCACCAACAGCCTGCAGCTCAAGAAAGCCGGGGTTGCGCTGGTGGAACTGGAGCCCGGGGTGCCGCAGTTGGAGCCAGGCAGCGGCCAGCTCAAGCTGCTGCTGACCCCCAAAGTGCTGCTGGAGGGCAAAAAGTGACTGAAGCTCGCCGCGTAGCCTCGATCTGGTGTGCACTGCCGGCAAAGCGATGAGCGAGGCTCCCACCGGTTTTCGCCCTGGGCTGGAGGGGGTGCCTGCCACCCAGTCGGCGATCAGCAACATCGATGGCCAGCAGGGAATCCTCAGCTACCGCGGCTATCGCATTGAGGATCTGGCCGCCCACAGCACCTTCCTGGAAACGGCCTATCTGCTGATTTGGGGTGAACTGCCCAGTGCGGAGGGACTGCGCGAGTTCCAGCACGACGTGCAGATGCACCGCCGGGTGAGTTTCCGCATCCGCGACATGCTCAAGTGCTTCCCCTCGGGGGGGCACCCAATGGATGCCCTGCAGTCGAGCGCTGCATCGCTGGGGCTCTTTTATTCCAACCGCGCGCTGGATGACGAGAACTACATCCGCGGCGCCGTGATGCGCGTGCTGGCCAAGATCCCAACGATGTTGGCCGCGTTTCACATGATCCGCCGGGGTCAGGACCCGATCCAGCCACGGGATGACCTGCCCTACGCCTCCAATTTCCTCTACATGCTCACTGAGCGGGAGCCCGACCCCCTGGCGGCCCGCATCTTTGATGCCTGCCTGGTGCTCCACGCCGAGCACACCCTCAACGCCAGCACCTTCAGCGCCCGGGTGACCGCCAGCACCCTCACCGACCCCTATGCCGTGGTGGCCTCAGCCGTGGGCACCTTGGCCGGTCCCCTGCATGGCGGGGCCAATGAGGATGTGCTGCTGATGCTCGAAGAGATCGGCAGCGAAGACCGCGTCGAGGGCTATCTCGATGAAGCCATCGCGTCGAAGCGCAAGATCATGGGCTTCGGCCACCGGGAATACAAGGTCAAAGACCCCCGCGCCACGATCCTGCAGGGGTTGGCGGAAACCCTCTTCAGCCGCTTTGGTCACGACCGCATGTACGACGTGGCTCGCCGACTGGAAAGCCTGGCCGCCGAGAAGCTCGGACCCAAGGGCATCTACCCGAATGTGGATTTCTATTCCGGGCTGGTGTATCGCAAGCTCGGCATCCCCACCGATCTGTTCACGCCGGTCTTTGCGCTCTCACGCGCTGCCGGCTGGCTCGCCCACTGGAAAGAACAGCTGGGCGCCAACCGGATTTACCGGCCGACTCAGATTTATACGGGCCTCGAAACCCGTAGCTGGCTTCCTACTGAGCAGAGAAGCGGGCACAATGGCGAGCCGACTGGGTAGGTTGCCTCCAACGGTCTGCGCTGATGAGCACCGCGTTCACCCTCGATTTAGAAACCGGCTTCCGGGGCCTGCTGGAAGCTGGTGGCGTCAGCCCGGGGCTGAGCCGGCTGATCTGGCTGCCCCTGCCGATGTTGCTGGTGCTGGTGGCCGCCGTGGTCGGCGTGCTGGTGACGGTGTGGCTGGAGCGCAAGATTTCCGCTGCTGTGCAGCAGCGCATCGGCCCTGAATACGCCGGTGCCTTGGGCATCCTTCAGCCCCTGGCCGATGGCTTGAAGCTGCTGGTCAAAGAGGACATCGTCCCGGCACGGGCCGATGGCTTGCTGTTCACCCTGGGACCGGTGCTGGTGGTCGTGCCAGTGATCCTGTCCTGGCTGATCGTGCCCTTCGGCCAGAACCTGCTGATCAGCAATGTTGGCGTAGGAATCTTCCTCTGGGTGGCGCTCAGCAGCATCCAGCCGATCGGCCTGCTGATGAGCGGCTACTCGAGCAACAACAAATATTCGCTGCTGGGCGGCCTGCGGGCTGCGGCCCAATCGATTAGCTACGAAATCCCCCTGGCCCTGGCTGTGCTGGCGGTGGTGATGATGACCAACTCGCTGAGCACGGTCGACATCGTGGATCAGCAAAACGGTGCCGGAATTCTGAGTTGGAACATCTGGCGCCAACCGGTGGGCTTTTTGATCTTCTGGATCTGCGCCCTGGCCGAATGCGAGCGACTGCCGTTCGACTTGCCTGAGGCCGAAGAAGAGCTCGTGGCTGGCTACCAGACCGAGTACGCGGGCATGAAATTCGCCCTCTTCTATCTCGGCAGTTACATCAACTTGGTGCTCTCGGCCCTGCTGGTGGCCGTGCTCTACCTCGGTGGCTGGGGCTTCCCCCTGCCGGTGGAGACCCTGGCCGGCTGGCTGGGTCAGCCGATTGATGCCCCCTTGGTGCAAGTGATCACTGGATCGGTTGGCATCGTGATGACGGTGCTCAAGGCCTATGCCCTGGTCTTCACAGCGATCCTTTTGCGTTGGACCGTGCCCCGCGTGCGCATCGACCAACTGCTGGATTTCGGCTGGAAGTTCCTGCTGCCGATCGCCCTGGTCAACCTGCTGGTGACCGCCGCCTTGAAACTTGCTTTCCCTGCCGTCTTTGGCGGCTAAGCGCCCTCAAGTCCAAAGCGGGTCATGATTGACCCATCGCCTTTCCGCTCCGCCCCTTCTCGCCTCCATGTTCGGCTTTCTCAAGCAGGTCGGTGACTACACCAAAGACGCGGTCAGCGCGAGTCAGAACATCGCGCGCGGTCTTTCGGTCACCTTCGATCACCTGCGGCGCCGACCGGTCACGGTTCAGTACCCCTACGAGAAGCTGATTCCCTCGGAGCGCTACCGCGGCCGAATCCACTACGAATTCGATAAGTGCATCGCCTGCGAGGTCTGCGTTCGGGTCTGCCCCATCAACCTGCCCGTGGTGGATTGGGTGATGAACAAGGCCACCAAGAAAAAAGAGCTGCGCAACTACTCGATTGACTTCGGGGTCTGCATCTTCTGCGGCAACTGCGTGGAGTACTGCCCCACCAACTGCCTCTCGATGACCGAGGAATACGAGCTGGCGGCCTTTGATCGCCACAGCCTGAACTTCGACAACGTCGCCCTGGGCCGCTTACCCACCAACGTCACCACCGACCCGGCCGTGGTGGCCCTGCGGGAGTTGGCCTACCTGCCCAAAGGGGAGATGGACCCCCATGGCGTTGACCCCAATCGCCCGCGGGCCGGCAAACTGCCTGAGCAAGTTGCGGCGGAGCTGCCCAAAAAGGAGGAGACCAACTGATGCCCCCCCTTGCTGAAATCACCCAGCTGATCGTTTTCGGGGTGCTGGCCACCGCGGTTGTGGTGGGCGCCCTGGGTGTGGTGATGCTGCCCAACATCGTGTATTCCGCCTTCCTCTTGGGCGGGGTATTCCTGTCGGTTGCGGGCCTCTACTTGATGCTCAACGCCAGCTTCATCGCGGCGGCCCAAATCCTGATCTACGTGGGAGCGGTCAACGTTTTGATCCTCTTCGCGATCATGCTGGTCAACAAGAAAGAAGCCATGGGGGCCTCCCCTGGCATCGGGCTGCGGCGGGTGCTGTCCACCGGGGTTTGCCTGGGATTGTTTGCTCTGCTGCTGCGCGTGGCCTTCAGCACCCCCTGGGCCACCCCTGGCCCTGCCGCCATTGGCGAAGACGCGGTGATTCGCCTCGGCGAGCACTTCTTCAGCGATTACCTGCTGCCCTTTGAGCTGGCGTCGGTGCTGCTGTTGATGGCCATGATCGGCGCCATTGTGTTGGCTCGCCGCGATGTTCTGGCCACCGACATCGGCACCGGTGAAAGCGTGGATCAAGGTCTGATCGAAAAAGCCCGCACGCCCCTTTTGATGGAGAAGCCCTGAGCCATGTCGTCGATTGATATCCCCCTCGAGGCCTACCTCACCATCGCCGCCGCCCTGTTTTGCATCGGGGTCTGGGGCCTGATCAACAGCCGCAACGCAGTGCGGGTGCTGATGAGCATCGAGCTGATGCTCAATGGCGTGAACATCAACCTGATGGCCTTCTCCAGCTACCTCGATGGCAGCGAAATCCGCGGCCAGGTGTACGCCATTTTTGTGATCACCGTGGCCGCAGCGGAAGCGGCCGTTGGCCTGGCGATTTTGTTGTCGCTCTACCGCAACCGCGACACAGTGGATATGGAGCGTTTCAACCTGCTGCGCTGGTAGCAAGCAACCCATGGACTTGCGGCGGGTATGGGTGATCGTCCGCAGCGGCAGCCAAACCGCCGAGCGGATCGCCAACCGCTGCCGCGACCAGCTCGAAGCCCGCGGATGCGCGGTGATCTGCGCCACCAGCGGCCTAACGACCAACCCCTATCCAGGCCTGCTGGCTGATGACCGGCTGCCCGATCTGGTGCTGGTGCTGGGAGGCGATGGCACGGTTCTGAGCGCCGCCCGTTATTTGGCGGCTCTGGATGTGCCGATCTTGAGCTTCAACGTGGGGGGCCACCTGGGCTTTTTGACCCACGAATTCGTGCTGCTGGAATCGCTGTTGAGCGGGGATGGTTCAAGCCTGTGGCAGCGCCTGGAGGATCACCATTACGCCCTCACCCAACGGCTGATGCTGCAGGCCAGCATTGACCGCGGCGATGGCATCCCCGATAGCGGCGATCACCACGACAAGCAGGGCCAGCTCTGCCATTTGGCACTGAACGACTTCTATCTGCGGCCCGCCCAAGAAGAAGCCACGCCCACCTGCCGCTTGGAAGTGGAGATCGATGGCGAAGTGGTGGGGCAGTACCAAGGCGACGGCTTGATCGTGGCCTCGCCAACGGGCTCCACCGGCTATGCCATGGCGGCGGGCGGGCCGATCCTGCACCCAGCCATTGATGCCATCGTCGTCAATCCGATCTGCCCGATGAGCCTCTCCAGCCGGCCGGTGGTGGTGCCGCCCAGGTCGATCCTGGCGATTTGGCCGGTGGGTGACAGCGCCCGGCGGGTGAAGCTGTGGAAAGACGGCGCCCTAGCCGGTGAACTGGAACCGGGCGATCGCTGCATCGTGCAACAGGCCGACCACCATGCGCGGCTGGTGGCCTTGGAGCAGCAACCCTCCTACTTCAGCAATTTGAGCCGCAAGCTGCACTGGGCCGGCAGCCTCACCGATGCCATGCCATCGCAGAACTAACCCATGGCCCTTGAGATCGAACGGCGCTTCTTCGTGGTCTCAGAGGCCTGGCAGGAGCTGAGCATCAAGCAGGAGCAGCTCGACCAGGGCTATCTCAGCGCAGGCCACGAGGCGGTGGTGGTGCGGGTGCGCCGCAGCCAAGAGCAAGCCTGGCTGACCTTGAAAGCACCCACCAGCAACCCGGAAATTCGCCAGGAGTTCGAGTACGCAATCCCGCCAGCCGATGCCGACGCCTTGCTCGCCCTTACCCCCAGGCGGGTGGAGAAAACCCGGCACCATCTGAACTGCCCTGGGGGCGATTGGGTTGTGGATGTCTTTGCCGGAGCCAATGCGCCACTGGTGATCGCCGAGGTGGAGCGCTCAGACCCCAAGGCCCCCCTCACGATTCCGCCCTGGTGCGGCGAGGAGATCACCGGTCGCGGCGAGCTCAGCAATGCCGCCTTGGCCATGCGGCCTTGGAGCGAGCTGGAGGCCTATTCAAGGGGCAACAGATTCTCTTAAGATTGTGTGGTTCCTTTGAACTGGCTGATCAACGGCTGTGACCACCGGTCTCTACGACAACCAGGGGGTCCTGCGCTACGCCGGCAGCGATGCTTCCGCATGCCTGGCCTACGCCGAGCTGTTTGGCCTTGAGGAAAACGACTTCACCCTGGTCACCCTGGTGGATGAAGCCGATGGCAACGGCAGTGGAACGGCTCAGGCGGCTTGAGCTGCCTCTTCCGTTGAGCCCAGTGGAATCACGCGGCTCACGCCACCGAGGGCTTGGATCACTTGTTCCTGCTGGGCGGCGGTGATTTCCGGGAAGATCGGCAAACTCAGCACCTCAGCGGCCAGTTGCTCCGTAATCGGGAGGCTGCCCGGCGCGTAACCCAAATCCGCGTAGGCGGGCTGGCGGTGGATGGGAATGGGGTAATAAATGATCGTGTTAACGCCGCGCTCGCGCAGATCGCTCTGCAGCCAGTTGCGGCAACGACCTTCCGGCAAGCCATGCTCAGCGCTGGCCGGACAAGGGGCGCAGCTGCCTCCGCAGGCAGCCGATGCGGCATCGCACGCTGGCACCCGAACCACGAACTGATTCCAGCTGTGGCCTGCTGGGCCAGCCTCAGGAAGCTGAACGCCAGCGCGGGATGCCAAGGCGTCTTGATAACGGGCCGCCACGGCGCGGCGACGCTCGAGCCAACCCGCCAAACGGGGCAATTTCACGGTCAACACCGCGGCCTGCAGGGCGTCGAGGCGGCTGTTGTAGCCGAGGTTGGTGTGCAGATAGCGGCGGGGCATGCCGTGGACGGCCAGCTCACGGATGCGCTGGGCCAACTCAGCGTCCTGGCAGGTCACAGCACCGCCATCACCAGCCGCACCCAGGTTTTTGGTGGGGAAGAAGCTGAAGCACCCGGCATCACCCCAGCTGCCGACGGGGCGGCCAGCCCAGCTGGCGCCTGTGGCCTGGGCGCAATCCTCAATCACCAGCAGCTGATGGCGCCGGGCGATGGCGGTGAGCGCCTCCATGTCCACCGGACGGCCAAACAGATGCACCGGCAGCAGCGCCTTGGTGGCCGGGGTGATGGCCGCCTCCATCTGCTCAAGATTGATCAGATAGGTGCTGGGATCAACATCCACAAACACCGGCTTGGCACCAACGGCGCTGATGGCCTCCGCCGTGGCAAAAAAACTGAAGGAGGCGGTGATGACCTCATCACCAGGACCAATGCCAAGGCCCCTGAGGGCCAAGATCAGGGCATCGGTGCCGCTATTGCAGCCCAC
>CEVG01107987.1_pt1 | contig 10675 bp, 9 predicted proteins | sample 356511 | NCBI WGS metagenome assembly CEVG01 (sample SAMEA2623426, study PRJEB7988) | marine metagenome | biome: marine biome (ENVO:00000447); feature: surface water layer (ENVO:00002042); material: "saline water (ENVO:00002010), including plankton (ENVO:xxxxxxxx)" | depth 5 m | reverse complement strand
ATTATAGTTATCCTGAAGATACACCACAACATCTTGCGGTTCATATAAGTCAGTTCGATTATATGTTACCATCTATTCAGTATTTTGGTGGTGCTGTGTTATTTACAAAAGAACAATTTGAACAAATCAATGGATATTCAAATGACTATTGGAATTGGGGTATGGAAGATGATGATTTGTTATGGAGATGTGAACAAGAAGAATTTGTAAAGGTTGATACATTAAATAACACTAACTCGACAATAAACTATCTTGACCTTGATGGTATGAGTTCATATGTAGAAATACCACCATCATTGACACTTAGAGAATTAACTACTGAAAGTTTTACTTGGAGTGTTTTAGTTAAGGCATATGATAATTTTGATGTTCCTATGTATTTGATTGGTGATTTAGAGAATCGTAAATATACACATAATTACTTCTTAGGAAGACCAGGTTATCAAATGGGATTTGCATATGACAATTCAAGAGCATATTCAATGTCATTGTATGATTATAAAAACAAACATAACTATATGTGGTTAAAAAGAAATCCTGATATTTGGACACATTTGTTAGTTTCAGTAGATTCAGAAAAAGGTGAGGTTAGATTTTATTTGAATGGTGAAGAGAGTGATGCAAGATTTGGTCATGGTGTAGAATCACCATTGGTATTGAGTGATAATAAACTTAAAAGGTATGGTGGTGTTCCTTATTATTTGGGTGTAAAGAGTCCAACTGATACATCAGAACATAATTTTTTCTATGGTCAAATAGCACAAGTTGGTATGTGGAATAGGCCACTTACAGAAGAGGAAATAAAAACAATATATTCACGAGACATTTCAGATTTAAATCACATATCAGATTGTAAATTATTTTATAACTTTTCAAATATGGATGAAAACTATGTCTATGATTTGAGTGGTAATGATAACCATGGTATAAATCATGGTTGTGAAAAAGGAACTGATGTCTTGGATGAAATTCAACATACAATTGTCCCACATCGTAGAAATGGTAGATATAAATCATTGAAACATCCAATCAATGGAATAGTAAATAATAGATTTGTGTTTCAAGAAGATACAAGTAGAAATGAAAAAAGGTTTTTTACTGAAGTTCAATATGGACTTTGGGATACAAAAAAAGATGGATTAACTGATTTAAAATATGAAGTAGATTCAGTAGAGAAATTAGGTCGTCATGACTTTATTAATTTCAAATGTAAACATGATAATATACCAGAGTGGCAATGAGTTTCAACAATCAGGCGGAGAAAGATGTTCATAAATACAACACGACTAAAGGTAAGTTAGATTCGATTGGTAGAGGTATGTGTTTGGCAAAGTGGATGCAAGTTACTATCCACTTACAAAATGGACACACACATTCATGTCACCACCCACGAACACACAAAATACCTTTAGAGGAAATTAAACAAAACCCAAGTGCACTTCATAATACTTGGTATAAAAAACATGCTCGTAAACAAATGTTAACAGATGAGAGACCATCTGAGTGTGATTATTGTTGGAATGTTGAGGATAATAGTGATGTATTTAGTGATAGGATATTGAAGAGTGGTGAACCTTGGGCAGAACCAATGTGGAAAAATATGTCCAAAAATATCAATGGTAAAAACTATCTATTAGATTGGAGAGAGAATGTAAATCCAACATATGTAGAGGTTGTATTTTCAAGTGCATGTAATTTTAAATGTAGTTATTGTGCACCACACATTTCAACACAATGGATGCAGGAGATAAAAAAACATGGTGGATACCCAACAACATCTAAGTTTAATTCACTTAAAGTATTAGATGAATTAAATCTTACACCTATTCCAAAAGATGAACCAAACCCATATGTAGAGGCGTTTTGGGAATGGTGGCCAGAACTATATAAAGGATTACACACATTCAGAATCACAGGTGGAGAACCATTATTATCAAGGGACACATTTAAAGTATTAGATTACATTATAGAAACCGATAACCCAAATAAGAATCTTGTATTATCAGTAAATACTAATATGGGTGCACCAGATGAATTGATGAATAAGTTTATCGAGAAAGTGAAGATTATTACAGAAAAAGGATTAGTAAAAGATTTTCAAATATTCACAAGTATTGATGGTTGGGGAAAGAAAGCAGAGTATATCAGACATGGATTAGACTATAGAAAGTTTTGGAAAAATTGTGAAAGAACTTTAACTGAGTTAAAAAAACCATCACTAACTTTTATGGTAACTTACAATGCATTAAGTGTATTTAATTTCAATCTCTTCATAGAAGAATTAGTAAAATTAAAAGAAAGATTTGTTTCTAAAGATAGATACACACCAAATTCAGTTGTTGCAGATATTTCATACCTAAGACATCCTGCACATCAAAGTGTTCAGATATTACCAAATGAATTTAAAGAGTTGATAAAAAACCAAGTAGAGTTGATGAGACAAATTCAAGAAAAAGGATTTGAAAGATTTACTGGTGATGTATTCTCACATATGGAAATGGAAAAACTACAAAGAATTTATGATTGGTCAAAGTCAAAAGTATCAAGTAAAAAATTAAATAATGATAGACACGATTTTTTTAAGTTCTTTTTAAATCACGACAAAAGACGAGGAACAAATATATTGGGTGTGTTTCCTGAATTAAAAAAATTTTGGAAAGAATGTTCAAAGATAAAGGTTAAATGATGGATTTATTATTAGTTCATACTAATGCATCAAGAGATATTTATCAAAATTTAAATAAAATATCTCAAGTAGAACCACCAATATGGGCTGCATTACTTGCAAACAACATTAGGGGATATGGACATAGTGTTGAAATACTTGATGCAGAGTGTAAGGGTATAACACCAGAACAAACTGCCATTGAAATAGATAGATATAAACCAAAGTTAGTTTGTTTTGTTGTGTATGGACAACAACCATCTGCTTCAACACAAAACATGGCGGGTGTTCATCAAGTTCTAAAAACACTTAAGTATGAATATCCACAATACAAAACTTTGTTATTAGGTTTATATCCATCTGCAGTTCCAAGAAAAACTATGGAAGATGAGAATACTGATTTTGTTTGTCAAGGAGAAGGGCCAGAAACTTTACTTGGACTATTAAATAGTGATTTGGATAATCCAAGTCATCTTAAACGAATACCAGGATTATGGTATCGTGATGATGATGAAATAAAGTATAATAAACCTGCACCATTAATTGAAAATCTTGAAAAAAGCTTACCTGGTATGGCATGGGACTTACTTGATATGAAATCTTATAGAACTGCAAACTGGCATGCAATGACTAATGATAATGATACGAGTCCTTTTGCATCACTATATACTTCATTGGGTTGTCCATATAGATGTAGTTTCTGTTGTATTAATGCACCATTTGGTAACAATAATACTGAGAATGGTTCTGGTAAACCATCTTTTAGATTTTGGAATCCAAATTTTATGATTAGTGAATTTGATACGATTGCAGATATGGGAATCAGAAATATAAAGATTGCAGATGAGATGTTTGTTTTGTATCCAAAACATTTTATGAAGTTGTGTGAATTGATTATTGATAGAGGTTATGATTTCAATATATGGGCATATGCAAGAGTAGATACGGTAAAACCAACTTACCTTGATACATTAAAGAAGGCTGGTGTTAATTGGTTGGCACTTGGTATAGAGAGTGGTAATAAGAATGTAAGACAAGATGTTATCAAGGGAAAATTTTCACAACCAGATATCAAAGAGGTTGTTTCAACAATACAACAACATGACATTAGTGTTATAGGTAATTATATTTTTGGTTTACCTGAAGATAATTATGAAACCATGAATCAAACTCTTGACTTATCAATGGAACTTAATTGTGAATTTTCTAATTTTTACTGCACAATGGCATATCCTGGTTCACAATTATATCTTGAATCTAATTCAGAAGACTTACCTAATACTTATACTGGTTATTCACAACATTCATATGATTGTAAACCTTTACCTACAAAATATTTATCATCAGAGGAAGTTTTAAGATTTAGAGATGAAGCCTTTTATAAGTGTTATGAAAATAAAAGTTATAGAGAATTCATACACAAAAAGTTTGGTAACGAAACCATAAAACAACAAGACAATATGTTAAAAATAAAATTAAAAAGAAAGTTATTGGGAGATTAAAATGTTTGAATGGATATTGAAAAAATATAAATCGTGGAAGAGAAGAAGAAAAATTCAAAAACGATTAAAAGAGATTAAAAAACGAGACCCTTTTATTTACAAATGAAACGATTCGTAGAATATATAATTCATCAGGCAGATGATGACAATTATTGGAGAGATGAAAAACATCGAGAAGATATAATTGAAGATTTTGAACGACTCATGAATGAAGAGATGCATTCTGATATTTACTTCACAATAAAGAATCCAAATTTTTCTGCTATATTTGATGACACTCTAAAACAACTACATAAGTCAATTAATTATCAAGGAGACAATCCTTGGCAGATTAGAAATTATATTGAAACTGGTATACATTTAGGTGGTAGTTTTACACTTGCTGAACACTTTTATACTGAATGTATTGGTGTAGAAATAAATGAGTTATTTTATTTAATAAATAGATATCATGTTCTATGGAATCATGAAACAAATAGAAATACAAAATTGTATTTAGGAGATAGTTCTGATTTTCTTTCAAAAATTTTTAAAGAAAAAAGTAAAACAAATGATATGTGGGATGAATATACTTTAATATTTCTTGATGCTCATTGGGGGCCATTCAATCCACTAAGTAAAGAATTAAAATCAATTTCGGATTATAAACTATCACCTGCAGCCATATTGATAGATGATTGTTATGTTGATGGTGACGAAGTTGGTTTACATGATGAGGATGGTGAAGAGTATAAAGATATACCGAAAAGGGGAAAATATCAGATGGAAACTTGGTTAAATCAAGAGACAGACATATATGAATGTGCAAAACATGAATATTTTGAACCTATGATAGATAAGATTTATGGTAAAGGTAATTATACCACTACATTTTTAGATTCAGAACGAGATGTTGGAATGATTTTGTATCAACCAAATAAAAATCATCCACGATATAAGGAGAGATTAAGTTGAAAATATTAGGAATAAATGCACTAAACCATGATGCATGTATCACTTTACTTGATGGTAAGGAGATATTGTTTGCAGGACATTCGGAAAGATATAGTGGTATAAAAAATGACCATTTGTTAACTCAAGAGATAATTTCTGATGCCAAAAGATATGGTAAGTGGGACAAAGTTGTTTGGTTTGAAAAACCTTGGTTAAAGAAATCAAGACAATTGTGGGCAGGACAATATGGTGAAGTATTTCAAAGTGGAAACTTACCATCACAATATCTGAAACAATTCGGTATTAATAAAATTGACCATTATGTTGGACACCACGAAAGTCATGCCGCTGCAAGTTACTACTCAAGTCCATATGATGAGGCATGTATTATTACTATTGATGCCATTGGTGAATGGGAAACTTTAACAATTTGGTATGCATGGGGTTCACACTTTGAGAAAAGATATTCTGTAAATTATCCAAACTCACTTGGTCTTTGGTATAGTGCCATGACTCAAAGATTAGGATTGAAACCACAAGAGGATGAATACATTCTTATGGGAATGGCTGCATGGGGTAAGTTAGATAGAAACATAATGAACGAGTTGTATGACGATTTCTTTGTTAAAGGACTTGACTTGAAATTAAAAGAAAATCTACATAGAGGTTGTTTAGGTTGGGATAGTCTTTATTATCCAGATGATGGTTCAGATGAATGGAAGTTCACTATCGCAGCTAATGTTCAGGCAATATGTGAAGAGGAAATCTTAAAGATATTTGAAAAGGCAAAAGAAGTGGTTCCTGAAACTGATAACTATTGTTATGGTGGTGGAGTTGCATTGAATTGTGTTGCAAATAGTTTGATTGTTGAGAAGTATCCTAATCTTTGGATATTACCTAATCCTGGTGATGGTGGTAGTTCATTAGGGTGTGCGTCTTCAATTTTGGGTGAACATATAAATTTTAATAATTGTTTTTTAGGATATAATATCAAGGGAGAGTATCCTATTACTCAAGTGAGTAACGAACTACTCAAGGGTAATATAGTTGGTGTTGCAAATGGTAGAGCAGAGTTTGGGCCAAGAGCATTGGGTAATCGTAGTTTATTGGGAGACCCACGAGGGAAAAATATAAAAGACCAAATGAACGAGATTAAAAACAGACAGAAGTTCAGACCATTTGCACCAAGTGTATTAGAAGAACATGCACATGAGATATTTGAAATGCCTACAAAGAAATCTCAGTTTATGCAGTATGTTGCAAAATGTAAATATCCTGATAAGTATCCTGCAATATGTCATGTGGATGGGACATCACGAGTTCAAACCGTAAGTAAAGAAGATAACCTTGGTTATTATAATTTGATAAAGAAGTTTTATCAAGAGACAGGTTGTCCAATGGTATTAAATACAAGTCTAAATATTAAAGGTCAACCAATTGTGAATTCCTATCAAGATGGTGTTGCATTTGAAAAGAAATATGGAGTAAAGGTATTTTGAAACATTTATATGGAATAATACACTATGGGTCAGTATTATTAACAGATATTACGATTGAGTCTATATTACAATCAAATGAGAATGCAAACATACTCATAATTGATAATTCACAAGACGATATATTGAGTGATAAACCAAGAATTTGGGATATGAGTGTAGAAGAATGTGAAGAGTTAATTGTTAGTGAAAAGTATGATGATGTAAAAGATTTTTCACAATCTTGGAAAAACTCAAAGTTTTATAATGATGATAGAATCATTGTTAAAAAATATAGTGGTGATGATGGTGGTGATAAATCAGACGAATCACACAAGAAAGGTTTTACACAAGTAATAGAATATGTTGTAGAAAATAATTATGATTATTTTTCAATGTTAGATAATGATGTCATATTAAGTTATGATATAAGTAATCTACCAAATGAGTTTGAAAGTGATTGGTTTTTACCTGGTCAATCACCTTTTTTACAAATAGATGATTTAGAAAAAGGTGTAGATATCAACCCATGGGAACAGACAACATTTGACCCACCAGTTTGGATATCTGTTTTGCCTAAAGATTGGATTAAAGATTATAATGAATTTATAAAAGACAAAGATGAAAAGTATTATGGAAGTAATCATGGAAACCCATATGGTCGTCAATTGTTTTATTTAAAAAATGATAGACAAGATTTAGACTATAAAAGACAAGGTAGTAGATTTGGTTATAATTATGTGTTATTAGAAACTCGAATAGGCACAAGGTCAGTAAAAATTATGAAATACTTTGATGTCAATAATAGAGATATTGGATATCACTTTGGGGGTGGAACCTATTCTGATTTACGAGATTTAATACTTTGGTTTATGTTCTTTTCTAAAAAAAGTATTAATTACTATGAACTAAGATGGAAATTGATTTCATGAACTTTATGATTGATAATAAGTATCCATTAGGATATTTACCAAATGGACTTACAGATAAAAACTTATCTGAAATAATGATTTTACATAGAAATCAATATAGTAGTGGTGAATTACAAAATCATTATCTTGGAGACTTTGAAGTAGAACATTTAACTACAGAAGTAAGAGTAAAAAATTCTTCGTTTTTTGATTGGGATTACAATCAGTTAAATGTTGATTTTCTTAGTCCAACCACTAATAAAAGATTTGCATATGTAGTTGAGACACGAGGTAGGTGGGGTGAGTTGTTTAATGATGATGATTATAATTTATTTAAAAATATGTCACCTATGAGTTTAGATTCACTCAAACATAATCCAAACCTATTAGTGATAAATTATATGTATGAATCAATAACAACAAATGAAGATTATGTAAAATTATATAGAGAACTCGAAAAACATGAAATAAATCCAAAAAAGATTATTTTAATTACAGGTGATTTAAATGGTAAGAAACACTTTGAAAAATGGAATATAGATAAAACACCAATTAATATTTGGATTTCTAAACACTTATTTGAATGTTCAGCAAAAACTTATAATGATTATGAAAAAAATAAATTTACACAAATAAATGATTTAGGTTACACACCAAAATCTATGAATCTTGATGATGTAAGAAAAATAGAAAATAAAATAAGACCAAAATATTTTTTATCATACAATAAAAGTGTGGTAAAATCACATAGACAAATGTTATTAGGTTACTTGAATAAAAATAATCTTTTAGAAAAAGGTCTTGTTAGTTGTGGTTATTTTGAAAGAGGTCATATACATATAAATGATTTCATTAAAGACGAAAGATGGTTTAATGAAGTAGATAAGGTTCGTAAATTATCACCACTTATATTAGATGTGGAAATGAGACCAACACAAAATGTAGGAAATGTTCCAGCATATGGATATGATTTTATTGACCATTATAAAGATACTTACTTCACAATCGTAACAGAATCACAATTTGTTGAGAATTTATTTATAACTGCTGCAACTTGTAAACCAATTGGAAACTTACATCCATTTATTGTTTTAGGTAGATGTGGTTTGTTAAAATATTTAAAAGACCTTGGATTCAAAACATTTGATAATTTTATAGACGAGTCATATGATGAGGAAGAGGATGATGAAAAACGATTCTTTATGGTAATGAAAGAAATACAGAGATTATGTGATTTACCAATAGAAGAAATACACAAACTTTACTATGATAATTTAGATACACTACTACATAATAAAAAAGTGTTATTGAGTTATAGTAATGAGAATGAAAGAGAATTGTTCTTCAAAAAAATCGAGGAAAAACTTAATTATTAAATACTTATATATAAGTCAGGTAGTGCTAACACTCTTCGGAGAAAGTCCTAACCCACTACTATAGACTATAAAACAAGGGTGGCATTTGTATAGTAGTTTTACTATTATGGATGCCTCTATTTAATGGAGGCTTTTTTATGCGTGTATTAATTACAGGTGGAGCAGGATACTTAGGTTCTGTTATCACAAGACAACTATTGTTACAACCAACCGAAATGTGGCCACATGAGGTTACCGTAATAGACAACTTGATGTATAATCAAACATCACTATTAGATTTATTCGGTAAGTCAGGTTTTAATTTCATCTATGGTGATGTTCGTGACAAAAATTTATTACTTGAACAAGTGAAGAAACACGATGTTATCATTCCACTTGCCGCTCTCGTAGGATTTCCAAGTTGTGAAAAAGACAAACAACTTGCAACCGATGTCAATTTCAATCAAATCAAAAATATTGTAGATAATTTATCAAAAGACCAAAAGATTTTATATCCAAATACAAATAGTGGTTATGGTAGTAGAACCAATAAAGGTGAGGTAGATGAAACAAATTCACTAACACCAATCAGTCATTATGGTATCACTAAGTGTAATGCAGAAGATTACATAATGAATAATAGTAATGGAATAACATTTAGATTGGCAACCGTATTTGGTGTATCAAGTAGAATGAGATTAGATTTATTAGTAAATGAGTTTGTATATAAATTATTGACTGATAAATACATCACTATATTTGAAAAAGAATTTGTTCGTAATTTTATTCACATCCAAGATGTAGCATCAGTTTTTAATTATATGATGTTGAAATATAAACATTTTCAAAATGAGATATACAATGTAGGATTAACAGATACAAATATAAATAAAAAACAATTAGTAGAAAGAATACAAAAATATATTCCTGATACTTCAGTTACATATTCAGATTATTTTGTAGACCCTGACAAAAGAGATTATGTGGTAAGTAATAAAAAAATAGAATCAACAGGATGGAAACCAAGATATAGTTTAGATGATGGGATAGAAGAATTGATAAAAGCATATCAAATGATTGTTCCACATGAAAGTTCACACTATAGAAATGCATTTCCATTAAGTTATGGAGCATCATTATAATGTTTAATTATAAGGCAGTAAAAAGTGATGTGTTGAAAGATGTAAAGATATTTACACCAGAAACATATACAGATTATCGTGGAACTATGTGGACACATTGGGAGTGGCCTATGGACACACCACCACAAAAAATTTCAAAATTCACACACTCTCGTAAAGATGTTCTACGAGGTCTTCATGGAGACGATGTAACTTGGAAACATATCACTTGTGTATATGGTGCATTTTATTTAGTGGTTGTGGATTATCGTGAAGATAGTCCAACTTATTTACAATGGGATAGTTTTACCTTAGATGATAAAAATTGTAAGAGTGTATTGGTTCCACCAGGTTTTCTCAATGGACATTTATGTTTATCATCCGAGTGTGTGTTTCATTATACTCAATCATATCCTGATGAGTATGTGGATTGGGAAGAACAAATATCAGTCAGATGGGATGACCCAATGTTAAAAATTAATTGGCCTATAAATAATCCAATATTATCAAAGAGAGACAAATGAATGTATTAAGTTATCATTACTTCGGTGATGAGATTGTAAAAATAGATGAGGCAAGAGAATATGACCATGTTTTTAGACCAAGGTTTGATAGTGATTTATTGCATATACCTTTTAATAAATTAAATCTTACTTTTAATCCAAATGGTGATGGTGATATACTTCACTTTCAGTATAAAACATTAGGTAGTA
>CEVG01093149.1_pt1 | contig 10697 bp, 5 predicted proteins | sample 356511 | NCBI WGS metagenome assembly CEVG01 (sample SAMEA2623426, study PRJEB7988) | marine metagenome | biome: marine biome (ENVO:00000447); feature: surface water layer (ENVO:00002042); material: "saline water (ENVO:00002010), including plankton (ENVO:xxxxxxxx)" | depth 5 m | reverse complement strand
CCCCCCATCATGCTCATTCTTTCTATTCGGCCAACGTTGAGGTCTCCTAACCACTCTCCGGGTGTTCGGCCAGCGATTTTCCACCCAAGTGACCTCAATTCGAGTTCCGTATCGATATCGAGTTCTCGTAGTGCCCCTCCTCCTAAAATGATAAATTCTCCGGGCAGTGGCTTGTTAGATTTTAACACGGTTTGGTAGTATTGCTTTTTCAGTGGATATTTGGCTTGAGGGTGCAGTGTTGTATATTTTCTGATGAGTGTCGCCAGACTGACGCCAGAACTATCTGGTGGTTGCACTTCAGTAGGAACATTCATTCTCGCTGGATTCTGCTTGATTCCAAGGTGCGCTGGTAGGTGGTATACTCCAATGACTCCAAGTGAAAGTGCCTTGTCTCGGTTCTTTTGAAGGTCATCGAAGAAGTAGTGAATATCATACTCTGCTTGCAATTCTCGCATCTTTTCATACTTGTATCGGTCAGTAGGAGTTTTCCTGTTCTTTTTGAGGTATACCATGGTCTCTCCACGGTTGTTCTTGAAGATAGGGAACCCTGTCTCCTTCAAGTGTTCAATAGTGGCCTCCATTGGTTTAGCATCCCTGCCGGAAAGGTAAGCAATGGTGTATCCTTTGTTTACAAGACTACGAACATATTCTACGGCTCCGGGGAACGGTGTATCCGTTCTGAATTGCTCTGGAGAGTTGAAGAAATCAAGGAACGCTTTCCTTCCTTTTGGCTTGGTGCTCTTGCGAAGTTCGCCGGGTGCCCTGTCCCCGTATACAACAAGCCCTGCTCGGACAGCGTTTTGTTCTCTTTGAGAACAGTCGTATAGAGTGTCGTCTATGTCGAACAAAGCCAACTTTCCTCGATGTAGTGGTGATTGTGAGTGATAATCAACCGGATAGATTGAAGGGTTCTTGCGTGTGCCTGCGTCCATTTTACGGCTACACATCATGCATACCAATACGCCCGATGGGTTGCGGTAATTACAGGTCGGACATTCAGACACTCCATCTCACCACCGGTGGGTTTCTTCCAATGATGCGCTCTTCTTGGGCTTGTCTTGCTTCCTCAACGTCGGACTTAGGAAGCATCTTGATAGCATCTGCTTGCTCTTCGAGATATGCTTCATAGGCGGCTCCAAATGCCAAATCTTCTGCGACTCTTGCTGGGTCGTCAATTTTGAATCCTTCTGGTGCATCTTTCAAAGCCTTCTCTATTTCTTTGATTTCGGCTCGTTTCTTTGCGTCTTCACCACGCACCCTTGCTGATTTGCGTTGACCTTCCTTCATGGCTTCAAGTGCTGTCCAATGGTATCCATGTGGAGCATGCACTGGGTGTCCCGCAAGCCACCTGTCTCTTTCCTTTTCAGTAACCTGTCCGGCTAATGCCATTGTCTCTATTTTGGCACGATTAGACGCGATTGCCATCTTGTAACGGTTGCCCGCTTCTATTTGCTCTGGTGTGTAGCCAATAGTTGTAGGGTCCACATATGGCCCCTCTCTTGCTATCACATTAGCGTAATCGAGGTTTTGTTGTTGTGCCTCTTTCATTAAGTCGGCAAGCACACTGCTTCTTACGGCGGCTTTTCTTTGTTTGGTCTCTTCTATCTCTTTTTCAATATCGGCAAACATTTGTTGCGCCCGATACATGTCTCCCCCTGCTGGGTCGAAAACAGAACGTTTTGCTAATTCATCTGTCCTTGCTATTGCGGCGTCTATGCCGGTCGTTAGGAACGAAGGGAGTCCAATATCGCCACTAAAGGTTTCACGAGCCTCTGCTCTTGCTAATCTATCGTAGTATCCCTCTAATTGACGCTTCATCATGCGCTCCATAGATTCAGTAGTCGAAACGGCTTGTGCAACCAATTCTCCTCTCCGGTGTTCTGAACGCATGTCTCCGGCAAAATCGAGGTCTTCGTCAACGAGGCTGTTGAGGTAAGTGTTGGCCATATCCATAACAATGTTAGGTGGGTTTGTAGGAACGTCTCCGGGGAATGCACCGAACAGTGTTCCAATTAAGTCGAATGATTTACGCACAATAGAGTCGAAAGCCGCCTCTGCAATCATTGGGTCTACTGACCTTCCACTTGTTGAATCTGAATCTCGTAGTGCAACCCGAATCCCTTCTTTTATGACGAAGTTATCGGCAATGTCGAACAATGCAATATACAGATGAGGAGAAATGCTATCCTTGTCATCGACACGCATATCATCAACTGCTGACCCAAGGGCCGACCCAATGTTAGCATATTCTTCTTGAAGCCCGTTGCAGAATTCAATTCCTGCAATCAAGTAGTTGATGTTAGGAGCATGAATATCAACAAAACCGGTTCTCACGGATTCTCCACGAACAACAGATAGCGCAGTCCTTAGACTGTTCTCGGTAAAGGCAACATTGTTCATGAACATATTGTATTGTCCGAGTAGGTTCTGTGTGATGTATAGCGGGTGGTTGAACATCTCGCCCCTTGTCAAATTGTCTTCCAACACCATTGTGGGGTCCATCGGAACGGCCTCGAATGCCTCTACTAATTCTTGTTCGTTTTTCAACAATGCTCGTAGCGACCTTTCTACGTCTACTATCATTTGCTGATATGCGTTAAGTTCGTCAGCCAATGCTTCTCTTGTTTCTAACGCCCCAAGGAGGCGAGTCACTTCTTGTTGTCGTGCAAGTCTTTCTTCTGCCGCCTTACGCTCATCTTCAACTTCTGCAAGTGCTTGTTGGAACACTCCACGTAGAGAATTTGCAAGGCGTTCCACCGTCTTTTCGTCGGGGGTAAAGGGACCGCTCGCAAGTCCGCTTCTTTGTTGTCTCCTTCGTTGTCGAAGGGTGTCTCTCGCTCTTTTGATAGCGTCCATGTCTTTTGGACCATCTCCAATCATTTCTGCAAGAGAAGGTAATGGTGGGTTGCGTCTTGGATTATCAAACACATCGTCGAGGGCATTACCGGCTAACAACTCGTCAAGGAATTGTTCCAAAAGACGGTCTTCGACCATTTGTTGGAGGACGTTTTCTTCGGGTATTAATGCTCTCCTCTGGTCAATTTGGGCAATAAACTCCGTCATTCTATTTTGCCTTCTTTCTTCGGCAAGGTCATCAAACATCTGTAATCCATCTGCGATACTATCGAATAAATTGAAGTCATCCATCGCATCGAAGTCTGTGCTCATGTTCGTTAGAGCATAAAGTGCAAGTTGACCTACGAAGGTGACTTGCTCTGGTGTAGGTTGTCCGCCGTCTTGCTTGTATCTTGTTAGTGCAAGTTGTAAGATGCTCATGAGGCCGAGTCTTTCTGGCCTACCCTGTCTATCTTCTCGTATAGCGTAATTGAATTTTTGAAGACGAGCATCTCCTGTTTTGTATTGTGTGCGTGGGTCTCGTGCAGTATTATCCTTGAAATTCTTTTTTGCGCTCGCACGCTGACCGGATTCGTTCGGTATCATGTTGTCATTAAGGGCAGTCCCTTCACAATTAGTAGCAAAATGTAGAGCAACAGAGGCCGCATATGCTGGGTTCAAGTCTCCTGCTGAATCACTTTCTCGAGAAAGGTCGGCTAATGTGAGTCCTCTTGAATAGTAAGCCTTAATCGTCGTTTGCATTAATGGAGCAAATCCTTCTATTTTTTTATCAATATCGTGTGGTGCTACTAATCGAATCGTTTGTGGACCAAGTCCTTCGAGGTTAGGCCGGAAAAAGTCTCCCTCGCCGTGCCCTTCTGTTCGCATTATTTCGTCTGCGTTTTCTGCAATAACTTGCATCAATGCAAAGATTAGTCCTTCTGGCCAACCCATTGGCTTAGGTTTGATACCGCCGATGTTTACTTCAATTGCGGCGGCAAGCGGGAATGCCTCTGGGTCTTCTGCTCCGACCCCTCTGAACAATTCTAATGGTCCAGCGTTTTGCATTCGTTGAACTATGCGGTTAAGGTCAAGTAGGGCGTTTCCTTCTTCTTCTGTTAGGCCACTTGGTGGGGTTGCCGCACCCAATCCGAACATTCTTTTCAACACCCCATCGTTAGCGAAAGCCTGTGAAGCCATGAGAATAACTTGTCCGACGTTTCCGGTTGATAGTGCCCTCTGCACAGATTGAACATTCATAATATCGCCATAATCGACTGGAGCATTGTTGACTCTGGCAATCGGTAGTATTGCTACCCCTTCTTCTGTCAAAGGTATCTTTTTCAACATGCGCTGTGGCAATTCTTGAACAATTCTTCTGTCTTCTCCTTGTCCGGCAACAGAATACCGTGGAGGTTCTCCGGCTTGATAGAAGAATAATTCTGCTCTTGTTCCACCTGTTAAACGGTGCGGAGGAGGAATTAGGAAAGCCGCCGCATGAGGGAATAGGAAGGCTGGGTGAGCAACGAGTGCTTCATTGCGACCGTAGTAGAAGTCTTGAGGAGAAGTTGCAAGTCTACGGACAACTGTCTCGTATTGGTCGGACAAAAGTTTCTTGACTTTGTCTTTTCCTGCCGCAGACTTCAATACTGTTTTCGCTTCCACTGCTGATTTGAATGCTTTACGGAAGAATCCAATTTCTGCCATGTCGGCGTCGTATTCGCCAGCGTCAATCAATCGTAGCATGTGAGGTAGTAGAGTTTCGTTAAGATATTTGATGAGTGCTTGGTTAGAACGTAGACTGATAAGATATGGTTGTAACACTCCTTTGGTAAAGTCATTGAATTGCCTTTCGGATGCCGCAATATCGAATGGTATCTCGTTCCCTTCAAGATATCCGCGAACTTCTGCAATAATGGCGTCATCCATGAGTCTGCCTTTGTCACCTATTACACGAGCCATGCGGATACCACTGGGCGTATGTCGTAGACCAACCGGGTTGTTTCTTACACCAGCATATGGGTCTGCCATAATGAATGAACTTAGCATCCGTGTCCCACGTGGAGAAAGTTGTTGTCGACGAGACCTTTGCGATAGCATCTTTGAAGCAATGAATCTGTATGCACCACCATGCTTGGCTTCAAGTGCATGCACGACAGAAGGGGATATCCCCTCGGGTAGCATTACTCGGGAAGAGAATTGTCGGACACGCTTTTGTGGCTGGAATTCTGGTTTGAACACATATGATGGTGCTGGATTTGCTCTTACCCCTGCTGGAGTAATGTTGACCTCAGTAACCGTTCCTCTTGTAAGGTCTGATAGGGTTGTTTCCATTCCCGACATATCTCTTAGAACATATTCGTTACGTCCGTCGAGGTTAGAAATAACCCACTGATGTGCGTCGAGTATTGTTGCACCTTTGAGATAGTCTGGAACAGTTACCACGTTGAATCACCTCACAATCCGAATTTAGGGTCCAAAATCAAGTAAGGTTGTTCTCCTTCTGCCGATGCGTAGACGTAATCTTTTGGTGCGGGCGGCAGTTCCCCTTTCAATACCGGGTTAACCATGACATTACCCAACTTATCTGAATCAAGAACAGATGTAGCAGAAAGGTATGCGAATGGTAGTGAGAAGAGCCCTCCTACCAATGCTCCTCGAAGGAACAGTTGTTTGTGTGAAAGATTTGATTTGAATCCCATCGTATACGATGTTATGTTCTTATCAATCCAATTTCCTACTCCACTGATTCCCGCTACTACTCCGGCGAATACACCCGTTAGTAGCACGTCTTGTGGCGTTGTGTCCTTTACGGTCTGTATAAACGATTTATGTTGTGTCATGTTATCACGCCTTCTTTGCTTTCTTTCTATCATTCATCAACCTTCGATAGAATGAACCTCGGGTTGGTTTGTGGATTTTGAAACGAACAGGGTCTCCTTTGGTGTTGGCTAACTTGGGGTAACCATACACTGAAAGGAACTTAGCCCATGCTTCTTGTTGCTTCTTTGATGTCTTGGTCATCGGCATCAATGTGCGAATTGTCTTACCTTCGACTTCAAGGTTCACTGCACGGAAATGCTTTGATGGAACCTTGATTACGAATGGGACAGTCTTACCTGTCACCTTGTCTACTGCTACGTGCTGATATGAACCGAATGCATCGGTGATACCAGCGAGTCTCTCTCCCTTGGTTGTCTTACCTTGGGACTTCAATGTGTCTCGACCTTTACGTCGTTCCTTCCCTGTTGCTTTGTCGATACCAATAGCACCTTTCGACATACCTTTCAGTTGTGTCTTAGGTAGGATTTCGATGTGGTATTGTTTCCCACGACCGAGAGATAGTGTGCCATCTTTCTTTCCTTTCCGGCCCGGTGCGGGGTTTCTTTTCGGGGATTGTATCTTTGGACTTCCAAAGGGGAACCATTCGTCAGTATTGAGGTTGTAAACAGCGTATTCTCCTTGATTTCCATATTCTCGGATGTAGGAGGCCACATCAACAATCCCGTCTTCACCTTGGAAACCTTGTCGTAGTGCTTCGTCACTTGTGGGCCAAAATCCGTTTGCTCCGAACATCAGATATGGTCCATGCTCTTTCAATTGTGACATCCTAAATCGCATCTGTTCTAAATCGACGAGTCGAGCGTATTTTGTATTTCTGAGCATACCGGCGGCCCACTCTTCCATGCCTTCTGCATGACCGGGATTCTTCTTAGGAGGGTTACGCTTTCCATAGCGACCCTTACCGCCGCCTCCACGGCCACCGCCACCTTTGCCACCGGACCGACTCTTATCGCCTCTATCCGATTTCGCTGTCTCTTCGTTCATTGCGTCTCTTACACGGTTGTCGAAGTCACTGGATGATTGTGGCACCATGCTTGCGGCGGCTTGACCTGTGCGCTCGAATTGAGTCCACGGCATGTATGAGAATTTGTTGCCTCCGCCACCCAACTTGGTGAAAACACCAATGGGTTTCGGGTAGTTGAAGTCAAGAACCTCAATGAGTTGTGTGCCATCCGAAACTGTGAATTTACGACCGTCGTCGGAGATGGTATTACCAACTTCCTCGTTTGGAAGAATCCATCTCCACCCTTGGTTGATGTAAAGGTGGTGTGGCTCTTGTCCAATGAACCGAGATGATGTCGGGCTGAACAATCCTTTGTAGCCAACATTAGGAACAAACCGGTATGGGTATGCAAACAATGTGTCGAGTATCGACCGGCAAAGACGGGTATCTCCAGAATTGTATGCATTGTTAAGCCGTATCATCAAATCATACGCTCCCATAGGGTCTCCTTCGGAATCTGTTGACTTGAATGCATAGGATTGACCGTGACGCTCAATTCCTTGTCGGACTTCATGAATTACTTCTACTTCGTCTGGTTCAAGAGGCACATAGTTTGCCATGAAATCGTCATACAGACGGGTTCCTTCATCTCTGTGAACGACATTCAAAGTGTAAAAGTTGTAATCAATGAGTCGGATTGAATTGATAATGTCAAGTGCAAGACGGAACATTTTGTCGTGCTTAACAGTCGATGGGTCCTTGATTCCGCCGGGTCCGGGCTTTACACCACCTGTCATCAAGTCGTATACAATCTGACCTTTTGCAATCTCGTCAATTGAGTTTACATCTGGCGTGTTGTGTAGCCGTTGAACGAATGCAACGTGTCCGGGGTCTCTCTCCCATTCCTTACAGAATTCGTAAATTGAGAATTTCTCTTCTGGAGATATGTCTGCGCTCAATTCTGCCGCAACATCTTGCATATCCATGTTGTTTAGGTAGTTGGTCCACATTCTTGCAGTGATTAGTGTGGATGCGTGACCACTACGGAATGTTCCACGGTCAATACCAAGTCCGGCCAATACACCGGCTAACTTCGATGCTACTCCGGCTCTCTTTCCGAACCCGACGCTTGGTAGCCGGAGAGATTGCCATGAATTTGGTCCAACACCACCAATTCCTTGCGTAAGGGTTCCGATTGCTCGGCTAATTCTTCCGGGCGGGTTTGTCTCAATGTTCATGCTTTCTTGGTAATCTTCAACCATATTGTTCAACTCTTCTTCTGTTATGTCATCTGCAAATGCGTCGTATGATGAATTTGTGTCGTCGTCGGATGTAGAATCCATAACAACTGCCATTGCACCGGAGGGTGCTCTTGTTCGTAAAATGCGTCCACTGCCATTGGTTCTTACTTCGTATGAGGAGGAGTCAAAAGTAGTGCCATCGACCGGGTCTTTGAACGTCTTTGATGCCTGCATAGTGTCCCCTCCTGTCTATCCGAATACGCTTTATGACTTAGCCTCTTCTGTCGATGTTTTGTTCTCTCTGGAATTCATGTAAAGTATTGTGAGAACACCCAATACTGCCGCACCACCAAGACCAATCGTTCCTGTCATGAGAGTTCTCGATAGTATGTTCTTACGCTTATACCATTTCTCTTCCTTCACACCGGGAGCATTTGGCGGCAGGTTTGCGTCAATCAAACCGGACTTGATTTGATTAGCGTATTGTTCCGCCAAGTAATCTATTGTGTTCTTGAGTGTTGCTTTTGCGGCATCATACATCTCTTGGTCTCCGCCAAAAGAGTCGATGTTTACTTGTGACAACTGTTCTCTTAGAATGGCTTCATCTGCTGGGGTAATGAACCCTTGAGCAGAACCAATTTCAAGATTGTATTGTATTACGTCAGAAACATCTCCGCCAGCCTCTACTTGTTTCATTTGGGTGCTAACACTGTTTGCAACAGCACTACCAAGGCCCCTAACACTTACAGCATTAGGGGCGTCCCGAAAAGGTGAACGGTTAGTAGGTATTGGCGTCTTATCTTCGTGGTATCGTCGCTTTGGGACACTACCGAATCCGAATGTTTTGTTCGTTGGTCGGCGTGGTGATGAGAAGTTACCACCAGACAATGCGGCACGATATTGCACGCTTTCTCGCATTTGCACAAGAGGCGCAAGAATACTGTCGAATGTCGCAAGTTGTTGTTGCAATATTGCTTTGTCGTATGAAGCAGGGTTGGTCTTCATTGTAGCGAGGAATTCTGTTGCTTTGACCGAATGCATCTTTACAACAGCAATCTCTCCATCTTTCAGACTTGATTCGTTCATCTTCAAGACGGAAATAGTGTTCAATAGGTCAACCTCTTTTTGTGCGATTAGGTTTGTCAACGATTGTTGCATCAATCCCATCTTACGTTGATTCAACATTGTTTCAATGTTAGAAAGTGTAGCCATTGCTTGATTCTTAGCGTTGTTAGCGGCGGCAGGTGTAGGACTCATAGCAAAAGCATTCTCGAGTGCTACGAGGCTCGAAGCAATCATTCTGTCAATCTTATCTTTGTCGGGTTGATTCAAAATCAACTTACCGTATTGTGAGCCAATCTGTTCGATGCGCATTGTGACCTCCGATAGCGCAGAACTCCATGCTGGGACATCGAGCATCGACATTTGACCACTTACTGACCCAAGGTTTGACTTACCGAATTTATCGTTGGCGATACCACGCAACAATTTGTGTATCTTCCTAACCGAAGCCATTGATTCGGCTTCTATCGATGATACCGATGTTGCCGTCTTCATTTTCTCGTTGAACGCATTGACTTCCATCTGAACGGGGTTCAGTAGGTCTGTGCCAATGTATCTTCCAAGGTCGGCCATCTTAATGGCATCTTCAACCTCTCGGTCATATCTTCTTGCTATCATTTGTGCTGTCGTTGCGTCAATTGTCATGGTCGGTCACTCCAAGGGAACATGTGTATTCTATTTCTTTTCTTTGTTTTCTTTGTCAGTTCGGTAATCCTCTCTGACTTGTCTGGTCCACCCGTATGCTCTTACAGGTAAACGGGCTACCTCTCCTATTGCGGAAGGAACATGTTTCAAAGAACCAATTGCTCCTCGAACCATCAAAGGAGCGAAGAATGATGCCACTCCTAAAACTACTACAAGTGTAGTCAATCGGTAGCCGGTCAAGGTGATTTCTTTGACAGAATCACCCATCTTGTCTACCGCATCTTTAGCCGCATCAAGGTCTACAAAACCCATATTGCTATCGTAACGGGGGCCGCTCAACCCATTCGGCGACGGTCCCCGCCCCGAAAAGGAGGTGTCACTCCGTTAATCAGTGTCACATCCAATTGGTTACCACGGTTGGTTGCTCGAGCATGCATTGATTGAGAATCAATGCTTCCGAACTGTTTACGGGCAACAGGGGCCGGTCGGACAGCAGTTTGCCTAACCGGTGTTATTCCCGAAAACCATCCAAGGTTTGGCGAAGTAGGTTGTCCGTTCATCAGATACACCTCCTCGATTTCGTCAAAGTTATTGAAATTAGTTTCTGCTGGTATAGGTAACTGCCGTTGACCTGCACTACCGAGAGACGATACATGGTCTGCACTATACTTGTTGGTGACGTCTTCTATGATTGGTGCACTACCAAACCCAGCGAGTCGGGTTGTTCCAGTCGAAATCAATGTGTTAGCCGCCACCCAATTGTTGGATTCTCTCGGCTTAAACAGATTACCAAACCACTCGAATAATCCGGATAAGAATCCGCCACTACTATCGCCCTCTTCACCACTGTCGAGATTATCCTTACGGTCTTGGTCTACTACTGCCGCTGTGTTGATGATTGCGTCGTGGTCTGTGTCATTACCAACCAACACTGCTTCCGGTGTCAATCCTTTAGCGAGCATATCAAGTTGGTATTGAATTTCTTCGTCGAGATTCAATTCTTGTTCCACTATCTGTTTGAATGCCGTTTCGGAAACAATGTAGGTTCTTTCTCCCTTCTTTAGAGAGTTGGCTGTTAGGAAAGGAGTGTCTCCGGCTACTTCAAAGTCCAAGACGGGACCCACCCA
>CEVG01060067.1_pt1 | contig 10703 bp, 10 predicted proteins | sample 356511 | NCBI WGS metagenome assembly CEVG01 (sample SAMEA2623426, study PRJEB7988) | marine metagenome | biome: marine biome (ENVO:00000447); feature: surface water layer (ENVO:00002042); material: "saline water (ENVO:00002010), including plankton (ENVO:xxxxxxxx)" | depth 5 m | reverse complement strand
ACTGTTACCCCTGATTGTATAGTAATTGGACCAAAGCTGCCAGCATTTTGTCCATTAGTAATAGTATAACTCTGAGTTACTGTTTGGTCATTTTCCCAAAAGATATTGTCACCTCCAGCACCTTGAGCACCAGCACCAGCAGCAGCCCAACTTAACGTTCCAGATGCGTCAGATACAAGAGCATAGCCAGAAACAGCAGCATCAGCAGCAGGTAATGTCCAGGTAAGACTTGAAGAAACCGTAGCTGGTGCTTGAAATCCTACATAATGACTACTATCAGCATCAGCAAACCTTAGATCATTTTGTGCCTGAAGCGTTAATCCATTACCATCAAATATCATCTGCTCTGTACCACTAGACGAAAATCCCATTACATTTGCAGATTTTCTAAATAAACCTAAGTCTGTATCTGTATCAAAACTTATAGCAGGAGCAGATGCAGTACCAGCGTTATCCGCTAAAAAAGCACCTGTCATAGTACCGCCAGCTTTTGATAGTAGCCCTAAATTTGCTTGATCTATATTTCCTATCTCTGTAAAAGCACCATTGCTTGAATTTCTTATCTTTAAAATATTTGTAGTGGTATTAAGAAAAGGCATACCAGCTACACATTGACTTGTAGCTAAGTCAGTAGATTTTGAATTACTTGATTGGATAGCAGCAAAAACATTATTAAGGTCAGTTCTTACATTTGCTCCAGAAGCATTTTCAATAGTGTAGTTTGTTACGTCAGCCACAATTAAATACTATTTTTCTCCATGTTAACCTCCTTTACCAAAACCAACAGCACTATAGGTAAAGTTCCTATCAATACTAGCATTACTTGAGTTTTTAAAGTGAACTGTAAAGCCAGTTCCAGATATATTACTAAGTTCAAAATAATCTCCTGATGCCATATTCTGTGCAGAAATATTAACAGATGGCAAAAAGCTATTAAGGTTTCCTAATGCAGATGTTCCAACAAAAAATGGTGCTGTGAATGTGACAGCTTTTGCTCCTGCTCCAGACGCTATTACAGAGGATTGTTCAGTTCTTGATTGCATTGTTGCTGTATATCCTGCTTGTTGTAGATTCATATTTTGTGCAGTATCACTTGTTTCTAATGTGATTCTAAATTGAAATCCTCTAGCTCTAAAAGTACCATTAGCAAAATCATTGAAATCTGTATAAGTAGGTGATCCACTTGGATCATCTGTTGTGGTTCGTACAGCTATTTTTGCATTAGCTTCATTAGCAACTGATCCATCAAAATCTGTCCAAGTATCTATATTGTCTGTTCTGTTATCAAATTCATCTCCAACATAAAAGCCTTCTCCTTGAAAATGTCTTTTTAAAGTAAGAGAGAATGTGTTACCAAGATCTAAAGTATCTACAAAGTCATAAGTACCACTAGTATTTGTTGTTGGATCTGTAAGTTTTAATCCACCAAGAGATGAATCATACACAACATTTGATTTGGCTCCGTTGTAAGGAGTTCCATCTGTATCTTCTCTATCAGTTTCTACAACGACAGAATCTAAAAGGTTGACAAGTGAAAGAGTTGTTTTTGCTTCAACAGCACTAAATCTACCACCATCATCTTGAAATTTTAAAAGGTAAGTTCCTGAAAGAGCAGGAGCTATAACTTCTGTAGCATTACCAGCTACAGCTTCAATTATATCTTGGGAAGATTGAAAAGTAGCGTTCGTTCCAGTTTGATTAGAATGTCTAACATATACTCGACCACCATGTAAAACATCAAGAGCAGTGGCTTGTCGAAAACGTAATCTTACAAACTGTTCATTTACAGGCTCAATAGTTAAATTCTGCACATTACCAGGAATAGCAGTTTTACCTTTAGCTGTAAACGTAGTTTCAGTTGGATTTGCAGATATTTCTCCTAATGCGTTATAAGAAAATACTTGAATCGTATAAGTTGCTTTTACAGTATCTAAAAGTTCAAAATCACTACTAAATACAACTTGAGAAACGTAATTACCATTCGATATTTTGTAATTAACAAGATATTGAGTAACACCGACTACTGGTTGCCAATCAACAATAAGTTTACTTCTAGCAATGTTATTTATAACAACTGTTTGTTCTGAAACTGTTAAGTTACTAGGAGGACTAGCTGGTTGATTTAATATTGATATTGTTCGTGTAGGTAAAGTAGTTCCATTTTCAATAAATGCGTATTTTCCTTCCACATAAGATAAGGCTGTAATTACATAATTAACTTCATCTTGTTCCTCTACTTGAACAACTCTAAATAATTGAGTTTGTAAGGTTGTACTAGATATTAAGTAAGGTGCATTTGTACTGGGTGCAGAAGAAAAAGCAGAATTTACTGTTAATACTGCTCCTGTAATATCAGTTATAGTCTTGGATTCAACTGTTCCATCAGATAAAATAACACTAATTGTTGGATTATCGTTTAAAGCTGGTAATCCTGTTTGCTCTAAAGCATCAATCGTAACAGTAGTAGTAGTTGCAGACACCACACGACCACCTCTTCTGGCTCCTGCCCTTACTGGATCGTTTATTTCAATAACAGAACCAGGTCTAACAACGACTCCAGCATCTATTGAAGTTGTAAAACTTACAGTTTCAGATTCATTTTGTTCGGCAAAAAGAATTGCTCGACCTAATCTTGCTGCTTGGTTACGAGATGTGCAAGCAAATGCTTTTACTTTTTTTACTATTGCTCCGAATTTACTTATTGCAGTAGCATCTTCAACAACTTCAAAATCAACCTCTTTTGAATCCATGTTGAAGTAACTTACAGAAATTACACTATTTCTGGTTTTTAAACTGCTTCCTGAATAGGAAAAACCTCCTTCTCCTACATTTGCTAAATTAAATAGATAGCTTGCTGATGTTTCTTTATCCTGTGCCAAAGTTATGCCTCCAGCAGACCAGATAGGCATACATCTCATAACACCAGCTAAATCATTTATCGCTGCAAAGGCTTCTTTAGGACTTTGAATATTTACATTGCAACTAAACCTAGCTTCTTTTGCACCTGATCCCGTTCCATCATCTACCTCTTCATTTGCATATTTACTAGCAGCAACAAAACTAAATAAATCTATGTTGCTATCAACTATATGATTACCTAACCCATACCTAGTGTTTGTAAGAAGATCGAGTAAGCACATCGCAGGGCAATTTGTGTAAACAGCAGCACCCATTACTCCATTAAAAACGTAGCCACTTGGATAAACAATTCTTCCAGTTTGAATATCAACTGTTGGAGTGCCAGTTCCAGAAGCTCCTGCTCCTGGTATTCTTACTTTTATTCCTCTAATTCGATACTTTCTCGAAGGAATACGATCAAACTGCTTACTGTCAAAACGAAGAGCAGTATAAGCACTATTAGCATAAGTTGAAGAATTATCTAAAACTTCCTGAAAACTTGTAAATTGAAAAGCATTAACTCTATTCGATTCTGTACTGTCTGCGGTTACACGAACCACTCTTATATCTACAGTTGTAAAACCACTTGTTAGCTCTATTCTGTGATCTCGAGCGTAAGCATCAGCAGTTCTACCAGAAACTTGGGCTGTTCCTGCTGTGCCTCCGACTTTATCTACAAAACCACCACTATCATGTTGAATTTGAATTTTATATTCAACCGTATCTCCTCTTAAATCTCCATCATCTTCAGCTACTTGAATTTGAGGCCAAGTCAAAGTAACAATTACAGCGTTAGTGTCAGTATTTGTAATCTGTCTAGTAACTGGAGAAGAAGTGGTTACAACAACTCCAACACCTGTAGGTGATCTAGTGTCAGCAGCAATGCCACTCATCGCTGTCTGATTTGACGTTCCAAAACGTGACTTAAATCCTACATCCCTAAAATTAAAGTCAGTATTAGCAGGACTACTGTTTGAAGCAGTTGAATTTAATATCGGAGTATCATTAAGAAAAATATCTTTTAAACTTGCGTTGTCATAAGCAGTTGTGCCTTTTGTAAGCCCTGCTTTTGATGCACTAGCAAAACCTTCTATCTCTCCTTCAGATATTAAATCTTGAACCGTAGCAAAACTTCTACTATGTAAAGTATCAGGAGCACGATACGGAGGGGGAGGGGGTTTAGGTCCACCACCACCAGCACCTTGAATGATTTTAAACTCGTCTGTCATGCTTCTACCTGATTAGTGTCAACTGCTGCACTTATTACAACACTTCCTGTAAATATTTCACCATACACTATTGGAACGGAAGTACCTGCTCTTGATGTATTTTGAACTCCACTAAAACTAAAAGATACTTGGGGATCAGATTCCGAACTAAATTCTTGTGGTTTTGGTAAAGGAAATAACATATCAGATACTCCTGATAAAGCTAATGCGATTCCGATATTTCCAACTGTTGCTTGAAACGCACTAAACCCTGTTGCAGCTTGAAATCCTAATCCAGTAAATTGAGCACCAGGCATGGCAATAGCTAAACCTATCAAAGCTGCTCCCAATAATACTTTTCCTAGACCTCTTCCTGCTCCTTTAATTACAGGTATAAAGTGTATATCTTCTTTTCCTACTGGATAATGTATTTCTTCTTTTTCAATATCATAATTACCCACTTTAACTTGGTAATAATTAGGACTCATGTAACTTTGAATTTCTGGAAAATTATGCACTAAAAAACTTACTGCTTTACCTACTGTATCTGCCTTAACTTCAAATTCTTTATGGCCTACAAATTTAGCTAGTTCGCCATACAATTTTATTTTACGAAGCATAACGTAACCTCTTTCCTGTGCATTTTAGCAACCACTCAGAATATGGCTCTCTACAAGATAGTCTATCGGTTAAATGATGAATTACATCTCCCTCAAAAAATAATGCTACATGATTTAATCCTGGATTTAAAATACTCATAAATAATAAATCTCCATCCTCTAAAGGTTCTTCTGGTCTTAATTCTCTAAAACCTGTTCTCCATGCACATCTTTCAAACATTGGATCTTTTAAAAATTCCTCTGGTGTAGTAGGTCTTTGCCAATCTCTTAACTCTATATTTTTATTTTCTTTATACCAATCTCTTACTAAACTCCAACAATCTGTTATACCCCATACCCATTGACGGCCCAATAATGGTGGTTTATATCCACAAGGCTCTAAATAAGCCCATTGTTCTGTTTTGGGATTAACAATATACCACGGTAAATTACTATCTTCACAGCTAATCTTATCTGCCTGACTAGGAGTAGGTGGTGTTACTGGATGACTATGAACTACCCCTACAATTTCCCCTGCATTATCAGCTTTTACATAATCTTCTGGGTCGATAATAAAACATTGATGATCTGTCATCGAAAGATTACGACAAGGATAGTATCTTTCTTTTCCTTTGATATTAAGTAATAGTCCACAACACTCTTTAGGATCTTCACGTTGGGCATGAAGTAGTGCTTTGTATTTCCAAGTCATCCTACAAACGTACCAATAGCAGGGAAAATTGAGCGAGTAGCTTGACGGCCTGGAATGCGAACTCCAGCAAGATCTGTAGGAGCAGCAAGCTCAAATTCAACAATCTCTCTGTTTTCTGCTGCTTTGCGATCTATAGAATAGATTTCTTGAGGAAACTCTGCTGTATTATCTGCTGTAGCATTTGTCCCGTCAGCAAAGTTAACAGCATCAATAAATTTAGCTAGTGTTCTTATCCTTGTAACTGTGGCTCCTGTTAAATCATTGCCAGTTGTTTCTTCATTAACAGATAAAAGTATTGATGAAATCAATCCTGTTCCATTACTAATCATTAGTTTTGGTCTAGGTAGCTGTCCTTTTTGAAAAGCAAAACCTGATGCTTGTACAGGAAATCTAAGATATTCATTGCCAGCCCATACTATTTTTCCGTTTGCATTTAAATTACTACCAGCGTGAAATCTATAAATTGTATTTGCACCATGCAATGCTGTAGATAACTGGAGCGTAAATAACTCAATAATTGCTGATGGGTTAATGTCTTGAAGACTGCTAAATATCTTAGAATTAACTGTCATTATGATGCTGGTTCAAATACTTGTCTAAAAGTCGCTTGAATTTTAGCTCTGTTATTGAAAGGTATTGATTTATTCCAACTTTCGCAAACAAATTTAAAGTTTGAAGCAGTTTCTTCAGGTAAAAAACCTTCAGCAAAATCAAAACTAGCACTATCGTTTGCACGAGCATCAAGAAAAGTTTCTATCTCATCTGCTTGAGTTTCAGATACTTCATAAGTAAAAGTAAATTCTTTTGGATTTTGATGTTGAGCTAATCCAAATAAAAGTCTATGTTCGTATCCATCAGCAAAACGAATAGTTCTGGTTTTAGGTTGAGATTTTTTACGCTGCCCATAAATAGGTTTTATTGAAGGGAAAGTAGCCATTATGCAAGTATTCCTCCAGGTCTTTTTTGTTGTATTATTTCAGATTGTACCGCAGCCGAGATAAGTCGACCAAGTTCTCTTCCTCTATCTTCATCACCTTCAACTGATGAACCAGAAGCATCTACATTTACTACTATATTTGTTGAACCACCCATACCACCTAATTGATGGTTTGGAATAACTGTGCCTGTATTTTTTGGAGTAAATATTTCAGGACCACGTTCTCCAACAAGATATGATTGACCTGACCTAGCAGTTCCACCATTAGCCAAACCAAAGTTAGGTCCTGCAACACCTAAACCTGTTACTGGATCATAATATCCCCCTCCTCCCATAGTTGGACCTCCACCACCAAAACCACCTAAGAAGCCACCAAACATTCCTAATATACTTTGCTGAAACTGGTTCGCTGCCATTCGTGCTGCTGATTTTATAAAGTGATCTACTATTGCATTAAACATATTTCTAAACGCATCATTAATAGACATTGTTCCTCTAATAATTCCTTCAAATGAACGTTCAAATGATTGACCCATTGTTTGAGATAAGGTAATAACTTGATAAACTGGATTTTGTAACTTCAACATTTCATCTTGCAAATCTTTAATTTTATCTGTAATTGCAGAAATAGCTAAAACTCCTGATTGTCCAAATTGATTATTAGCTTCATTAACAAGACCTAACATTTCTCTTACTTGATCTAATGCTTCTTTAAAGTCTTTCATTCTTTTATTTCTGCCTTCTTCAAATTCTTTTTGTAATTTATTTGCCCTTCCTTCTCCATATCTTGTTGGATCGCCACCTCCTCTAAACAATAATTCTTCACCAAAATCTCTGAATCTATCTAAAAATGTTATTTGTTTTGCTTGAGCTACAGCAACATCATTTTCTGCTTTTGCTCTAGCTTCTGCCAATGCTAATTCAATAGTTGCACTATCAGTTATTAAATTTTGATTTAATAATTGTGTAGCAACTTCATTACCTATTTTCGTTCTAGCTTCAAAAATCTGATTAGCTAATTCAGCCTGTCTATTCGCAGTAGCTATACTATCAAAAGCTCCAGCATCAGCACCAAAAATTTCCGTTAAAGATTTAGCAATACTTCCAGAACCAAATTGTGCAAAAGCTCCTAATACACCAAAAGCCTCTTCTTTTGTAATTCTTAGACGTTTAGCAACTTTATCAATATCTTCTGCTGTAAGTTGAGCACTACCGCTTACATCTGAAAAACGAACGTTTAAAGCAGCTAATGATTGATTAAATTTATCGTTTTTATCAATAGCTGTGCCTAAAGCAGTACCAACAATAGATAAAGCAAAACCAAACTGTCCACCTATAGCTCCACCAGCAAGTCCACCAAGTCCACCACCAACTGCTGCTGCTCCTGTTTGCCCAAATAATAAAGGGAAAGCTCCACCAATAGCTGCACTAGATATAGTTTGACCAAATCTTTTGCCTCTTTCTTTTCTAGCTGTTGCGTCTTTAGCTTTTGCTAATTCTCTTTCTACTACTAATTCTGCTTTTGCAAGCGAAATTCCTTTTTTTTGTGCAACTCTTTGTACTGCTAACGCTCTTTCTCTTTTTTTTAATTGCTTATTGTACTTTTCTTCAACTTTTACTACATTTTCTACTGCCTTATTAAATTGATCCGTACCAATAGCAGCTTTATTAAGTTGTGATCTAGCATTGCTTACCTCTTTTGATAAATTATTAAAACTCTGAACAAAACTACCTTCCTTCTTCTTCCTACCCATTTTCTTATCAACTACTCTATTAAACTTATTAATTTCTTTTGATAAAAGATTAGTCTCTGTTCTTAATTTCTTTATTTTTTCAGCACCTTTTAGGGCTACTTGTAAATTGACTTCATAATTAGCCACTTCTTAAAAATTAAAACATTTATCTCATTCTACCTCTTTTCCCTTTCAAAGCACTACCTCTTTGTGCTTCTTGTTGTGCTTTCTCAAAATCTTCGTGTTCAATTTCTGCATAAGCAGCCCAACCTATCAGTTCTTCTACAGTTAAAGTTTCTGACAGTTCAGCAACAGTTTTTCCTAATTCCTTCGCTAATGAAAAAATGAACTTCCAATCGTTATTAGCTTTTCAAGTCGGCTTTAGCCTCTGATACCTCCTTAGTTTGACCAGCTTCTATCATTGCTAATTGTATTTCTTGCAAAATATTTGCTTCAACTTCTCTTCTCAGAGATGCTTTATCACCATCCTGAAAAAGTTTGTTACCATTTTTATCTAATGCCTTTTCAATCATTAACATTAAAGCAAAATCATTAGTGTCATTAGTATTTGATTTTTTTGTTATTGATTCTCTTTCAGCAATAGTAAGAGGATGCCAGTAAACACTTAAAATTAGTGTTCCATCTTTTACTACGTCATGTTGATATAGCTGGCTCACACCAAAACTATTCTTCAGAAGTTCAACTGCTCTAGTCATAAATAATACAATGCTATTCTATTATACTAGGCATTGGCTGAAAATTGGCAAGATATTACGCCAACAAAATGACTTCTTTCTTCAATATCTAATAAACTTGGTCCTACCATATCTTGCACTCTAGGTTTTACTGAAAAAGTATCAGTATAATCAGAAGCATTTACGGAAGTTAATCCATCTATAACTTTTTCTGCGATCTCTATTAATACTTTTGTCCCAACATTTTTAGGAACATGAATATTACATTGAATAACTCCAGAATAATAATCTAAAGCTGCACCATGAGGTTGAATAGTTGATTGTGAATAATTTACATTCATTACTACATATTTTTGCTCTTGCCCAGGAGTATTAAAATTTAGGTTGTCATAAACCATTGATATTTCTGGATCGCCATCTAAAACGGCATCAGTAACCGCTTTTTCAAATGCAGCACGAGTATTTTTTAAACTCATAAATTAAGCTCCGTAGATGATGCTGATTTACCGATGCTACCAAAACCAGGACTTTGCCTTGCTTGTAAGAATATTCTACCTTTTGTTTTCTTTTCTTTCATAGTGTCTTTAATAATTTTACCTAAACGACCTTGTATGAAATTTTGAACTTTACCACCTTCTAGAGCAAAAGCAGCGTGTGTTGCTCTGTTTCCAATAAAAACAGGTCTATTAATATTGAACGTTCTAGTAACTGGATACCTTATTCGTATAGTTGGATTGCTTGGTCTTGTGCTAACCCATTTACCATTAATTGACTTAGTACTATTCTTTTTAATATTAGACCAGGGTTTAAAGTTTCTAATATCATCTTTAGGTCTAACACCAGTTGTCTGTACCTTCCAGCTTGAAGCAAAAAATCCTGTGTACACAGGGCTATGAGTTTTAGTTGACAAACTTTTATGAGCTTTTCTTATAACAGTATTAAAATCAGCATTAATTTGAGCTTGAAGATCAGCAGCAGGATCACTATTTACTATATCTTTCTTTCTAGCCATTAGAATCGCACCATAACAATGTAAAGATAGACTTGATTACCTTTCTTGGTGTTTATGTCATAAATCTGTGCCGTTCTTAGCTGCCCATCATAAGTAAGTTTTATTTTATCTTGGAACGTAACTTGATTGTCGCCAATCAAATCTGGAGTTATGTAAAGTTTTGCTCTTCTAATTTCTTGCCCTTCTTCTTCCTCAGATTGAATAAATTCAAGTGGAACTTTAATATCTGAGTAAGTTGTATTTATGCTCACAAGTTCACCATTATCTACATCATATTCTTGAACTCCTTTTTTAATAAAAGTAATTGTGTGATTGAAAGAATCACCTAAAGTTGCAACAACACTTTTAGCAACATTTTTAAATACTGAATCAAGTTGACCTGCCATTATCCTCTAACTACTCTCATTTGAAAAGTACCTGCTCCACCAAGCATATAAGCTCCAAGATAACTTTGTAACCACGGGTAAACATCCATAATATTATTTACAGATCCAGTTCCTTGACTAGCTGTATTGTATTTAACTCGAAGTTCACCTAAAGCAACTTCTTCAAAATTACCATCTTTACCAGTAGTTCCTGTAATAGCATCGGTATCATTTGCTAATGCCCTAGCCAATTCATACTGTGCATACTTAATATTCAAAGGAATAGTAGAGCAACTTAACTCAACTCTATCTACTTGATAATTTGTTCTAGGAAATTTTAATGCCTGATTTTCGTCACATCTATCTCCTTGAAATACAAAAGTATCAATCCATCTTGTAGCAGCTATTAATGATCTATTTTTCTGATCGTCTGTTTTATCTGTCCAAGTGCTTGAATCAGGCACAGTTTCAAAATAACTATTAGCCTCTGTCAATGTGACATAACTATTAGCAGTTTCACTTTTTATAGTTGCATTTATGGTAG
>CEVG01015991.1_pt1 | contig 10706 bp, 4 predicted proteins | sample 356511 | NCBI WGS metagenome assembly CEVG01 (sample SAMEA2623426, study PRJEB7988) | marine metagenome | biome: marine biome (ENVO:00000447); feature: surface water layer (ENVO:00002042); material: "saline water (ENVO:00002010), including plankton (ENVO:xxxxxxxx)" | depth 5 m | reverse complement strand
TCTGATTTGATTGTTGATGTATCTTCATCACTTTCATTTTGGTTAGATGGTGGATATCCAAACGAAGGATTTATTATAAAGCACGAATCACAAAAAGAAAACAATGATATTGATTATGGACAATTAAAATTCTTTAGTAAAGAAACACATACAATATATCAACCAAAGATTAGAATCGGTTGGGATGATAGTAGATATGAAACTGGTTCACTACAAGCGTTACCAGAAGAATACAAAGTATCATTGAAAAGATTGAAAAAATCATATAAAGCCGGTGGAAGATACGATATAGAGGTATTCGCAAGAGAGTTGTATCCACAAAAAACTTTTCAAAACACATTTGGATACTCCACAGGCAGCTTACTTCCAACATCATCTTTCTACCAAATAAGAGACAACGAAAGTAATGATATTATTATTCCTTTCGGTGATTATTCTAAACTAAGTACATATGGAAACAAAAGTAGAATTAGTTTAGATTTAACAAATTTTGAAGTAAATAGAAGTTATAAGGTAGAGTTGAAAATAGAACGAACAGGTTCTGCTGAATACTTTGATGATGATTATATATTTGAAGTAACTGAATAATGGCATTAGATAAAGAGATAAGAGTTAAAGAACTAAACGCAAGTGGTTCATCCGCAGTGAAGTCTATCGACCCTTATGGTAGACACAACTTCTTTGCTGAGCAAATGAAAGAAGTAAACGGGTCTATGGATGGAGAGATGTTCAGTAAGTTGAAAAAACCAAAATACGATGAGGAACAACTTATACTTGCTTTAGATACTGATGTGGATGAACTAATTCCACAAGCTCCAGATGATTTACCTGATGTTGTATTACGAAGTGAATATGATGCTTTACAAGCATTATTAGATGAAGCTAACGAAACAATAGCAAGTTTAAATCAAACTTTATCTCAGTTAAGAGCAAAGATATCTGATTTAGAATCACAAATAGCTGGATTAAAATCTGAGTTAGATGCTTCACTTATTAGAGTAGCAGTAGCTGAGAATTCAGCAGAAGCAGCTTCTGATAAATTTGCACAAACCGCTTTAGATTTACAACAAGCTATTCAAAAATCAATAGCAGAAGCAATCGAAAGAGTTTCATTGGAAGCACAAGTAGAAGGTTTGGTAGCACAGAAAGAAGCATTAGTAGCTCAAGTCGGTACATTAGAAGAACAACTAAAAGGTAAAACGGCTGAATTAGCATCTGGTGGTGACCAATCAGCTAGTGGTAAATGGACTTATAGAGTTGAACCAGAAGGAGACCCTACTAAACCTCCATTCTTTTATCATACTTCAGAATGGAGAAGAGATAAAACGCCAGGATTGGTAAATGGTGAACAAATAATAATTCTTAACACTACTGAAAATGATATTACATATCAAATAACATATCCAACATTGGGGGGAAAAGTTCCATTAACAGGAGCAAAAACAAAAACAATAACAGCTGGAAATTCAGCATCAATACCTGTTTCGTTTGATTTATCTAAGGCATATGGTAAAAGAAATTTAGAGCCGTGGAAAAGAACTGTAGGTTGGAAGGGTAGCGCTTCTAATTATAATGGTGATATAAAAATAAGTGGTGGTGGTGATACTGTAACAATAGGTGCAAGAATTTATAAAGAAAGAGATGGTGGATAATGGCAATTAAAAACTTTAAAGAAGTATTGCAAAAAGAAGCTCAAAGAGTTGATATCAAAGATAGAAAAATCTTTGAAAGAGGAACTTTGCCATCTTTCTTTGGTAGAGGTGAAACAGATACTATTGAGTTTATCCTTTACGATAATGGAGATAACCAATTACCACAAGGTGAAAATGGTAAGTTAGTTAGATATGTAAATATTGCAGATATTGAAAATATTAGAAAATATATTTTAATTGCAAGAGGTAAAACCTCTAATTCAAATGCTGAATATTTTGTAGATATTGAAAGGTTAATAAATGAAGCTGGATATAAGAACGGATTATTTAGAACACAAATTACTCTATTGAATAAAAGGGTTGGTAGTGAAGCAAATCAAAACAAAGTATGGATTCACGAAATAGCACCATCAAGAACAGAAATTAGAGTTCTTCCAATTAAACCTGATAGTAAATTAATGGAAGATGATTTAAATAATAGATACAATATTTTTTTAAGAAATGGTGAATTTAGAGATGATGTTGTAAATAGATTAGATGGATTTATTGATACTATCTCTACAGAAAGTGTACTAAAAAAAGTAAATAGTTTATATGGTAGTGATTGGATTAAAAATCTACAAAAAGAATTTAAAATAGATAGCTTTGAAAGATTTATAGATACTTGTGTTATAAAATCAAAAGAAGCTATAGGGTATTATATTAGAAATAGACAATATAAAATTACAAGTAAAGATTATGGTAAACCAATGTTGGTAAACAAAAACCAACAAAGCTTCGATATATCAACTTTAGTAAAAACATCTAATGAAATCATTTGTGATGTTATTGCTTTTAATTTACCAAAAAGAAATGTAAATACACAAAATGTAGCATCAACTACAAAATTAGAATCGATAGATAGAATAGAAACTGTTCTACAAAAATTTGGAAAATCTAAAAAAATAGATACTGATGTTTCGGTTACTAAACGTGTAATAAAACCATTAAAAGTAACTAAAGCAAAAGTTGGTAATCTAAGTACACCAAGAAAAGTAAAAGAAAAACCAGCTCCACCAACACCTATTAAAATAGTATCTCCACCAAAAAGATATTACTTTTATCAGTTATTAAATCTTCCCGAAAAAAGAAGAGGAATTTTTAGAAGAAGAAAAAAAGATTTTAAGGTTGTACGATATACAAAAATGGATGGAGATAGTGTATCATTTACATTACCAGATGGTAGGTCAGCAAGAATATGTGCATTGGAAGGTAGTGTAAAAGCTGATAAAGGTGTAAGAGTAGAAAAGAAAGAATTGTGTGTAACAGATACGCCTGTTCCAACATTTGTTGAACCTAAAGTTAAGGATGAAATCAAACCAATTGAATTGACAAAAGAACAAAAGGAACTAATTAAAAATTTACCTGATATCGATACAATTAAAGAAAATATAAAATTTGAGTTTCAACCAATCAAATTTGATATGGAAAAAATGAAAAGGGAAATAGCTAAAAACATAAAACTTCCTAAAATTACTTTTCCAAAGTATATTGGTGCACCTGGAGCTACAGGTGATGCAGGTGCTGCCAGAGGATTTTTCCTTAATGTAGGAAATCCTTTTCAACAAAACAATACAGGTGGATTAAATATTAAAAGAGGTAGAAATCCTTTTGTAAAAAGAAGAAATGATAAAGTAAGTAAAAGAAAACCAACTCCAAAACCAAGAGTTAAAACACCATCTCCATTTAATAGAAATCCATTTATACCACAAAGTATAAAACCAATTAAAACAAATAAACCTGCATTAACGCAGGTAAGAAAAAGAGCGTTTCAAAATATAGTTAGTCCGAAAAAGAGTAGGGTAAAATCAAGACCATCACCAGCACCTAAAGCGGCTCCAGTAATATTTCCAAAGCCATCTAGGGGTAGGGTTTCATTACCAAAATCATCTCCAAGAAAGAAGAGTAGTATATTTAATAGACGTAAAAGTAGAACGAGAACTAAACCTACAACATTTTTAGGTAGAAAGCCGTTAACACCAAGAACTAAAAAAAGGAGTATCTTCGGTAGAAGAAGAAGAGGTAGATAATGTTTAATAGAAGAGGAAAAAGTATATTTAATAGTAGTCCATTAGCAAGGTCATATGGTAGTGCTTCTAAAAAAAGAAATACTAATATTGGCGCTAGGAATCTGACACCTAATGCTTTTAATCAATTAGGTACTATTAGAACAAATGTTAGTTTTCCTCAACCAAAAGTTATCGTACCTGCTCAAGTAAAAACTCAATTATTAAGAGCTAGGGTTGAACAAAAAAAGCAACCGGTGATATCAAAACCTGCACCAAAACCAGCTCAACCAAAACCACAACCAAAGAATCCACCTGTGGTAATAAGAAAACCAGCTCCTAAAGTAGTAACAAAAACAAGACAAGTTGTACCAGCAGCTTTAAATTTACAACCAAGAGGAGCAAGTACAGCAAATCTAATACCAGTTGGTTTATTTAAAACTAAACCACCTATTCAAGATAAAGGATTTAAAGATGTAGCTCCACGAGAACCAAAAATTCCAGTAAACTTACAAGTTGGAAATAGAACTAGAAGTGTATCTTCTGTTATTAAAAGTGAACCAAGACGTAATACAAACATCCAACCAATGGGTGCTATATTACAAGATGTTGCTGATAGAATAGAAGCAAGAGCATTAGAAAATCAGGGATTAAGTGCAGCTGAACTTACAAATAGTAGAGGTGTAATAGAAAACAGAATTGCACAAAACCTTACTAAAAATGATTTTGGAATAAGAGAAAAAGATTTAGCATTAGCTGGTGAAGAGTTAAGAGATGCTAGAGGAAATAGATTTACAAGTGGTGTTGTTAAGTTCGACCAAGGACAGAGAGAAGTAACGGAAATAAAAACAATCCCAACAGTATCAGGAGAAGTAGCAATTAATGTTACATCAACACCTACAGGTGCTGAAGTAATCGTAAATGGTACTAACTCAACTAAAAGAACAAATACACAATTATTCTTTTCTCAAAAAGAATTACTTGCTAAAAAAACAATTAGAGTTAGAAGAACTGGATATAATAAATCTAATATTTACTATACCATACAAAGTAAATTACAAACAAAAAGTAGAATATATTATAAACCTACTGTTATTGAACCTGATAGCGATAGAGATGTATTTGATGATATAGGTTCACCAAGTTTTATAAGAGCTGGATTAGACCCATTAAGAGAAGGTAGATTTACTCAAGCTGGAGGAGTATTAGCTGGAGAAAGAGGTTTTTCTGTAAACAGAACTCCCAAAGAACAAGCGAGATTCGGAAGTCAAGTTAAACCAAGAGTAAAAATAGAAGAAAGAAAAAGTCAATATGTAATTGATATAAAAAAGTTTGTAAATGGAAAACAACAAAACTTTATAACAGCATCAACAGGAAAAAGTTTTACATTACCATTCGCTCTAAGTAAAGTACAGGTAGATGATGATATTGATATCGATATAGATGTGGATGATGATGTTGATACACCACCACCAACTCCATCTCCTGAATTATTGGTGATAGCTGAAGCTGGTGATGATATTAGAGGAAAATATGCAGCTACTATCACACAAAAATATTCTGAAGTTAATAGAGTTGGTACAGATACATTTAAGTGTAAACAACCATTTGAGATTTTACTTAGAGCAAAACAACCTGATAATTATAAAATTGTAAAATTTAAAGTAATTAAAGGGAGTGCTGATAGTGATACTTCAAATGGATTCGAAACAGTACCTGCTAATGAAATTACTTTATCAGTAAACGGACCTATGACTGTTGTTATAGATTTTGAAAAAGTAGTTCCAATCGTAGTACCATCTGTAAGATTAAGTGGTACATCATTTAAATACAATATAGCACAACCACAACAAATACCATTAGGTTATGATTCTACAAACGCAGATAAAACAACCTTTAAGTTAAATAAAACAACTCTTGTTGAGAACGATGATAGTGGTGTATTTACAATAAGTAATAAAATGTTTAACGCTGGTGTTGGTCAATACACTGGATATGTTATTCCATCTAATGATGGTTATGGTGATGGTACACCTGTTAGATTTTCTATAAATGTTGTAAATGAAGTAGAAGTAAAAACTCCTGATATTGTAAACATATCATATCCACAATTATTAAAAGGTGCAGATTTTGCAGGATACGATGTTCCATTCTCTATTCAATATCAATCAGTAAATACAAATTTTGTAAACATTTATTTAGGTAGTAAGAAAAATCCATATGGTAAGTTCTCACCAAATCAAAGTGTAGAATTTAATGTTCAAAGTGTAATTAAAAAATTAAATGGTGCTTACAAAGAAGATGGTGATTCAATAACATTTACGATTTTATTACAACCACACAACACATCTACCAAAAAAGAAGTAATCGGTAAATTAGAATCTGTAGAGATTGAATTTGTAAAATCTGATTTAGAATTACCAAGAGGAACAACAATAGACCAACTATGTGATGCGTTTGATTTCGATACAACTTTGTTTGATGATGATACATCAAAATACTTAACGCATTTGGCTCACTTTGGTGATGGTGATAATAAACTAATTACAACTTGGGATACTGATGACCAAACCTTCGCAGAATATGATACGAACAATTTATTAAATTTACCAGACCCAAATAATAAGAAAGATGGATTCGATGCATTAGTTCTTAAAATGTATGAACCATTACCTAAAGAAGTACAACCAAATCAGGAGTTATGGATTTCTAAAATCATAACAAGACCTGTTATTGAAGAGGTATCAATAGTTGATGATTCAGAAGAGTATTGTGTAAGATTAAAAGGACCTAACTTTATGATTAATGAGTGTGGTTCTCCTGCTGATACTGGATTTGAACTTATAGATGATTTAGTAGCTAGTGGTTCAAAATCATCAGCAAAACTTATAGATACATTTGTATCTTCATCTGGTGTTGATACTAAAAAATTAGATATTCAATATGTTTCTTCTTCATACGATTATATAGAAACAGAATATGGATACTCTGTAGATGGAACTATATCTGAAACATATAGGTTTGATAATTTCGTACACTTTGGTTCAGCAGAAGAAAGAGCTAGAAACTATTTTTACAAAGTATCACTATTAGAAACTTACAAAAATAGTATTGCTACAATAGAAAGTGGTAGTGGTTCTTCAACAGGTTCGTTATCATTACTAAGAGAAAAAGAATCATTACAAAAGAAAATAAATGATGTAAAAGCTAACTTTGATGGATATGAACATTTCCTAACAGATTCTACATCATCATTAGCATATCCAAAAGAATCAGATGGAGTATCACTTCAATCAACTGGTAGTGGTGATGCAGTAGCTTGGTACAATACTTTATTAGTATCTTCATCAGCATATGATAGAAACAATGTAGATTATTTACCTAACAATGTTCCACAATATATTAAAAACGATGATGAGCAAACTGATTTCATAATGTTCTTAGATATGATTGGGCATCACTTTGATATTCTATGGAGTTATGTTAAGGCATTAAAGAAAAATATTAAAGTTGAAGAAAAACAAAGAATCGGTATTAGTGATGATATGTTAAAACATATCCTTAAAAATTATAGTTGGATTCCACATTCTTCACAATCAACAAAAACATTATGGGAGTATGTTTTAGGGTATAAAGATTCAACACAAACCCAAAAATTAGCTAAGACTGGTAAAGAATACGAAAGTACAATATGGAGAAGGATTTTAAATAATCTTCCATATCTACTAAAACACAAAGGTACTCGTAGAGGATTAAGTGCAGTACTTTCTACATATGGTATTCCATCATCACTTCTTACTATTATGGAGTTTGGTGGACCAAGACAAGAAGAATCACAAACTTCTACATTTACATTTGATGATAGAACATCCGCAGTAAAAATGCCTAACGATGTAGATAATTCAAAAATATTAGTAGATTGGAAATTAGAAAATGGTGTATCTTCATCACATGCGGTTGAGGTTAGATTTAAAACAGATAATGTACATACTCAATCACTTATAACCAATGAACCATATTGGAATGTTAAATTAGAACATATGCATGGTAATATGGGTAGATTAAACTTTTCATCTTCATTCGGTGAAGTAACTACCGAAAGTGGTTCTTTATTTAATAATGAATTTACACAATTAGTAATCAATGTAAACCATCATTCAGCATCAGAAGCTGGAGCATCAGAATCTATTGAATTGGTTGCTATGCAAGATTTCCAAAGTAGAATCAGAATGGCTATAAGTTCATCTACTGAATTTACATCATCAATTAATACATTCTATAGTGGTTCTCAATTGGCATTTGGTGATGGGTTTACTGGTTCATTAGATGAAGTAAGAATATGGAGTTCATCACTATCATCATCAGTAATTCAAGACCACACATTGATGCCAGAAAAAACAAATGGTAATCACATTTCTTCATCTACAGAAGATTTAATGTTAAGATTGGATTTTGAAAAACCAAAGAATTTAAATGTATCTCAATCTATACCAAACGTAGCACCTGATACAGGTTCTAATGGAACAATCAGATACGCTGGTTCAGCAACTGGTAGTGGATTTGGTGATAATTCAACATATCCATATCATTATGAAGTATATGATAGAACTGTAACCGCTAAAGTTCCAGCTATGGGATTTGGACCTGCAGATAAATTTAGATTTGAATCGGCATCATTAGTACAAAACTTATCTTATAGACAAAGAGCTACTAAAAAATCATTTGATACTGCACCATTAGATTCAAATAGATTAGGTATATTCTTATCACCATCTAAAGAATTAAATATGGATATCATCAAAACATTACCTGATTTCAGTATTGATGATTATATTGGAGACCCATCTCACCAATATTTAGATGAGTATCCTGATTTGGTAAATTTAAAAGAATATGTCTTTGGTAGATATAACTTAAACATATACGAATATATTAATATTATAAAATATATTGATAAATCTTTATTTGAAACAATAAAGCAAATGATTCCTGCTAGGGTTAAGGTAGTTGATGGATTATTAATAGAACCTCATATTTTACATAGAAATAAAGAAGAAAGAAAAAAACCTACTGCAGAATTAATGGAATCTAAAGAGGGGGTTGAGGATGTATCAAGAGGTTCGGTTATTGGTATTAGTTCATCGGTAGAGCAGGAAGAAGCTACATTAGATTTAGAAAACGTAATTGATATTCAACCAACAATACCACAATATGAAACTATTGTTAGTGAAAGTACTCAACCTGATTTAGTAATAAATTACAATGATTATAATGCAACTGTAACAGATTCAAAAATTGAAGATTTATCTGGAAACAGATTAGATTATGAAGTAATATTAGATGCTGAATCATCTCAATCGTTATTAAGTGAATTAGATGTATTCAATAGTCAAATAATTGGATTAGACCCAGATGGTATTAGTAGAGCTGGGTTTGGTATTGTAGCATCAAATGGATTTACTATTAGAACAACCAGAGATAAATTTAACAATTACAAAAAAGAAAAACTTAGAGTTTGGGTTGTTAAAAAAGAAAAGAAATTTAAACAAAAAGTACAACTTAATCCATTAGATAGTTCATTGGGTAGTATAGTTTCTGAATCAGTAGTGAGAACTAAAACTATCGTATCGTTCACATCACCATCAGGTTCATTAGCAAATACTATTGGTAATGTTGATACAGATGGAACTGTAGTACAAGTAACACCATTGGAAGGATATTTACCAACACATTATAGAAACACATCAGATTTAACAACTGGTATGGAAAATTTATTCTTCAAAGGTTGTAAACAAACACAAGCTACAACCTTAGATGGAACACCTCCAGTAGAGGTATTTACTACGAATCCTAACACATTAAAAGTATCAGATAGTGGTAGGGGAAGTGGTGAACCGATATTAGAGATAGAATAATTTATTTAATTTTTAAAAAAGTTATATTTATATATTGTAAACATATAGGGAATAAACATTATGGCATATTTAGATAACACAGAAATCACAGTAGATGCTATCCTTACCAAAAAAGGTAGAGAGAAGCTAGCAACAGGTGAAGGTCTTAATATTACGAGATTCGCATTAGGGGATGATGAGATTGATTATGGTTTATACGAACCAGCTCACCCAAAAGGTTCTGCATATTATGATGCAGCTATCAAAGCGATTCCAGTCTTAGAGGCATCACCAGACGAAACACAAGTATTAAGATATAAATTGGTAACTTTACCAAAAGGAACAACTAAGATTCCAAAAGTGGAATTTGGTATTCCTTCTATCGCAGTAAATCAAGATAGTGGTGAGGTATCACTAAGTCCAACTACATCTCCTTCAGGTAATTCATCTGCAGGATATACTGTAGTATTAGCAAATAAAAACGCTGGTACAGTTGTAGGTAGTGGATTGGCAGTATCAGCAGGTTCGGTACCTGTATTCTTAGGCGATGAAGTAACAACTACAGCAGCTGTAGAAGCAGGATTAAAATTTACGTTTATTCCTAATCCGAACATTACTGAAACAATTAAAACAACGATAACGGTATATGGAAATGAAACAGGTGGTTCACAAACGATTCCTGTTACGATTACATATGTAACAACTTAAAGAGGGTAAAAAATTATGGCAGAAATAGCAGGACAACAAGGAGCAGCGTTAACTAATGAGTTAGCACAGTATCTACAAAACGCCGATGGTGATGTCTCTTCTGAAGAATTAGCTGGTATTATTAATGAATACCTAAGTGGTGGTGACCAGCTAGTAACAGATGGGGGAGCCGTTGGTTCTGGAATTTACAAAAGATTTAGTGAATTTGACCAGATAACAGGTAAAGTTGAAATCGTAACAACAGGACTTTGGACTGGTGATACGGGTTCATTAGCAGAACATCACACTGGTTCTCAAGCACAATCAGCATCAGCTGATTATTTTTATAATATTTACAACACCGCATCAAATGGTGAATTACAATACGCAGTAGCATACGGACATATTAGTGGTAGTGGTTCAGTTGC
>CEVG01133661.1_pt1 | contig 10731 bp, 7 predicted proteins | sample 356511 | NCBI WGS metagenome assembly CEVG01 (sample SAMEA2623426, study PRJEB7988) | marine metagenome | biome: marine biome (ENVO:00000447); feature: surface water layer (ENVO:00002042); material: "saline water (ENVO:00002010), including plankton (ENVO:xxxxxxxx)" | depth 5 m | reverse complement strand
CCTCCACCCATTACAATACCATTAACAAGGGAAATATATGGTTTTGAGTATCGTTTTATATATTGATTGAGAATATATTCCTCTCTGTAAAACCCTGTAGCTTCTTTATCATTATTTCTACCCCAATCATGAAGGGCTCTAATATCACCACCAGCACAGAAGGCTTTATCGCCTTCAGCTTTAATTAATACATTTTTTACAGAAGGATTATTTTCCCATTCTTTAAGTTTTGGATGTATCTCTCTTACCATTGAAAGAGTGAGGGCATTTAAGGCCTTGGGCCTATTCAGTGTTATAAGCCCAAGAGATCCTTTGACTTCAAAGAAAACCTCTTCATCAATCATCTGTTTTCCTTAAGGATTTCTCTAGAAATAATAACGTTCATTATTTCATTAGTACCTTCAAGAATTTGATGAACTCGAACATCTCTCAGATTTCTCTCCAAAGGATAGTCTTTTAAGTATCCATAGCCACCATGAATCTGTAAAGCTTCATTAACGATTTTAAAACTCATATCAGTCACAAAACGCTTTGCCATTGCAGCAGCTTTTGTTTTATCAGGTGCGTTATCATCAACTTTATTAGCTGCATCTCTAAGCATTAATCTTGATGCCTCAAGCTCAGTAGCCATATCAGCAAGCTTAAACTGAATGGATTGAAAATCTTGAATTTTTTTTCCGAATTGCTCCCTATCACCAGCATATTCAACAGCTTTTTCAAAAGCTGATTGTGCAGTCCCAAGCGAGCACGCGGCGATATTAAGCCTTCCGCCATCTAAACCTTTCATGGCAATTTTAAATCCATCACCTTCACTACCTATAATATTTTCTGCAGGAACTTTACAGTCTTCAAAAATAACTTGTGCTGTAGGTTGAGAGTTCCATCCCATTTTTTTCTCCTGTGCACCAAAAGATAGTCCAGGAGTATCTTTTTCTATTAAAAATGTTGAAATTCCTGATGCACTGTCATCGCCAGTTCTTACCATTGTTACATAGACATCAGAATAGCCACCTCCAGAAATAAATGACTTAGTTCCATTAACTATATAAAAGTCACCATCTCTTTTAGCTTTTGTTTTGAGACTTCCTGCATCGGAACCCGCACCAGCTTCAGTCAGGCAGTATGAAGCTATTTTATTCATTGAACATAGATCAGGAACAAATCTTTCTTTTAATTCATTTGAAGCAAAACTATCAATCATCCAATTTGCCATATTGTGTATTGATAAAAAGGCTGATGTAGAAGTGCAGCCTTGACTTAAGGCTTCAAAAATTAAACTCGCATCTAATCTAGATAAACCAGAGCCTCCCAAATCAGGATTGACGTATATTCCTCCAAAACCTAGAGCCGCAAGCTCCTGTAATGTTTCGATAGGGAATATTTTCTCTTCATCCCATTTTTCCGCATTTGGTGCCATTTTTTTTAAAGCAAAATCTTTTGCTACGTCATAAAAAGCAATTTGTTCTTCAGATAAATGCATAATTTTTTCTAATAGTTAACTTATTTAACTATATCCAACTTTCTTTGATAATTTAATTTATTTTATTCATAACATCACCAAAGAGTTCTTCATCAGACATAAGCTCTTTGGTTTGGCTTAAAGGTTTAGAAACCCAAGTTTCATTAATTAGATCTCTCCAAGAAATATTATTATTTGTTCCATTTCCTCCCCATGATCCACATCCTAGTGAAAATGTTTGTCTCATGCCGTTCCATAAATTTCCACTATTTGATGCTGCTTGAGGTTGATTGACCATAACTCTTGATGTTTTTGTACTATTAGCAAGTTTCATAATATTTTCATCACTATTAGAGTAAATTCCACATGAATGCCCCTGACCCTGGTAGGCTTGTATGTTATTTGTTAATTCAATAGCATGTTCAATATTATCTGCTCTATATAAAGCCATAATTACTGATAATTTTTCTCCTGAGAAAGGAAAATCTTTCCCCCAACCAGTTTCAGGTACTATATAAAAGCCTGTACCCTCTGGTATATCGATACCTGCCATGGCAGCAATTTTTTCTGCTGGCTGAGCAACAATTGCTGTATTTAAATGGCCTTCTTCATCCCAAAGTGTTTCTTTAAGTTTTTGTTTTTGATCTTCATCTACAAGAAAACCACCCTTTTCTTTTAATTTTGAAATCATTTCATCATAAATTGAGTCCACTAAAATAACTGAATTATCTGATGAGCAAGAGGCTGCCAAATCAAGGGTTTTTGATATTCTAATTTTTTCAGAAGCATCATCTAAATCTGCTGTCTCATCAACGGTTATTACAGCATTACCAACTCCAACACCAAGGGCTGGCGTACCGCTTGAATAAGCCGCATTTACCATTGCGCCTCCACCTGTGGCCAATACTCTATCGCATTGAGCCATAAGTTCATTTGTTAGCTCAAGACTCGGTATTTCAATTGCTTGAACTAAATCAGCAGGAGCTCCACATTTAACAATAGCTTCGCGCATTAAATCGCATATCTTTTTGTTTGTTAGTTTTGCTCTAGGATGGGGAGCAACAATAATCGAATTTCTTCCTTTTATTGCATGAATTGATTTAATTACAGGAGTAGCTTCAGGATTTGTAGATGGCGATAAAGCTCCTATTACTCCCATAGGTTTTGCAATTTTTACAATTGCTCTCTCTGGATCTTCTTCAAGAATACCAACTGACTTATCATCAATTATGTCCATAAGTGTAGCACGTGTCTTTCTCTGAATTTTTAAAAATTTTCCGTCATAATTGCCCAATTGTGTTTCATCAACTGTAAACTGAGCAATTTCTTCAGCCATTCCTGGTTTTGCTACTGACCAAACCATTGCTCTAATAAGTTCGTCAACCTGCTCTTGAGTATAGTTTTCTATTTGTTTTTGAGCTTCTCTTGAGCGGTTAATTAAAACTTCAATTTCTTTTTTTGCTGACATTTGAGATACCCCTTAATTAAAATCATTTATTTATTAATTTAACATAAAGTAAGTTTTACAATTGATACAAAATATTGAAAAACTGATAAAATATTCTTTATTTGAAATAGCAAATCAATAATACTCTGTCGAGAAAATTTACCTTTTTAAGTAATATTTTCAACAGGTAGCCCTTTTGATTGCCAATCTGAAAAACCTCCTAAATTATATACATCAGTAAAGCCAATATCTTTAAGAGCTTTACCTGCAAGTGCAGCCCTTGAGCCAGCAGCACAATAAAGAATAATTTTTTTATCTTTTGTAAAACCTTCAATTCCATTTGGATTAGTTTCTTTATTTTGAAATTCTATTAAACCCCGAGGTATATGAATAGAATTTTTTACTTTCCCAGTAAGGGCTAATTCATTTATTTCTCTGGTATCAATTATTAAAGCACCATTATCTTGTTCTTCTTTAGCTTTTTCCGGAGTAATTGTTGGTACCTCACTAAAGGCCTCTTGAATTATTTCTTGAATTGTTCTTACCATTATATATTCCTTATTTGATTTTATATTTTATGGGTAATGATTTCAAACCAGACACGAAACTTGCTTTTACCCAAGAAGGTTCACCGTTTAATTCAATTTTTTCAATTCTTTTAAAAAGTTCTTTGTATAATATTTCCATTTCCATTTTAGCTAAATGTTTTCCAAGACATAGATGCGCACCGTAGCCAAATGCCAAATGTTTATTAGGAGATCTATCAACTTTAAATTTAAATGGATCATCAAAAACTTCCTCATCTCTATTACCTGACGGATAAACTAGTAATATTGAGTCATCTTTTTTAATTTGTTTGTCACCAATCAAGCAATCTTCGGTTGCTGTTCTGAAGAAATTTTTTACCGGTGTAACCCATCTAATAGTCTCATCAACAGCCATTGGCATAAGAGATGGATTTTCTTTTAATTTTTTTAATTGATCTGGATTTTCTATTAATGCAAGAACTCCTCCAGCTGTAGAGGATGATGTTGTATCGTGGCCGGCAGTAGCAATTATTGTATAATATGACATAGCCTCTAAATGACCAATTTGTTCACCTTTAAAATTAGCATTTGCTATTACAGTTGCCACATCTTCTGTAGGATTTTTTCTCCTTTCCTCAGTTAGGGCGGTAAAATAGTTAAAGAAATCAGCAATCACATTACTATCAATGCTTTCCTCTTCTGAGCGTTTCATATCCTCATCATTACCGCCAAAAAGTTGTTGGGTAAGTTTAAGCATTAGACTTTCATCCTCAGGAGGCACTCCTAAAATATTCATAATTACCCTTAAAGGGTATAATGCTGATATGTCATTAACAAAATCACACTCAGAGCCTGAATCAAGCATTTTATCAACGTAATCTTTAGCTAATAATTCAATATCAGATTTAAGCTTGATTAGATTTGGAGGTGAAAACCATGATTGCGTCATAGCCCTGTAGATTTTATGATCAGGATTATCCATGTGAACTAATGTTCTTACAAGAAGATGACTGCCCCCTGTAAATTCCTTAATATAATTTTCTGCAGTAATATCCATTAAGGTTGTTCTGGGATGATTTATAAAAAAATCATTCTTTAATTCAATATCTGATATGTCAGAGTGTTTTGTAATTGCCCAAAAAGGTCTATAATTTTCTGGTTCAAGCCAACAAACAGGATCATTTTCGCGCATTGATTTTAGAATATTATGGAGTTCATCCTCATTTGTATAAGTTTCAGGATATGCAATTTTTTCATAACCATTATTTGTCATTAGCAAGCCTTATTATTTAATTTAGTCTTCTCTAATTTCTTGATCAATTTGTCTGATATTAACAAAACGTGGTTTTCCTGAACCATTAATACTAAAAGGAGTGCCTTCAATTTCTTGAAGCTCTGTCATTGCGTCTTGCATGGATGTTGCTGCGATAGTATTTTGCACCATCTCGCCTTTAACATTCATCCAATCGACTAAGTATCTATATGTTGTTTCAATAGGGTTCAATTTCTTCCTCAATTAATTTGGGCCGAGCATTATGCTATAAAATCTCCTTTATGTCGAGATTTTGCTAATTTGTCTTTTAGAAGTCTCTTTAATTTGGCTAATATAGTTTCTAATATCATCACCTATTAAATATAAACAAGGAACAAGAATCAATGTGACTGATGAGGAGAGGGCAACACCAAATGATAAAGATATGACAGCAGGTTTTAGGAAATTAGCTTGAACTGATGGTTCTAACATCATTGGCATTAGTCCAACAAAAGTAGTAATTGAAGTGATAACAATTGGCCTAAATCTAGTAACGCCTGACTCCACTATACATTCTAGGATATGCTTTCCACTGCTTTTTAATCTGTTTATATTATCAACCAATACAAGGTTATCGTTAACAACAACACCGCAAGCTGCTCCTATTCCCCAATAAGAAATCATCGAGAGTCCTTTACCAAAAATAATATGACCAAGAACAGCTCCGCCAAAGCCAAATGGAAGTGCAGAAAGAATAATTATTGGTAAAAAGTAAGATCTAAAAGCAATTGATAAAATTGCAAACATTGCGAAAACCGCGATTATTATTAAATATTGAATCTCAGCAAAAAACTCGTCTTCTCCTTCAGACTCTCCCCCAAGTCTCCATGACGCACCTGGAAATCTTGTTTTCCATCCAGGAAGGTAATCTTCCCTTAATTCAGTGAGTATTTGAGTTTTAAAGTCACCTCTAATTTGAGTACTAACCGATGCACTTATTAAACCGTCAATTCTCTCAATCTTTTGAACTCCAGGGGATTGTTGAATTGATGCGACAGATAAAAATGGAACTTCTCTTCCATCAGGGGTTCTTACTCTAAACTTTGATAAACTCTCTAGAGATCTTCTTAATTTCTTTGGATAATGAACCATTACTTTTACATCCTCACCATTTCTGGGAAGTCTTTGTACTTCTTCACCATAATATGCTTGTCTGAGTTGTCTTGAAATTTCACCAAGTGTTAATCCTAATTTTTCTGCATTAGGTCTTACTGATATTTGGATTTCAGTAAACGAACTATTTAGACTATTCCTTACATCATAAGTTGCAGAGTAAGATCTTAAATTATTAATAAAATCATTTAATGCAGGTATAAGGTCCTCAGATTTTGTTGCGGTAATATTAAAATTAAGATCTGCATCGGTTGGACTACGACCAATATCTTTTGAAACATCGAGACCTTCAGCATCAGGTATATCGCCAATTTTATCTCTTAAAATATCTGCTATTTCTGTTGCTGATGCTTTTCTATCGCTTGGAGGATAGAGGTTAAAATATGCTCTTACTGAAGAACCAGTTGCGTTAATATAGGTATTTTCTATGCTATAATCTTTATTTTCATAATATTTTTCTGTCTCTATTCCTGCATTTTCAATAATTTTTGATACTTCTAGAGTTCTCTCAAAGGGTGATCCATCTGGTAGTTTTACACTTACCAATATTTCATCATCTTCGATATTTGGAAGAAATGATTTACTTATCCAGGATGAACCCGAAAAAGTAAAAATAATTATTAAAAAACTTAGAAAAAATGAAATTGTTAAATATCTTCTTTTTAAGGAAGATATTAATATTGGCATATAATTAATTTTGCCAAAATCAACCAGACTTTGAGCAAGTCGTTTTTGAAATTTTGCTAATTTTGACTCATTGTTACTTGCTTTTAGGTTTGACAAATGAGATGGCAGGATACAGAAAGCCTCTAAAAGAGAAAAAGCTAAAGCAAGTAAAACAATAATTGATATATTTTGAACAAATTGAACTTGCCAGCCTGTTAAAAATAACCATGGAGCAAAGGCAATCATAGACGTTATAACAGCAAAAAATACAGGTTTTGAAACTAAATAAGCACCCATGATTGCTGCATCAGCACCTTCTCGACCCTTCTCATTCTCTGAATGAATATTCTCACCAACAATTATCGCATCATCTACAACAATTCCTATGACTAGAAGGAATGCAAAAAGCGATATTACATTTAATGATACATCGTTTGATGGAAGAAAAATAAATGTTCCAGCAAATGCAGTTAAAATCCCTACAGCGCACCAAAATGCAACAATTGGCCTTAGAAACATCATAAGAACAATAAATACTAAGAATAATCCACCAAAAGCACTTTTTGAAATTAACGACATTCTATCTTTATAAAGATCAGATGTATCAGACCATAAAGATAGATTGACTCCTTGTTCCATATTTTTCTGTGCATTCGGGAGCCAGTTGTAAACAGCCTCTGATGTCTTAACAACATTCATATTATCAGTTGATAGAACTTGAACAAGAAATGATAATTCTCCATTAAATGAGGCTCTTAGATTTTTATCCTCAAAACCATCAACAACTCTAGCTATATCAGAAACTTTAAGAGTGCCGCCATCTGATGTTTGCCTGATTATGATTTTATCGAAATCTTTTTTTGTATCAGCTAAATTTCTTGTAGTTAATTGAATGGTGCCATTTTCCCCCTTAATGCTACCCAATGATGTGTTAATTGATGATTTTCTGACTGCTTGAGCAACTTGATCAAATGTAACATTATATCGTCTCATCGCATTTTCAGATAGTTCTATTGATATTTCCTCTTTTCTACTTCCTTGAACTTCAACAATATCGACATGATCTAAAAGTGACAGCTCATCTCTTATTTTTTCTGCCGCTCTAATTAGTTTTTTTTCTGAAGTATTCCCATGAACAGCAAGTGTAACTAGAGGTATTCTAAAGGACTCATCAGAAACTGTTGGAGGTAAAACTCCATCTGGTATTGACTCAATTGAATCTACTTTTCGTTTTATATCTTGGATAAGCTTATCAATCCCTGAGCCTGAGTTAGCCTCAACAAGAATTGAGCCTAAATTCTCTCTAGCTGTTGATGTTATTTTTTTTATTTCCTCTAGATCGGTTAGAGACTCTTCAACCCTTACAAGAATTTGGTCTTCAATTTCTTTAGGTGATGCACCTGGCCATCCATATTTAATTGAAACTACAGGAGCAGTTATTATTGGGAAAACTTCTTTTTCAACCCTAAAAAAATTTAAAATCCCTATAATAATTATACTAAACATCAAGAGATTAGCTGCTTTAGAATTTCTTACCCACCATGAAATAATTTTTAACATCTAAGCTACCCATCTATATTCTTGTTTAACAAAATTGGTTTAAGAGCCATTCCAGCTTTTGCGTTATTCAGAGGCGAAACAACCACTCTTTCTCCTTCAGATATTTCTCCCTTGATAATGACATAATCGTTTTCTGTTCCAAGAACTTCTATTTTTCTTATTTCTAAGTTATCACTAGCGTTAATAATATATATATCTGAATTATTATTAATTGCAGAGTTAGGAACTAAAAAACCGTCTTTAATTGTTTTACCTTCAATTATTGCATCAACAAACATTCCAATGGCAAGTGGAGGAGATTGTTGATATGGATTAACAACCTCAGCATAAACATATACTAACCTTGTTAAGGGATCAATTGAGCCAGCAGTTCGAACAATTCTTCCCGTCCATTCAGAATTTTTATTTGAAACAAAAGAATAAAAATTAACCTTTGGACCTGAAAATATCTTTTCCTCTTCGTATGCCAAGGGCAAACCTAAATAAGATAATTCAGTATCGGTAAGTGGCAGAGCTATTAGAACTTCTTCAGTTGAAAACGCCGTTGCAAGAATGCTTCCTGTTCCAACAAATTGACCTACCCCTGTCTTTTTTTGACGAATTATTCCTTGAAATGGAAGTTTAACAACAGTTCTTTCTAAGTTTAGTTTTGCTTTTTCTAAATCCGCTAATGCTGCTTTCTCTGCAGCTTCAGCCTCTTTAAGTTGAGGTATCCTTAAAGTAAGAGGGCTTGCTTCTCCAATTCCAAGTTCTTCCCAGTCATTCTTGGCAAGTTCACTTTCAGCTATTTCTCTTTCTAATAATTTACTAGCTTGAGCAACTCTAGATTCAGCTGAAATTACAGCTAATTTATAATCTCTATCATCAATCCAGACTAGGGGTGATCCAGCCTTAATAATTCCTCCATCAACAAATTCGTCAGCCGCTTTAATAATTTGTCCAGAAACTTGAGAGATCAAATTAATTTCATTTAAAGGCCTAACTTCTCCATTGGTTGAAATCTTAAGTGTTATATCTTTTTTTGAAATAATTTCATAAAATACTGGTGTAGGTTTAGGTAGCTCAATACCCTTTTGGGGTTTAGGGCTCGATATCGATATTACAAATGCAAAAAATGAACCAATTAGAATAATTAATATTGGAGCTATTCTTGAACCGATAATGTATTGGAATAATCTTCTCATTTAATTTTTTCCATAAACTGGTGTTGCAATAGCCATATACATTTTAATTCTATTTGTAAGCCTTAATCTTTTTGCATTTATTAGTAAACTTTCAGAGTTAAGACGCCTTGATTGAGCGTTAAGTAATTCAAAAATTGTACTTAATCCTTTATTATATTGATCTAAGGTTAATTCTTCTGCTGCCTTAGACTCCTCAAAGGCTTTACTTATAGCAATTTCTCTCTTTGTTAAAGTTTCTTCTGCAGCTATAGCATTTTCTGCTTCTTGAGCAGCTGCTAATAGAGCCTGAGCATAAGTTTCTAAAATCGTTTCTAATTGTGCTTTCTTAATTTTAGAGTTTGCTATTCTTCTGCCGCCTTGAAAGATACTTTGCGTAATTGATCCCACTATTGAACCTGCTAGCCTATCTGGTTCAAGTGCATCAGACCAATTATCTTCCAAAGTATTCCATTGTGCATTTAGCGAAACGCTAGGAAGAAAAGCCAATCTTGTTGAGGTAAGTTGAAGACCAGCAGATTCAATTTGCGCTTCCAAGGATCGAATATCGGGTCTTAAAGGAAGTCTTTCTGCAGGAGTTCCAATGTTTGGGTTTTGCGGAATTGATGGGAGATTCCCTGGTACAATATTTGCTTCTGGATACCTTCCTATAATGACTTCTAATGTTCTTGCAGTTTCATTGAAAATTTGTTGTTTGTTAATAAGGTCAGCTCTTGTAGACTCAACTTCAGATCGCGCCAATCTCAAATCTCTGCTTTGTGCAATCCCTTTTATGTATCTATTTTCTACTTTCTTGAGGGTGCTTATTCTAGTTTCAAGATTTCTCTCAGCTAAATCCCTTTGTAATTTTGCCTCTGAAAACAGATACCATGATTGAGCTGTTAAACCTGCTATAGATAGTCTCGCAAATTCCAGATCAGCTTCTGCAGATTCAAGATCTTTATATGTGGATCTTGATTGTCTGGATAGCTTTCCCCAAATATCTACCTCCCAGTTCAGTTGTACCCCCAGACTATCTTGATAAGCATAAACCCTCTCTGGATTATTCTGATTATCAATAATCACTGATGATTGAATTCTTGAAACATTTGTTCCTATTGTTGGCAGTAAAGGTGCAATAGAGGCTCTTGATGATGCTCTTGCTATATCTAATCTATTGGAAGCAATTTTTAAGTCTTTATTATTTTCAAGAGCCTCTGAGATTAATTTTAGTAATTCTTCATCATTAAAAGTTTCAGCCCATCCATCAATTTCTTTCAAAGACTGATATGATGAGGACCAATCAGAAGGAAGAGATGGCAGATCTCTCTCATATTTCTCCTTTGTAGTTGAACACCCTGTTAGCAGAAAAAGAAATAGAATGAAGAAAATTTTCATAGTAAATAAAACATTATTTTTATTATTTTCTATTGTCATTAAAGAGCCTAAAGTAGAATCGTAATAATAATAACATTTTGTTAGGATAT
>CEVG01030187.1_pt1 | contig 10745 bp, 4 predicted proteins | sample 356511 | NCBI WGS metagenome assembly CEVG01 (sample SAMEA2623426, study PRJEB7988) | marine metagenome | biome: marine biome (ENVO:00000447); feature: surface water layer (ENVO:00002042); material: "saline water (ENVO:00002010), including plankton (ENVO:xxxxxxxx)" | depth 5 m | reverse complement strand
AAAAAAAGGTTACGAAGAAGTTATAGATTTTTTTTCAGTAACAGCAAGTTTAGCACAAACATATACAACATCCACAGCAGTTTCTCCATCAGGACTTGCTAATGTTTACACAATGCCTACTAGGGCGACTACAGGCTCAGATTATTATTTATTAAACAAGGTTTTAATATACAATACTCTTACTGCAAGTGGTATAAATACAGGCACAGCTGCGGCTAGTGCAGGAAATCAACTGATTGATGCCACAGCAACTTTTACTGCGAGCATGGTAGGAGGTGTAGTATCTATTGTTTTAAATAATAATGTGGTTACAACGGCACTAATAACAGGATTTGTAGATGCTAACACTTTGAATGTTAACACCACAGCTATAACTTCTACAGGAAAAAATTACAGTATATACCTGAAGTCTAATTTATCAGCTGAAGCAGAACTAGTAAATAATAGTAATATTACTTTGTTAAACAGCTCAATGCTTACGCAGCCAAATATTACTTATCCTGCATATACACAAGAGGGTAATAGTATCACTATAAGTCCATCATCAGTATCTAACATGGGCCAAGTGGTTGCACAATATATAAGGTATCCAAAAGATCCTAAATGGACGTTTACTACTATATCAAATGGAGATCCAGTATTTGATCAGAGTCAACCTGATTATCAAGACTTTGAATTACCATTAGATGATGGAAACGATTTAGTATCTAAAATATTACAATACGCAGGTATATCTATTAGAGAGGGAGACGTATTTAAATTTGGACAAGTTGAAGAACAGACACAAAATCAAGAACAATAATTATGGGATACATAAACCAAGAAAAATATTATACTAATAATAACGTCAACCCCACTAATGAAAATTGGGGTTCTTATCAATATGTAAGTCTCGCAGATATAGTGACAAATTTTTTGTTAATGTACAATGGAAACCATTCTCTTATTAATAACGAAGAAAGGTATAAGATATTATTTCACGCTAAAAGAGGTATTCAAGAACTAAACTATGATGCGTTTAAAGAAATTAAATCTTTACAGCTAACAGTGTATTCTGATTTAAGATTTGTTTTACCTTCTGATTTTGTCAATTGGGTGCGTGTGTCGATGTTTAAAGACAACACTATATTTCCATTAGTCGAAAACATTCAAGTTCAATCGGCATTATCATATGTACAATCAGCAACCGCAACATTTACATATGATGGCAGCGGGAATGTTAATACTAAAACATCCTCCTTAGATACGGCGAGACAAGACGGAGCTCTTAATAGTATCTATCTCAATCAAGCGAGAATGCAAGGTGTTGACATACCTCCTTTTAATGAGGATTATTATGATACATATATAGGAGCTCGTTATGGGTTAAATACTGAAACCGCTAACATGAATCCTACTTTTACTATTGATAAAAAAGCTGGTGTTATAAATTTTGATTCTACCATGGCTAATCAAGAATGTATATTAGAATATATATCTGATGGTATGGAAAATGGTGATGATTCAAAAATAAGTGTGAATAAACTATTTGAAGATTACATATATGCATATATAAAATATGCTTTACTAAACAATAGATTCGGTGTTCAAGAGTACATAGTAAACAGAGCTCGAAAAGATAAAACAGCGTTATTAAGAAATGCAAAAATCCGATTAAGTGATATTCATCCTGGTAGGTTGTTAATGAACTTAAGAGGAGAGAATAAGTGGATTAAGTAATGGCAAAATCGCAAAGAAATTTTATTGCAGGCCGTATGAATAAAAGCCTTGATGAAAGGCTTATACCCAATGGCGAATATGAAGATGCTTTAAACGTAAGGCTTGGTTCTACTGAGGCATCCGAAATAGGTTCAGTAGAAAACACCAAAGGCAATACTCAACTTAGTGCTTTATTCTTTTTAGATAAACAAGCATTAAGTCCTCAAGCTAGATGTATCGGAGCTTTTCAGGACAGTGCAAATGAAACTATATATTGGTTTGTGCATGATCCAAACTTTACTTTAGCCGATACAGGTAAATGCGATATGATTGTTTCTTTTGACACTAAAACAGCGCAGGTAACGTATCATGTGGTAAGTACCGATGACGGCAGTGGTATAAATACAACTTTGAACTTTAATCCACAAAATTTAATAACAGGTATAAACCTTATTGGTGAATTATTATTTTTTACTGACAATCTAAATCCACCTAGATTTATTAATGTAAATCGTTCTTATGAAGAACCATTATTAGATGGTAATCCTCCAGGGCCTATTGCAGCTCTATGGAAATTCAAGGCTGAATCATTATTAGTGGGAGGCACAGAGTTTATAGGATTTCATAGAGGTACGTTGTTGGGTTGTCCAAATTCAGGAGCGGGTTTTGGGCAAGGTGTAAGCCCAAGTTTAAATCAGATACCTTTACCTGGTGTAGATTGCTATACAAGTAGTATTGGTTTGGCTTTTACTAAAGGTTATGGCATACAGGGTTCGAACTTTGCTCAAGGTTTAGCACTTACTCAATTTTCTACTGACACAAGTTCAGGAACATCTACAATTAGTTTAATAAATGCTGACACCATTTCAAATCCAGGCACATCTTCTATAGCTGGAACAATAAAAGGTGATGATGGGTCCTCGGGATCTTTTACGGCTAACTATACGCCTTCAATCTTATCATATACAGATGGTAACGGTGATACACAAAATCCTGAATCTGGGGGTACTGTAATAATAAACGGACTAACTTTAACGGATCAAGTAACTTATACATTAACTAGTTAACATGGCTGCATATATAGATCAATTTACCGCAGAATCCTTACTGGTTATAAAAAAGCCTCCTATTGAAGCTCCTACTATTGTTCCATTTAAAAATAATGGTGACAACACTTATTTACAAGACAGGTTTATTTGTTTTGCGTATCGTTATCAATATGCAGATGGAGAGTATTCTGCTACTTCACAGTTTAGTGACCCTGCATTTATAGCGGGTAATTTTCAATTTGACATAAGTACATTTCTAAATGAGGGAATGCTCAATGTTATGAATGCGGTTACCATATCTTACAATACAGGAGGCCCGTTAGTCAAGGACATTGAGATATTATTTAAAGAAATGGATAACCCTGTAATTAGGGTTGTTGAAAAACTAAATAAATTAAATTTAGGATTAGCCGACAATGATATAGCTACGTTTGTTTTTGACAATCAAAAAATATTTACTGTGTTACCTGAGACAGAGATTCTTCGGCTATATGATAACGTACCCCTGAAAGCTCAAGCCCAAACGATAATGGGTAACCGTTTGTTTTACGGGAACTATTTTGAGTCATATAATTTAGTGGATAAATTTAACGATGCAGTTCAATTTAATTATAGTACCACTTTGGAAACAAGTGAGGTTGGTGCTGAAACCCTTCCGTTTTTTCAGGCTGATGCACAGTATACTATAGATGGTTGGATTAATAAACTAAATGCAAGGTTTAATTTTGATTTAGAAGGAACTAAGCTAGTAAAAGGAGCGTCTATAGAGTTTGATATATCTATTTTGCACAATTCATTTAGTGGTAATACGCCTTTTCCGACAGATACTACCACAGATAAAAACCTTAATTTTACATACATCCTACAGCAAGACTTTAGCTCAGTATTTAATTTAGCCACAGATCCTGATTTTGTCGCAAAGATTGGTAGTGCAACAACTATTTCAACTGTAGCAAACTCTTGTACAGGCTCTACGTTTACAGACGTTTTTAATTGTGCTATACCAAATCAACTCGATGCATATTATAAAAAAGCAAGCGGTATAAGTGCTGTAGATCAACCAATTCAAATATATGCTAGCGCTAACAGCACAGAGATAGGATTGCAGTTTCCTGCAATGCAGTTTGTAGATAATATAGGTGTTCCAACTCAAACATTCTATGAATACTATGAGGTAACAGCTGGTTCTGTTTCATATAGAGAAACAACAAACAACTATAGTTTACATAGTAATCGTGGATATCAGATTGGTATTGTTTATATGGACGAGTTTGGCAGATCGTCTACTGCACAAATTAGTGAGTTTGACACGGTGAGCGTGCCTTGCTCTAATTCAAATCTTATAAATAAAATACGGGTTACTATTCCTGGAGGAGGAATTATACCCGCACAAATTGCTCCATATTGGGCAGAGAGGTACAAGTTTGTAATAAAAGCAGACAGAGATAATTACGAAACAATATATACCAATATATTCTATGAAGAACCAGATGGTAATGCAGTATACTTTTTATTAGAAGGCGAAAATGCACAAAAGGTAAACGCAGGGGATAGGCTTATTGTAAAACGAGACAATGATGGATCATTATCAAGTTGTGTATTTACAACTGTTTTAGAGAAAGAAGTTAAAGAAAAAAACTTTTTAATTATTAAGGATCCACTAAATCCATCAGCCAATATAGAGATTCCTTCAGGGCCATACATGAAATTGAACCCTAATAACTTTTCGGCAACTACTAATGATGAACCTGGAGGAAACTTTGTTTCATTTCCTGCAAAAGTTTGGACTGCAAAACAAGCCAACTATTATCCGGTTGTAAGTTTTCCTGTTACAATTACAAATGGAGGATTGTCATCACCTTTAACAGATCAAGTTTACACTATCCCCGCAGGTAGTCGTATAAAAATTACATACAGTAATACTCGAAGGGGAAGAAGCACAGCGTGTGAAGAAAGGTCATATAAATTATTATTAAATCTTACAGCAACTAGAGAATTCTCAGATTTTGAAGATTTCTTTATAAATGATAATGTAGCATCTTTACTTAATAATGGCGAGTCATGTAACGGATGGCCAAGAGGAACTTGTAGTTTTCCTGATACAACCAACAGTTTTAATAGCACGGCTTACACTACATCAAATGTAAACGATGTTCCGCCACTAGTTATAAACGTTGGTAATTCAATTATTGATGCAGCGGAGACAGTAAACTATTGGAGGTTTTATAAAAACACTGCTACTGGAAAACAATATTTAATGGCAACAGGGACAAGTGCTTGTGGGTCTGCCGACAATGCCACATCTCGTGTAAGCTTACAAATAGAAGTTATACGAGCTAGTTCCACTTGCGTATTTGAAACAATACCAACAGATGCCTCTCCTGATATATGGTATGAAAACGATTTGTCTTTTGATATAGATTCACTAGGACAACACACAGGTAATGTTCAGAACCAAGTTGTTAACTTCCAAAACGCTGCAAACGTAACACCGCAAGATGCGATAATAGATACAGGCTTTTATAACTGTATAGCATTCGGTGATGGTATTGAAAGCTTTAAGATAAGAGATTCTATTGTAGGCAAGCCTATGAATTTTGGTAATAGAGTCTTTACAACATCGGCTCAGATTTATAAAAGAGCACACAGATTTGCAGACCTTACCTATAGCGGCGTATTTAACGATGAGTCAAACGTAAATAAATTAAATGAGTTCAACCTAGGTTTAGCTAATTTTAAGCCATTAGAAGACATCTATGGGCCTATACAGAAGCTTCATGCTAGGAGAACGGACATACTTACTTTTCAAGAAGATAAAATATCATACGTATTACAGGGCAAAGATATACTTACTGACGCAGGGGGAGGAGGCACTTTAACTTCTGTTCCTACGGTTTTGGGTCAGCAGATAGCAAGAGACGAAGAGTTTGGTATCAGCAATAACCCTGAAAGTTTTGCGGTATATGGAAACGATAAGTTTTTTACTGATGCGAAAAGAGGCGCAGTATTACAATTAAAAGGTGGTGAAGTTGGTCCTGAAGTCTTGGCGGTTATATCAGAGGTAGGAATGCGCGGATGGTTTAGAGATTTCTTTATTGATACCATAGGCAATCAAAAACTTGGTGGATATGACCCATACATGAACGAGTACGTATTAGCAAGCAACGGTGAAAATATTGCTGGCTTTACAAACTGTTTACCTTGTGGTGTAACAGAAAACGTACAAGTAAATCCTGCGGCAGAAACTATTTATTGTGTTAATGTGACAGAAAATGTAGGTAACGTAGCTATTAATTATGTAATACCTAATTCATATGAGGACCTAATAATTTCTGAATCAGGCTCAGGAAACGATCAGTTAATCACAGAACAAGGTATTGACATAGGAACTGAAGGTACTACGACAGGTGTGGGCTACACAATAAAAGCGATTTATAACAATGTAGAATATACTACTGGGCTTGTATATGTTAGTGGTACATTGACAATAAATAAAAATAGTGTAGAAGCGACTCAGGTGACTTTAATTGTGACTACTAATTCGTTAGTCTCTGATACTATACAAATAACAACTGAGTGCCCAATACAAAATATTTTGACTATATACAACATAGCTTTAACAAGCGCTAGCGATGCTGGTAAGTCCATACACAACCAATATTCGTGGACTGATAACATATTTAGTTCACCCTTACACTCTAGCTTAGTAACTTTTGCTAGTTCCACAAACAATCCAATTGTATCACAATACGAAAGTGTGTCTGGTGTAATAGGTGCTGGTGTTATACCAAACCAAGGTGCATTAGTTAACATGATAAGCAATAAAATACTAAGCGACAACTTTGATTTTAACACATCTCTTAACAAGTTTAGATATTTAAGAACAAACACTTTATATCCTAATGACACTACTTCTATTAACTTATTATTAGGCGCATCAGCCGAAGCAACACCAATAGTTACTTCAGGAAATAAATTCTCTGCGGAGTTCCCTATGCCAAACAATGTAGGAGATATATTGTATATGATTTGGGATTACAGACAACCAACAGAAATATTCTTAAACCAAGGAATATCTGCATACGACGCATGTTGTAATGGTCAACCTCTTGGTCCAACAATAAATTGTAACACGGTGCAAGGCGGGGGATATGCTTATCCAGATGTAAGAAATGTAGATATCGGAACAGGAACAGGTACAGTAGAACTATCTTACGCTGCATTAGGAGAGCCTGATAAGTTTATTGTAGAGTTTGATGGTGTTGAAGTTATTAACACAGGTTATAGAGGAAATTCGTCACAACAAGGAGATTTAAATGCGGCTCTTGCAAACTTAGGGCAGCCAGCAGAAACAATTCAAGGCATAGGCACGGGCACAGCATCGTTTACAAAATCTACCGCTACAACAACGGCAACAGTAAAAGTTTTTGCACCAATAACTAACAGCACATGGCAGTATACTTTAGGATGCCCTGGTGGAGTTGCCACTCCTACGCCAACGCCAACAGCGACTCCAACTCCAACGCCTGTAACACCTACTCCTACAGCGACCCCAGCCGCTACACCAACTCCCACGCCTTCACCTGTTGGAGCGTGGCAAACTAACGCAGCAGTTTCGTATAATCAAGGTTATGGTTCAAACACACAAGGGTGTAACACATCTTTCCCTAATCCGATTTTTCCAGACATTTACATGAGTGATAGCGCAGGAGCAATTGAAACAGCACAAGATATAAGAGATGCCGCTGCGGCAGGAAGAACTGTAAATGTTTGGTCTGACTCAAACGCAACAACGCCTTTTATTCCTGTTGTTGGGTATGAATGGTTTGGAATAAGAGCAAACGGAGGTGGAGGAGGAAGTACAGATGTGGGAATGATAGTTAAAATATCTAGCACTGGAACATTATTAACGACTACAGGAAGTAATTTATTTGATAGTTGTTTAAATACAGTTGATGTTACAGGTAATTATAATCCTTATTCTAGTGTTTGTGGTTGGGGACCTGGAAAAGCTACTAACACCTATTATCATACTGGTTCAGGTAATTGTCCGCAAACAGGCACAGCTGACCAAATATTTACTGACGCAGATTTAGCTACACCTTTGTATAGTGGTAGCTATAGCAATTACTATGTTTCAAGTTGTGGTACATCATATGGTGATGTTATAACTACCAACCTAAATGGTAGGGTGATTCAAAATGCTGCTTGCGCTACACCACAAGCATGGTATTTAAATAACTGGCAACAACAAGGAGTGTCCAGCACAAGCACTTCTTGCACATACACTGTCAGTAGTGCTCTTCCTATTTATTTAAGATATAGCCCAGGTGGTGGTATTAGTGTAATTGTACAAAATACAGACCAATTAGATTTTGCGTTTTCTAATAATTATACAGTAGTTGCTTATACTGATATTGGATTGCAAAATGCATTTGATGGAAGTGACCCAAACACAGGAGTTCCTCTATACTATGGTGCTGCTCAAACAGATGGTGTAACGCCTGGGGTTAATTTTTATATTGGTGCAAATGGTTTAGTTAACATTCAGTATCCATCTTCAGGTAATTCATATTATTCTCTATGTGTTCAAGAGTTTACGATGAACCAAGTAGCAAGCTGGTTCTCAAGTAGCGCTGATGCTTGTACTAACGGTCCTACTGCACCAACTCAAAACTATTATCATGATGGCAGCGCAACTTGCGTAACTACATCAGATGTTGTGTGGATGGATAAGGCTAAGAAAACCAAGGTTATAGATTACTTGCAGTATGCAATAAGCAGCAAGTGGTATTATCAAGGATCATCTTGTGGAGCAGGAAGCGGAATTTCTTTAAGATTTAATTCTTCAACTGGAACACCAAGTCAAATTATAAATTGTTAATATATGGCTACACTAGGAACATTTTACTTCGACTCTAACAGTTTTGCAACAGCAACTGCATTATTTACAGATGCTGCTTTAACGCAATGCGCTCCTGATGGCTTTTATTCTGATAGTATTATTTCAAGACAACAAGTAAATTGCGTTTTACAAGTGGCCGAAACATGTAATTGTGCAGGACCAACACCTACGCCAACAGCGACTCCTACGCCAACTCCAACGGTTACGCCTACGCCTACGCCTACACCTGCACCAACAAGTGCAGTCACGCCAACAGCAGTTCCGTCACAACCTACGCCAACTCCTACTGTGACACCTGTGACACCAACTCCAACAGCAGTTGTAGTAGCCGGTAAATATTATCAATTAAATCCATGTGATGGAAGTAGCACTGCTGATTCTTGTTATATATTTAGCAAAACAGCTCCTGTATCAGGATCAAGATATTTAAATCCTAATACTCAAGATTACTATACTTATAGTAGCTCTTCAACTGCTAAAAACACTGTAAATCAGTCTCTTGTTTGTACCGCAAACATGGAGCTTATTCCAAACGAAAGCGGATGTCCACCGCAAGTAATACAGCCCGTAATAAATTATTACGTGGTAAGAGACTGCAATACTAATGAAGATTATGTGTTTGCAACTACAAATACTTATGGATTTAACGTCAGATTAGTTGACGGCTCCAACAATTATTACATAGTTAACAGTCAAGTGACAGGAACAACAGGATATACAGAGCTAACCAATCTCTCTTGTGAAGATGCTAATGGTGTAAAAGAAGGACAAGCTGGATTTACTACTTGTGATTACAACTGTCCCGCAGACGAACACTATATCCTTACTAGATGTTTTGGTTATGGCGGAACAGAGTTGACACAAGAAACCGCAATTGCTTTACAGCAAAGAGGAATTAACGTAGGTGATGTCGTATACTCAGTAGACACTGATACCTGCTATAGAATAGACGGCACTGTAAGTAATGTAGGAAGCGCTGTATATGTAGGTGGAATATCATATACATTACCTAGTTGTAGTATGTGTACAAATTCAAGCAGCACATCGTCATCGTCTAGCGGATCAATATCATCACAAAGTCCACCGCCGCCAACAGGCTTTTAAAATTTAATCTAATGAAATCTAATGGAATCTATATTTATACAAATCGCGAGTTATCGCGACCCAGAGCTTATACCCACAATTGATAATCTTCTTGATAACGCTCACTATCCTGAGCGCTTGGTCATATGCATTGCACATCAGTTTAGCACCGATGATAAGTGGGATAACCTACAAAAATACGCAAATGATTCAAGGTTTATTATCATAGAAATACCTTACGAAGAATCTTTAGGCGCATGTTGGGCACGTAATCAAATACAACAACACTATAACGGTGAGACCTATACATTGCAGCTTGACTCTCATCACAGATTTACTGAGGGATGGGATACCGCTTGTATTTCTATGCTCAAGAGTCTTCAGTCTAAAGGTCACGCTAAACCTTTGCTGACTAGTTATATACCATCTTATAACCCTAATAACGACCCGCAAGACCGCAATAAAAAAGCTTGGGGCATGTCATTCGATAGGTTTACGCCTGAAGGTGTGGTGTTTTTTATGCCTTATCATATGGAGGCCTATGTAAATGAGCCTGTAAAAGCAAGGTTTTATTCTGCGCACTTTGCATTTACTTTAGGGATATTTTGTAAAGAAGTTCAACATGACCCTTTATTTTATTTTCATGGCGAAGAAATTACTATAGGCGTAAGAGCATTTACTTGGGGGTATGATTTATTTCATCCCCACAAAGTTTTGGCGTGGCATGAGTACACAAGACAGGGAAGGACAAAGCATTGGGATGATGACAAAAATTGGGGCATGAAAAATGAAAGAGCACATCATCGCACCAAGCAGCTCCTAGGGGTAGATGGAGAAGTTTGTTCTCCTTGCAACGCTAAAAGTTTTGAAGGTTATAATGTAGGCACTGTAAGAACTATAAAAGACTACGAAGAGTATGCGGGCATAAGATTTAAAGACAGAGCTATAACAGAGGCCTGCTCAAAAAATATTGAACCACCAGGAAGTGCTGATGCTATTTATCATCCTAA
>CEVG01027874.1_pt1 | contig 10793 bp, 27 predicted proteins | sample 356511 | NCBI WGS metagenome assembly CEVG01 (sample SAMEA2623426, study PRJEB7988) | marine metagenome | biome: marine biome (ENVO:00000447); feature: surface water layer (ENVO:00002042); material: "saline water (ENVO:00002010), including plankton (ENVO:xxxxxxxx)" | depth 5 m | reverse complement strand
AGCAAATGCTGTTTCTCCACTATCAGTAAGACTTGCAAGAGATTTTCTATTGACTGAGACTGATTGGGTAATGGTTGGTGACTCTCCACTTGATGCTGATACAAAAGCAATGTATACAACATACAGACAGAAACTAAGAGATATACCTGCAACAGTAGAATTCTCCACTAATGTTGAGGGTACTAAGTTTCCTATCTCACCTGAATTTTATAATAAAATATACAAGACTGAGAATGCAGGCAATGATTACCTAGCAACTGATGATCAGTTCTTGCCATTAGCAGCTCATTACCTTAAGAGATATAAAGATAGAATGGCACATTACTTGCTTACTAAGTCATGGACTGAGCGAGCATACTTTGATACATTTATTTCTGAATATGAGAATGTCAAGAAAGGTAAGGCATCAGCATTTGATGATATGTACAGCACACAAGAGAAGAAAGATTTCTTAGAGAAACTACTATCCCAGTGCCAAACCGAGATTGATAACTTAGGGAGTTGATTATGATTATACAGGGTAACGATCTATCTGTTTTTGATTTAGTTTCATGTTACGCACAAAGGTATCAGAAGACCTTGGTGCATTTTAATTTGGACAAATATAACAGTTTGTCTACAACTAAGAAAGCAACAGTAACAACATACTACGAATCTATCGTAGATGATTATATTATAGACATCATGAAACAAGGTGGTATTTTTAACACTATTTCATTTGATGAAGAAACTGCTGCAAGCACCTTTGCTGGATCATGGTTTCCTTTAGAATCACAATGTCCAGATGCTGACCATTACATTCATGCCTATGTCGTGGATTCATATGGTGATATAATTTGGGAGAACAAACCAACTGGCAAATCTAGTTAATGAAATTATTTCCAACTCTTGTAGTTGATGACTTCCTTGATGATCCTGATTATGTTTTAGATTTAGCACTAAACGCAGAGTATAGGGATCCTGGTCATACAAACCATCCTGGCGTTGCTTCTAAGAAGAGAATTCATGAAATAGATCAAAAGTTATTTGATTCTATTCTACAGAAGATCTTCGGATACTATTGGGACTTATACAATCCTGTTAAGTTCATGGTTGACATGGAGTTTCAACGCATTGATAATCCTGGTCAAGGTATCATTCATCTTGACACAGAATTTGGTGCTCTTTGTGCTGGTGTCATCTATTTGAATAAGAATATAGAAAGAGATACAGGAACATCATTCTACAAGTTGGTTGACCCTGATTATAAAGTCAAGAAGGACGAGTTCCTAGAACCTATTGCAAGATACCATGCTGGTGAGCATGTTGAAGATCTTGACAAAATATGTGCAAACCATTATAATATGTTTGAAGAGACGATGAGAGTACAGAATCAGTACAATCGTCTTGTAACATATGCCGCTGATGTATGGCATACTGCCACATCATATGGGGATCAAACACGGTATACACTACGGTTCTTTGTTAACAAATTAGAATCCGAACATCAAGACTATCCATTAAACAGATGAACTTCCAAGCACAAAGCAAACAATCTGGTGATGAATTTGAAATGATAGTAGAACGTGATCTACTATCAAAAGATTATACTATCATCTCTACCAATACTAAAATAGAAGGAATTGGTGTCAATGTTGATTACATTGCAGAGGACATTGATAGTGCTGTTGAGTATGGCGAAGCAAAAGGTGGAAGATCTGGTGGTAACAAAAGACCAGGAGCAGAACGCACTGATAATGTGAAGAAAGCAATCTGTAATGGTGCATTGCTGAAGTTCAAGAACCCTGAGTGTAAATATGTGGTATACTTTTCAGCACCACCAAAAGCAGGATCGTCGTCAGAAGAAATGATTAACACAGCACTAGAAGCAGGATATGTTGATGAGGTCAGGTATCTTGAGTATGATGAGCAAAAGAAAGACACATATGTTGATCATGTAGTAGGTGATACACAATATCCTCCCGCATTTAAACGTGAAAGTGCGTTGAGTGAGTGACACTTTAATAACTGTCACAAGGGGGTTGCAACAACCCCTTTTTTCATGTATATTGTTAGAGTACACAACAGGATCACAATGACTAACGATTTGGTTACTCAACTTCAACAGGATGTACAGTATGCTACCGAGACCCTTGGTTGCACACTTGATGAGGCAGATGAACTCATCGCAGCATCTGAGAATTTGGGTCTGAATGTGCAGTATTTTGTAGAAGAATTTATTCTTGGTGGTATGGAGTATCACGACAAAGCACATCTAAATATCAATGATTTCAATGACTTTCATGGAATCCAACTCGTAGAGGAGCAAATTGAAGATGAATATTATTCTTGAACGCTTCCCATATCGTTATGTTGAGTGTGGCACACTTGAAATCAACGGTAAACCAGACTATCGTATTCAGAAGTTTAATGAATACACTAGGCGATACAATGACATGTATCTGCTTGATAATGCTATTCAACTAGACTATGCGATAGAAGACTTTGAGTACACTAAATGGTTAGACCCAGAAGGTGTGCCCTGTTATATCAGAGATCATGTTTTCAACCAAACTTCTTAAACTTGCTGTTGATCGTTCCTTAGGTAAACCAACTAAGAACCAAGGAGAACTGTTTGAGGAACTGTACAGTGCGTACATGTCTGACTCAAATAGTTCTTCTATGCGTGAACAGATCACAGCAGCAGTAGCAGGGTGTAAGACAATTCCTGGTAAATTGGGTCGTGATGCCATTGATATCAATGGTATTGAGAAAGAAATCAAACCAAAGAACTACACTGGCAAAAGAACAAATGGTGGTGGGTGTTTTAATGATTACACACGTAAGAGATACCAAAGAGATCTAAGTGTTAATCTTCCTATCATCTGTTCTCTTTTTGCTGATGGTATGTTAATATATGTCGTAGAGTTCAAGTTTGAATCTATTGCACATAGGTTAGATGAACAAATCACACGCATATGTGAGGAACAGGGCAACAGATATGTTCGCTCTTGTTCTTGGACTTACTCTAACTGGATTGATGATCCAGATTTGAAGATCCACTACATAAACAAGAATCTACTCAAAGAACATGCTCATTATGGTGAGGGTGTTGTTGTAGGTCCTTTCTATAAAAAACTATTGTCGTTATAGTCATGCCAGTTTACAGAGATTACGAAATTCGGATCAATCTTAATGAATTGATTGAGAAGAGAGTGCCATGTTGTGATCTATTGCACCCTGATCATTGCTTCTCAGCGGATCAGATATCGCAGATAGCACATGATATCAACATGGATCTAGATTTACACGCAGTGTATCATCAAATTGATGATCATATTCTGCGATACGTTCAAGCAGCAGGCATTGACAATAAAGATCATTGGGTTGAGAAGAATCTAAAAGACCTTGAGGACTAATTATGGCATCTAAAGATCAAAGAACTGTTGATAAACAAGAGACACCACGTGAGAAGTGGGATCGTGCTAAGAGTTTATTCTTAGAATCACTGCATAAACCAGACGCAGACTTGCGTGGTTGTGCTCATAATCAAGGTTGTTATGATGAACTCATGCAAATCCGTGATGATATCATCCATCTAGTAGAGAAGATGATCAACCCTGTTCCGCAAGTTGAGGAAACTATACCAGGTAAATTACCTGATGAACCACCAAAGATTGACTCATATGTGGAGTCAAAATCATACGAATACGCTGCTGATATCACATTGGCAGATATCAGGAGATTTCAGAGAGGTACATCACTTTAATGGATAAATCTTTACCATTTCACACTGGTCAACGTGTAAAAGTTAATAATGATGTCGGATATATTACTTTCGTTGACACTCTATACTTTACATTATGCGTAAAAGAATGGGAAGATAAAGATACACTACATGGATGGGCACAGGTCAACGTCGTAGTTCCAAATAATATATGGAATGAGGTTGAAATTCTATGACACCTGTGCCAGTTTATAAACCTCCACACTCTAGGGTGCCAAAGACTCGCTGTGCATTACAATATAAGAGTAAAGCACAGGAGACACCACCATGGCAATCGGACTCGCCCCCGCAACCACTCAAGTAGAGAAGTATACTCGTACATTGTGTGAGGTAATTCGTCAAGACTTTATCAGGGAGGGCATTCAACGTCATAAGCGTGACCATTTCTTTGCTGTAAATGCAGGTGATGACTTTGGTGCAGAATATCACCAGAGTTGCATTCAAGACTTGCAAGATGGGATCATTGATGAACAATGGATCTATGAAGCAGGTCGTAAGTATTATAAGATTATCCACATTTGTGATAGTCAGCACTGTCAACAACGCAGTGTCCATGCATTTGTAGACAAGAAAACTGGTGATGTGTACAAACCAGCAGGTTGGAAATCTCCTGCTAAGTATGTGCGTTTCAACCTAATTGATGAAGTTTCTCGTGAAGAATGCTATTCTAGGTGTGACTGGGCAGGTGGTTACCTGTACCTGTGACACCTGTCGTAGTGTCCACTAATTGACCATGGGGCACTGCGGTGCCCTATAATTACAAGGTAATCAAGGGAACACCCCATGCAACTGACCAACTCTGTCTGTATCGTTGACTTCTTCCCCGAAGCATACATCGCTGAAGCATGTGATGTCAAGGGTGTCAAGACTGTTGTCAAGCGTTTCGTGAAGCGTGTGACCTTCCCTTGTGACTATGGTAAGGATCAGGTCTCTTATTCTACCATCACTGCACTGACCTTTGCTCATGAGGTCAGTGAGCGTCTGGCAAGCGGTGCTGACGTAACTGGTTTCAACACTGACAAGTGTCCTGACAGTTACAGCGGATTCGCATGTGCTTGCTGATTAAATACTATTACATTATTATCCTAAAATGAAGAATCTTCCTGCTCTTACAAAACTCAAGAAACAAGTTGCTGCACCTATGATTGTACAGCATGTCAAAGAGTTGCTCGCACCTCTTGACTTGCAGGACAGTAAGCAGTATACTATCAAGGTAAAGACAAATGCCGAACCATTCTCTGATGAAGAGAAGAAGTTTTGGCGATATCAAGGATTCTTCACTCTAGAGTTCTGCAAGGCACTTGAAGACGTTCTACCATCCGAACTATCCTTCGTGTCTTACAACCACCTTACAAACGATCTCACGGTAGTTAGACGATGAGTAAAGATCCTATTAACAAGAAAAGACAACGAGAACTGATTGAACTGATGGAAATCATGGAGGATACTGTAGAGTATTTCTGTGATAAACATATGGTATCAGGTGAGGTAGCATGGACTATGGTTGCCTCTCTCGCAGACGCTAAATTGAATCTTTTTGAATCATGAATGAAACTTGGGATGAGTATCTTGCTCCTGATGAGCAGGTACAAACACTACAAGAGCGACGGTCTGGTCTTGTACTATGGGTGCTAGGCAGGTTTCGTCGTTTGTTGGCGGAGAATAGAGTTGATGATGCTCTATACTTCATGGATGAGTGGTTTGAGTGGGTCAACAAAGACACATACATAAACGAGTCCACTTTATTCTTTGACGGAGACGAATTACATGACCTCTACGAACAAAGCAAAGGTTGATGAAGAACTCAAAAAACTCGCATTAGCGTACATACATGCGACTAATGAGGGAGATTCATCACTCGCAGAGAACATTCTGCACAACATTGAGGAACTTAGAAAAATTTATTCTAATCATTGATGCCAAGAACACAGAAGAGTTTAACTAAAAACCTTAGTAAACTCACAACTACCAAGAAGTCTACCAAGAAGTCTGCGGAAAAGCAGGTAAAGACACGGAAGACTCGTATTGATAAGAAACCAGAGTATACTGTTACTAATTCAGTCGCTCGTTGGCAACTATCAAACGGCAATGGTACAATTTATAGTATGCCATGGCATCTTGAACCAAATGACCTGAGCAAGAGTAACAAGGCATGGTTCAGATGTTATGAGGATGCATGTAAACACATCGCTCAAGGAAGACTGAGAGCAGAGGAATACACACTATGGAAACTCAAGCCGTAATACAGGACGATTTCTTACCAATACATGAGTATGCTGTCATCTATGATGCGATGACGAGACCTGACTTTGATTGGTATTACAATAGTTCTACCTTATATGGTATAGATTACAATAATGATCTCAGTGACAGAGGTCAGTTTGTTCATGGTTTCTATACAAATAATAACAGGCAAGTATCACCTCGGTTTCAGTTAATCAAACCAATACTTGATAAATTGGGTGCAACAACTGTTTTCAGAGTGAAAGCAAACTTACAACTGAGAACAGAGTACATAGAACAATCAGGGTGGCATACTGATGGATATGATAATTGTATTACATCCATCTACTATATCAATGATAATGATGGAGTGACGGAACTGGAGGACGGTTCTTTTATTGACAGCGTTGCCAATCGTATGGTATCATTCCCTAGTAGTATGAAACATCAGGGTAGTACCTGCACAAATAGTAAGACAAGAATTGTTATCAACTTTAACTATCATGGCACTGATGTTTGATATTCCAATTTTCAAATACAAGATTGAAAATTGGACTGAGGTGAAAGCAAAACTGTTGGAGCAATTTAAGAACTCCCCATCGGAAACAGTAAGTAACTCACGAATTAGTGGTGGGCAGATACACACAGACTTTTTTAAGTGTATTAAAGAACCAAGAATTCCAGAATACATCATCAAGTCACTGAATTACATAGATCCCTATACTATGAGGTTCTTGGGAGAAATTTCAGAGCACTTGAGTACACCAGACGCAGTTCTCAGACTCGGCAGCGATAACATTGGAGTAACTTCAGCTTGGTTTCAAAAGCAAGAACAGAACATGCTTCATAATATACACAACCATGGTGCCGTTGGATTTAGTTCTGTATGTTATGTAAAATTTGATAAGGATGTTCATTTACCAACTACATTCATCTCACCATTCAACGATTTTCTGGCTGGTAACACCCAATACTACCAACCAGAAGTAGAAGAGGGAGATATCATTTTCTTCCCAAGCACAGTTCAACACTATTCACCACCAAATAGTTCTGATTCCGATAGAATTATCTTCTCATTTAATTTAAATAGACTTTAACCATGGCACTGAGTAAGCAAGTTACAGAATCACTCGTAGAAGCACAAGGCAACATCCGTAATGCACTCGCATTTGCAGCAAGGCAAGAGCGTACTGTTACGGTAAATGCCATCGCACGTATATTAAATGATATTGAGACATTGCAATCATTTGATGAAATGCTAGATAAATTAGATCAGGAGATCGCAGAAACATGATTACTAGTAACAAGAGAATCATAGTGGAAGGTGATGTCACAACACTGGTACATGAATACGCATTAATGCGTAAGAGATCACGTACAGGTAGAGACGGTAAGAATATCATGTGTCCACATTGTCAGTCTGTGCATAAGGTATATCACCTATCATGGTCTGCACTCACATGTTCAAAGTGTGGTGTATCAACTGACAAGTATGATTGGTTAATTCAAACGGAGGGAGTATGAGTGGTGATGTAAAGAAACAACCTATCATATTCTACTGTAAGGAAATGAGTGAGACTAAGATCGCACTACTCTCATACTATGGTGTAAAATTTGTAGAAACCACTAAATCTGAAGACAATGAAGAAGATCCTACACTATGCTCATAGAGTCAAGGAATGGGACAAACGCATGGCGATTAAGTTCCAACAAAAGTTTGACTTGAGTAACTATCAGATGCTATGCATCACATTCGCTAAAGGATTTGTTATCGGAGCAATATTATTGTAATGGATAAGAAAACTAAACTCATCTTTGCTCTAGAGCACATTGCACATCTACATGATCTATTTGAAGATAATGAATGGAATGAGCATCTAGAATCACATCTCATCCCATTGGAGTATGAGTGTGAACGCCAGTTATCAGTACTATTTGATGCTAGGAAGGTTAAGCACCCAATGCAACAAGGAGAGAATCCTCCTTATTTGCATCTAAATAGGACTACTGATTGGATACCATAATAGATGGCTGGACATGAAAAAGAAAAAGGTGAGGTTAATAATCTATCACCAGTTGAACGATTACATGAGGACATGAGACGTAAGAGTCATGAGTCACAGGTTCAAGGAAATACTACCACCACATCCAAAGAAGTCAAGGACTGTACTGACCAGTTACTTGAGTGTACTACGGAGTGCCATGACTCTGGTTCTGAATGTGTCACGGAATGCGTTGAACAGTATAAAGAATGTGAGTACCCTTGGGAAGAAGACGAAAACCTAAGTTACGATTGGGACGACTGGACGGTTGACGCAGAAGAGACTTTGCAGTATGATGAAGGGGAACTCATCAGTGAACTTCTACAAATTGCTGGAATGCTCGGCGGTGCTGCCACCCGTACATCTACTGTTGATGCAAAAGGCAATGAAACTAAGAAGATCATTATAGAATACGAAGTAAAGAAGTGATTCCCAATTTTATTGATACCTACATGGTACTTGCACCACATGAGTGTGAACGTATCATTGAATATTATCATAATGATCCTCGTCATGTCAAAGGTGAGGTCATTGGACAGGATGTAAGGACAGATGTCAAGCAATCCACTGATCTTTATATTCTACACTCTGATAAGCAGCAAGATGATGCTGATACCAAGTATAATGATATCATTCTACCTGCTACCAAGTATGCTATCAATTCATGGGTGGAGAATCATCGGTTTCTCACTACGATGCCTGCTTTTCGTAATTATGAGTCATATAACATTCAACATTACAAAGATGGTGAAGGTTATTTTGGTCTACATTGTGAATGTCAACCAAATGCAGACTCAGATAGATTCATCTATCGCATGGGTGCATGGATGATCTATCTCAATGATGCTGAGTCTGGTACGGAGTTCCCTTATCAAGAGATCGTAATCAAACCAAAACAAGGACTCTGTGTAGTATGGCCTGCATATTGGACACATCCACATAAAGGTGTCACGCCCAATAAAGGTGACAAGTATATCGCAACTGGATGGATCAACTTTCATTATCCCTAAATCATGAAACTCAATCATATCTTCCCACAAACAATCGGTATCGCACAATATCCAGATGCTGATCATGATGCAATGAGAATTGCTAAACATATGAATGCTACAAGACCATTCATATACAACCCCCATCATGATACACTCATACAAGATCTCATGCAATGGATTGATGTAGAAGTCAATCAATATGCTAAGGCAATGCAGTATCCAGATTATTACAATTGTACAGAGTCATGGTTACATGATTATAGATTAAACACCTATCAACCATGGCATTCACATGCAGGTAATACTATCTCTGCTGTATACATTGTCATCTCTAATCCAGAAACATCATCACCATTATACTTTCGTAATCCAGTTATTGATATGATGAACCCAATGAATGCTAACATGGATCCCGATTACGAATCACCTACTACAGGATGGTATAATAGTGAACAGATGGCATATCCCTCTATTCATGGTACACTATACATCTTCCGTTCATACCTAGAACATTCAATTGCCCTAAAAGATAATACAGACAGACGTATTGCACTTGCCCTTAACTATAACAAGAAGTGAGACAAACAGGACAATTGTATGACTTCGCTGTTAGTATAGCAAATACATCTACATCAAGAAGAAAGGTAGGTGCTGTACTCATGAATAAGAACAAAGTCATCACTACTGCTACTAACATAGAAACAAAGTCTCATCCTATACAAGCATACTTTGCTGAACGTGTAGGATTAGGAGAAAAGATATACCTACATGCAGAGATAGCAGCATTGGTTAAATGTAAACAAGAAGCAGATACAATCATTGTAGCAAGAGTTAATTCACAAGGCAAACTACGTATGGCAAAACCATGTCCAATATGTGAACTCGCACTCAAAGAAGCAGGAATCTCTAACATATTCTATACAGAGAATGAAACATAACTGTCACACTCATACACAAGGATACTACCCTTTCCACACAAGCATCCGCACGTTGCTATGACTAGGTTTTCCACAGTTTTTCCACAGGTTTGTGATTTGTTTTGAAATGCTTAAAAAAATATAGGTAAGGTGCTCTGTCGTTGCTGTCTTAGCGTGCGATCTACCGAAAGTCAACCCCTCTGTAACAAACTGAAATATTCCGAGTCCACCTCCCAAAGTGGCACAGGGACTTGACAAAACCCCCAAAAGCGTGTATTATAAGAATATGGAAAACACAGAAAACTCAAAAACTTAAAAAACTCACTTTTTGGGTTTTTATAACTTATAAAAAACTTGTATTTTTGAGTTTTTTTGGGTTTTTTGGTTTATAATCCCCACATTTCTGTGGAAAACGTCAAATTTCGCTATTAATCATTAAAAAAGATGACACTTTACTCTAATTTCTTGTCTGGCGCTGTAAATTCAGTAGAAACAAAGGAAAATGAGGTTCTAATTACCTATTCTTCAAATATTGACAAAGAATATGCATATAACTGTGACAATATTGTAGAATTCACTAATAATTTGTGTTCTGTACTTATCAGTAATGAACTACAACAAGAGGGTGGAAGTGTTGGCAGTTATATTCACAAGTGCCGCAAAGATTCTGTCCTGACTGAGAAATAAATAACGATACAGTTCGCTTGCTATCACTGACAAATGGGCAAATCACAGAATATCAACACATATTCGCAAGAATATGATGAAGATGTTGATATGTTTGGTTACGAGGTCAAAAACACTAAGAGGAGTAAGAAGAAGAAGGTTAACAAATTTAAGAAGCAAGAGCACT
>CEVG01162014.1_pt1 | contig 10807 bp, 13 predicted proteins | sample 356511 | NCBI WGS metagenome assembly CEVG01 (sample SAMEA2623426, study PRJEB7988) | marine metagenome | biome: marine biome (ENVO:00000447); feature: surface water layer (ENVO:00002042); material: "saline water (ENVO:00002010), including plankton (ENVO:xxxxxxxx)" | depth 5 m | reverse complement strand
AAAAAAATATTGACCCTTTAGATTTTGGGGTGACTATTTATTTCTATAAAATAAGGTTATTAAATGATAAATCACAAGTTATATGGTAGAAGAGTCTTACACGTGATGTCACCTGTAAGATGGCGTTCAACCAAATTCATGCATCAAGCAGATTCCAATTATAAAGTAATGGTTAAAACTATAAAGTGGTTACCTATGTGTCATCACTATGTTTTAGTTCCACCAAATAATACAATCCCACATCTTGGAGATAATGTCACAATGATAAAGTTTCCATATGCTGGTAGTGTATTATTTAATCGTGGTTTCTTCGATAGTAAAGCTCTATTGAAAAAAGTTGACTTTCAAAAACTTGATGTTGACTTTATCTTTAATCATCAACCAGAATTATTGTACAATGTTTATAACGCAATCTTGACCGATAGGTATGGAATGACTGTAGATAGTTACAATTTTTTTCATTGGGTTGATTGTGAAAAGAGTAGACCTACTGGTGGTTATCCAGTTGGTTTCTTCAGACAATTAGAAGCTATTGATTTATCTACAAAATCTTATTTTCATTGTCCAGTTAGTTTGGACTATATGAAATCTAATTGGGATAAGATGCCACATACAGCACAAGGTGTTGATGACAATGTGATGAAAGAAAAAATTAATTACTTTCCACTTGGTGTAGGTGACTTACCTGACCCAGAACCATTTCCATTACCAGACAAAAAAATATTGGTGTTCAACCATAGATGGAATCAATCTACTGGTATAAAAAAACTTATAGAGTGGACGAAAGACCTTGACAGAGATGAGTGGTTAGTTTGGATTACTGATGATGATGCTAGAAAACCTAAAGCAGGTAAACCAGCACCAGATTGGATGAAAGTTCAAAACTTACCAAGTGGTGGTCAATATAGATACTTGATAGATAATTGTTATGCTTCTATTTGTATTGTAAATGATTATATGACTTGGAATTTATCAGTACAAGATGCTATAAAAGCAAATAGACCAAGTTTAACATTTAAACATCCAACACAAGAACACGTTTTAGGTAAAGACTATCCACTATATTTTACAGATAAAAAATCTTTTCTTGAATTATTAGAAAACACACCAAAAGATTTTCAATGGGATTTACCACCACACGATGAAAGATTTAAAGAAAATTTAATTAACGATTTGATTGAAGCTTGTGATGGTAAAAAGAAACGTACTGTGAAAACACCAAGTGCTGGTATAGAGTGGTTGTATCACATTCTAAAAGATAATGGTTTCAAGAAAAATCTATTATACAATAGTCATCCTAATTTGTATCTGAGTAATACTTGGGAGAAGATAAGACTTTGGTGTTTATCCAAAGGAATAAAAGACGACCCAAATTATGAGTATACAAGGTTATTTGTTCCAGATGATAAACGAGATGAAATACAAAAACTCGTTGATGATTCTGGTGAAACGTTTGGTGAATCAAAAGTAGACCCAAAGTTCAAAACAATTAACAAAGATGATAGTTGGTTCTAATGTATCAGAATATATTTTATGATAACTTCAAAAATAAGATACACATTTGGGATGACGAAAAAGGTTATCTCGTTCTACCATATAAAAAATACGCTTACGTAAAAGATAATTATGGAACTTATGTATCTCTTTACGGAGATAAACTAAAGAAGATATATAAGTGGGATAAGAATACCAAAAATCTTTGGGAGTCTGATGTAAATCCAGAAACAAGAACACTTGTTGATATGTATACAGATTCAGATGATATATCCACAAACATAAGAATTGGTATTATTGATATCGAGGTTGAGGTTACACAAGGATTTCCAGATGTTCAAAAAGCAGAGAACAAAATAACTTCAATAGCTTACTACGATAGTGAAGTAAATAAATATTTTTGTCTCGTACTTGACCCAGAGAATAGACTAACTCTTGAAACAAAAGATGATGTTGAGATAGAAGCTTTTCAAGAAGAAGGTGAGTTACTAAATAGATTTTACGCATTGTTTCTTCAATTAAGACCTACAATATTAACTGGTTGGAATACTCTAAGGTTTGATATACCATACCTTTACAATAGAGCTACAAATGTACTTGGTTCTGAAATAGCAGATTGTTTGTCTCCAATCAGAAGAGTTAATTGGAGTGAGTATCAAAATAGATACAAAATAGCTGGACTATCTCAATTAGATTATTTATCACTATACAAAAATTTTACATATACCCAAAAGACATCTTATAGATTAGATGCTATAGCAGAAGATGAACTTGGTGAGAAAAAAGTTGAGTATGAAGGAACATTAAATGATTTGTATGACAATGACTTAGATAAGTTTGTAGAATATAACGTACATGACGTTAGACTTGTTAAGATGTTAAATGACAAGTTAGATTTCATTGATGTATGTCGTGGTATTGCTCATGTTGGTCACGTACCATATGAAGAAGTAGAGTGGTCTTCGAGATATCTTGAAGGAGCTGTATTAGTTTATCTGAAAAAACTTGGTATTGTTGCACCAAATAAAAAGAAAGATGGTAGAAAAGATTTATTTGAAGAGAACAAGTTCTCTGGTGCTTATGTACAAGACCCACAAAAAGGTAGACACGAATGGATTTACGATTTGGATATTACATCAATGTATCCATCAATTATTATGTCGTTGAATATATCACCAGAAACTAAGATAGGTGAGATAGTTGGTTGGAATCCAGAAGAGTATGTAAAAAAAGTACCAAAAACCTATACAGTAAAAATGGGTGGTAAAGAACAAGGTAAAGTTACACACGAAGAATTAGAAAAATATTTTAATGACAATCAAGTTTCTATATCATCAAATGGTATCATATATAAAACAGATAAAAAAGGTTTGATTCCAGCTTTGTTGGAACAATGGTTTGATACAAGGGTAGAGTTTAGAAAACTAGCTAAAAAGTTTGCTGACGAAGGTGATGATGAGAAGTATCAATACTTCAATAGAAAACAATACATTCAGAAAGTTGTTTTAAATTCATTGTATGGTGTATTGGGTTTGTCGGTTTTTAGATTCTATGATTTAGATAACGCCGAAGCAACAACATTGACTGGTCAATCATTGATTAAATTTACAAAGAAGATTGGTAATCATTTCTATAATAAAGAACTTGAAGATGATAAAGACTATTGTATCTACATTGATACTGATTCGGTATTTTATTCAGCCGTACCACTTCTTGGAAAAAGATTTCCAAACCAAGAACTTTCTGATGTTATGAAAACACAAAAGATTTCAGAGATAGCCACAGAAGTTCAAGGTTATATGAATAAGTCTTACGATTACTTTGCTAAAAAGTTTTGTAATATTGTCAAACATAGATTTGAAATCAAACAAGAGATTATAGCAAGAGCTGGTTTCTTCGTTGTTAAGAAAAGATATGGGATGAGAATTATCAATGACAATGGTGTAAAGGTAAATAAGGTTCACGTAAAAGGTTTGGATACAGTTAGAAGTACTTTCCCACCAGCTATGAAACATCTACTAAAGAGTGTACTCGATGATATATTAAACTATGTTCCAAAGGATAAAGTTGATGAACGAATATTAGATTTCAAATCTAAGATAACACAATTGAGTGTAGATGATATAGCAAATCCAGTTGGTGTAAAAAATATAGAAAAATACACACCAAAAAAAGATGATGGATTCAGTAACGTTGGTGCAAAAACAGCTATTATGACTGGTACACCAGTTCACGTTAAGTCTTCAATATACTATAATGATTTGTTGAAGTATTTCAAGAAAAAAAGTTATGAACCAATTGTTAGTGATTCTAAAATCAGATGGGTGTATCTAAAAGACAATCCTTTGAAGTTGGACGTAGTTGCTTACAAGGGTTATGAAGACCCAAAAGAGATAATGGATTTTATAAAACAATATATTGACTATGATAAAATGTATGAACAAGCGTTGACCAAAAAACTAAATATGTTTTATGGTGCTTTAGATTGGGATGAACCACAAGTAAAGAATGAAAACGCATGGTTTTAGTATTGTACACAATTCCTAAATGTCCGTATTGTAAAGAAGCTAAAACTTGGTTAAAAAACAATGGTGTAAATTTTATGGAAGTTAGAGTTTTTGAGAACAAAAAATTAGAAGAAAAACTTTACAAGAAAACAAAATCTAATACATTGACCTATCCAATACTGAATATTGGTGGTAATTATTTTAATGGTTGGTTCAACCAAGAACAATTGAAAAAATTTAAGGATTTATTAAAAATAAATTGATGGTTTTGAACGAGTCATATATATGTATATATAACTCATATAATAATAGGAGAAAATGGTTATGGAAAAAGCGAAACTTACTCGCTATCTTGACAAGATACGTCTTGGAAACAAAATAACACAAACACAAATAACAACACATAATGGTAATACCCATTCTGCTGTAGCAACAGATAATAAAGATTGTTTGGTTGTTTTGAAAATGGAGAAGTCACCGATGCAAGAAGCTACTATTGGTGTTGGTGATATTTCAAAGTTAAGTAATTTATTACAATCACTTGGTTCAGAAATATCTTTTGATGTTACTAACATTGATAGAGATGGTGAGAAGAAAGCGGTTGAGGTAAATTGTAAAGATGATTTTGGTAATAAAGCAAAGTATATGTTACACGACACAAGTGTCGTACCTAAAGCTAGTGATGAGATATTGAAGACTCTTTTTCAACAAGAGTGGGAAGTATCTTTTACAATGGATTCTAACTTCATCCAAAAATTTACAAGTGGTAAATCAGCACTTGGGGATGAAATAGATACCTTTACAGTATTAACTGAAGATGGTAATACTTCGGTTTGTATTGGTTGGAGAACAACACATTCTAATAGATTGGAAATACCAGTCACAACAACAAAGTATGCTGATGTTGATAAATTTTATTTCAATAGTGACGTTATGTCTGAAATATTGAACGTAAATAAAGAATGTGAAACTGGTACTTTTGAAATGGTTGGTGGAGATAGACCACTTGTAAAGTTGTCTTTCAACATTGATGATTATTCAGCAGTTTACTTTTTACAATCACGTACAGCTATATAATTTGAATGTTAGTTACAAATGATAAAAACACTCTATGGGTAGAAAAGTATCGGCCTACAAGTCTCGAATCTTACATAGGTAATAAACACCTAAAGACTAAGATTGAAGACGCTATAGAGAGTGGAGACTTACCACATCTTTTACTATATGGGAAGGCTGGTACAGGTAAGACCACTCTCGCTAAATTACTTGTTAAGAACATTGATTGTGAATATCTATACATTAATGCATCTGATGAAAGAAGAGTCGAGGTCATAGATAAAATCAGACCTTTCGCTGGTTCTCTTGGTTTCGCTAATATGAAAATCGTTATACTTGATGAGGTTGATTATATCACACCAACAAGTCAAGCGGCTCTTCGTAATATAATGGAAACATATTCTAATCATTGTAGATTTATCTTGACTTGTAATTTTGTTGAACGTATTATAGACCCAATACAAAGTAGATGTCAGGCGTATAATCTAACACCACCATCAAAAAAAGAGGTAGCTATACATCTTGGTAAAATACTCGATAATGAAAAAGTTGGTTATAAGAATGAAGATATAGCTTTTATTATCAATAGTTGTTATCCAGATATTCGTAGAGTTCTAAATTCTGCACAAAGACAATCTGTTGATGGTAATCTTGAATTGGATAAGACAAGTATTATTCAGAATGATTATAAGATGAAAGTACTTGATATCTTGAAGAACCAAGATAAAAGAAATGCGTTCAAGAATATAAGACAATTGTTATTGGATAGTGAGGTAAAAGATTATTCAGAGTTGTTTAGATTATTATATGATGAGGTAGATGATTGGGGTAAAGGTCATGTAGCTCAATGTATCTTGACTTTAGCCAAATATCAACAATCTGATGCTATTGTTGTTGATAAAGAAATAAATGCCATGTCTATGATAATAGAATTGTTGGGAGTAGTAAAATGAAAAAAATCTTAGTAGTCGGAGATAGTTGTAAAGATGTTTTTATTTATGGTGACATTGAGAGAATAAGTCCAGAAGCTCCTATCCCAGTATTTGTACCAACACGTGAAGAATCAAATGATGGTATGGCTAGAAATGTTTCAAATAATGTTGAATCGTTAGATATGGGTATTCATACAATCACCAATAAAAATAGTATTGTTAAAAAAAGATATGTGGACAATCGTAGTGGTCAAATGGTTCTAAGAGTTGATGAACACGATTATTGTGATAGAATAGATGATATACTACTATCAACAATTCAGAATAACGAATGTTACATATCAATGAGTGGTAAAGTTGAAGTTGATGCTATTATTATATCAGATTATTGTAAAGGTTTTTTACATGAAGATGACATCAAGTGGATTTGTGATAATAATAAAAACGTATTTGTAGATACAAAAAAGAAACTTGGTACTTGGATTGAAAATGCAGACTTTATAAAAATAAATGAATTAGAGTATAAGAAGAACCATGAGTTATTATCAGATGAAGGATTTGAAGAAAAACTTATTGTAACTTTAGGTAGTAAAGGTTGTAGATGGAATGGTAAAACATTTGATGTTGAATCAGTACCAGTCAGAGATGTAAGTGGAGCTGGTGATACCTTTTTAGCAGGTTTAGTTCGTGGTTACTTAGATACCAAAGATATAAGTAAAGGTATCGAATTAGCTCAAAAGTGTACGACATTGGTTGTACAAAAACATGGAGTTGCAACAGTTAGTATAGGAGAAATAGAATGAGTACAAAACCAATGAAACCTTTTCCAGGTGCACCAAAAAATGAAGTAAAAATTAATCTTGAAGACCAAGAAACTATGAAATGTGACAATTGTGGAAACTATTTATTTATAACATCATTTGTTATTAAGAAAATATCAGCTATCGTCTCACCAACAGGACAAGCTGGTTTGGTTCCAGTTCAAGTTTATAGTTGTGGTAATTGTGGTCAAGTACCAAAACAACTTTTAGAGAGTAGTGGTCTAAGTGTCAAAGAAGAAAAAACAGACAATTAAGAAAAAAGGTTTATTCGACCACTTAAATGCTGTAACGCAATATCAGAACCCAGATTATTGGGATACTCTTTCAACAGAGGATAAAAAAACATATTCGGATTATATGGTCAATCGTTTTCTATCAATGAAGATGGAATGGATTGATTTCGTTAATGACGTTCAAAAGTATTGGGATGTCTTAACACCAAGAGAACATTACAAAGTATATTGTGATGTTTTACCAAAGGGAAAACAATTTTTAAGATACGTAAAAGGAAAGAACGATATGAATTTACCAAAATGGTTTATTGAAATTATGACCAAACATTATGAGTGTTCTATATCAGAAGTAAGTAATGCTGTAGAAACACTTATATTAACAGAACAAGGAATGTATGAAATTAGAGAAGTTCTACAGAAATATGGCATAGAGCCAAAGATGTGGAAAGAATTACCATTTAGTTTACAATAGGAGTTTAAAATGACTAATCTTGAAGAAAGAAATATCAAACACACTATTCTAATGAAAGAATTAGAGTGGGGTGTAAATACTGAAACTAATACAGTTTATATGGCTTATGATTTTGATATGGACAATCTTTACACAATTGTTACAAAAATAGATAATCTATTAAGACATCAAGAAGACCCAAAAAAGAATTTGAATATGATTATAAGCTCATACGGTGGAGATGTATATACTATGCTAGGTATGATAGATTACATAAGAAGTCTACCAGTTAAAGTTAACACTCACTGCCTTGGAGCGTGTATGTCGGCGGCCGCAGTCTTGCTTGCTTGTGGAACTGGTAAAAGAACGATGACTAAAAATTCAACCGTGATGGTTCACGAAGGTTCTGCTTTTGAAGCTGGAAAAACATCGGATGTATTAAAAGGAGCCGACCATTTGAAACTATTACAAAAAACTATTTGTAATATTCTTGGAGATGTAACAAAGAAATCTTCCGAGTTTTGGGAAGGAGTTTCTAAACAAGATACCTATCTAACAGCTAGTGAATGTTTGGAGTATGGTGTCGTAGATGAGGTAGTGTAAATTGAGTGAACCGAGTTTATTAGATTTAAAAAGAGGAAAAGTTATGAAAACTATAAAAGACACACCAACAGGTGTTGATTCACCTGGAACAATTGTAGAACGGATGGAACAAGAATGGCCTGAAATGACACAAGAGTTCAAAAGACTACAAAGAGAACAATATGAATTGTTCTGTCATAAACAACATGACTATGGCCCAGGAAATATATCAGTTGGTACTCAATTGATAACAGATGATGAAATACACCTATCACTTACAGGTCTTTGGTTTCGTATGAATGATAAGATACAAAGATTGAAAACTTTATTGATGGGTAAAAGAGGAAACGCCGTAGAGGGTGAACCAATGGAAGATGCTTATCTTGATGTCAGTAATTATGGAATTATGGCAACAATAGTCAAGAATGGTAAATGGGGTAAGTGATGAAACAACCTATAAAAATTATAGAAGAGTTAGTTGATAAATTTCCAAATGATATGGAGCTAGGTGGAAAGGTTAGAGCTTATATACATTGGTTACGAGGACTACTAAAGGATAAACCAGATGTATAAGTATGAATGTAAGGCTGGAGTATATGAGTCTGATACTTTAGTTGGTTTACTATGGGAAAGATTCAAACATAGATTATGGCATTTAAAGGAGCATGGTAAATGGATGGATTAAGAGTACTACATTATGGTAGTCCAGTAAGATTTGATAGTAGTGGAGTTTTTCAACATCAGTTTGATTCCAATTACAAGGTATTAGAAAAAACAATATCATTCTTGCCAGAATGTCATCACTATGTTTTAGTACCAGAAAAACATACTATGCCTGATGATAGACCAAATGTTACTCTTATAAAATATCCATACTACAGAAATGCTTTATCTAATCGTTCAGCGTTTCATGATTCTGTTTTTAGAAATATCATAGACTTCAAAACACAAGACATTGACTTTGTATTTTGTCACCAGCCAGAGATGTTGTATAATATATTTGTAGCTATGAGTGATAAGAGATATGGACAAGTTGTAAGTAGATTTTTGTTCTTTCACTGGGTTGATTGTCCAGGTAGTAGAGTATCTTCAGCAACACCACCACCATTTATGAGACAAATAGAATCAATAGGTATGGCTGATAATGCATTCTTCCATACTGATATATCAAATGATTGGTTAGCTAGAAACTTTACAAAAGGACAACCAGTTTCTATTGATATGAATTATATCAAGAATAAGACAAAGACTATGCCACTAGCTTCAGACCCGTTACCACCAGCAGAACCTATAGACTTACCAACAGACAAGAAGATTGTCGTATTTAATCATAGGTGGGGTCAAACAACTGGTGTAAATAGATTGTTAGAATACTTTGAAGGATTAGAAGATGAGTATATGATATGGAGTACTGATTGGCAAGCTCCAAAAGAGTATGTAGCTTCTAAGTTAAACAGAGGTCAATATAGATACTTGTTAGAAAACTCTCATTGTAGTGTAAGTTTCGTTGATGGTTACATGACTTGGAATTTATCAGTACAAGATGGTATACAAGTTGATAAACCAGTTTTGGTGTATGATAATCCACAAATGAGTAAAGTTGTGGGAGAAAATTATCCATACACATTTAAAACCAAAGAAGAATTTCAGAACATGATAAGAAAAATACCTGAAAAAAGCTCTTGGAATTTAGATAATTTTGAGTTAACTTTTAGGGAGAACTTGAGGAATACCATGCAGGAAATTATTTCTCGTGCTAGACCCAAGTTACCACAAGATGCTATGAATTGGTTATATTGTATATTAAATGGAGTGACACAAAAAAGTCACATAACAGAACAAGTTCAACCACATCTAGCAGCTAATTCAACATGGCAATACATTCGTAGGTGGTTACTAAGTAAAGGTGTTAGAGATAATCCAAAAACACCATATACTAATTACGATTTGTCTAAAAGTAATATTGACCAAGAGTTGATTGATGAATGTTTGAGTAGTGTAGAATTGGATTTAAAAGTAAATAAACGTAAAAAGTTAAGTTCAGTAGATAAAGAGGTGTCTTGGTTTTGAAATCAATATCATATAGTCAATATAACTTATGGGCTCAATGTCCATTTAGATGGAAATTATTATACGTAGATGGTCTACGTGAATTTACAGATAGTATCCACACAATGTTTGGTACATCTATGCATGAAGTGTTACAATTCTATTTACACGTGATGTATAATCAGACCGCTAAAGAAGCAGATTCTATTGATTTGGAAGACTTGTTGAGACAAAGAATGCAACATCATTATGAAAGAATAATGAAATCTAATGGTGGTGAGGTTTTTTGTACTGAAAATGATATGGTAGAGTTTTACAATGATGGTTGTAATATTTTGGATTGGTTCAAGAAAAGAAGAGCTCAATATTTCAGTAAGAAGGGATATGAACTTGTTGGTATTGAAACCAAACTAAATTATGTAATGAAGGGTAACGTCAAGTTTAAGGGGTTTATTGACCTCGTAATCCACGATACAGTTAGAGACAAGTATATCATCTATGATATTAAGACTTCAACAAAAGGTTGGAACAAGTGGCAGAAGAAGGATAAAAATAAAACAGACCAGTTGTTATTATACAAACAATTCTATTCAGTTCAAATGAATGTTCCAATAGAAAAGATTGATGTAGAGTTCTTTATTGTGAAACGTAAGTTGTGGGAAAATGTTGACTTTCCACAAAA
>CEVG01052394.1_pt1 | contig 10810 bp, 17 predicted proteins | sample 356511 | NCBI WGS metagenome assembly CEVG01 (sample SAMEA2623426, study PRJEB7988) | marine metagenome | biome: marine biome (ENVO:00000447); feature: surface water layer (ENVO:00002042); material: "saline water (ENVO:00002010), including plankton (ENVO:xxxxxxxx)" | depth 5 m | reverse complement strand
GATGAAAGCATCTTTATTATACTTTCTCGTTCCTTTCACTGGTGCCCATTTAGTTCCATCGCCATCAATCATATAGACTGAGGTTCCGCCAACTTCGAGGGCAATGTTATCATTGCGAACATCCCATCCGAGAGTTTGCATTAACTGCCATAGATCCTCTTGAGTGAAACATTTGTCGCTCATAACGTGTTCTTCAGGTTCAAGGTTTCCGATCATTTTGATTGTCAATTACAAGGGTTTCCCAGAATAGGTCAACTGTGGCATCATCGTCAGACATTGAATCAATGTCAAGACGTTGTTTTTCAATCCATCGACGTAGAGACCAATAACGGTTCTCCCACATCTTAGCAGATTCGGCGTCAGTCATCGTGAAAGATCGGAATTACTTCAATCTTAGTACATTTGGGATCTAATTGCAACTCAGTGCTGTACCATACCGCGTCCGACAGACTTAGGAACGTAACTTGCTGAGTTGAGAAACTTCCTCGTTTCTTTTGCTTCTTCCACGTCACGTTGAATTTGTTCATAATAAAGACAGATCTGTTTATACAACTTGTCGTTGTATGTGTACATTTCGGTTGCGTAGTTTCTCATCGTTGATCGGTAGGTGGGAGCATCTCGTTTCCTGGGTGATCGTTAGTTTTTCCCCTGTATGCTTTCTTATATTGAAAGACAGCAGGATCAATCTCAAGATCATCCCAGTCCGCTTGATATACTATAACACAACATTTGGTTTCTTTGCGAAAACAATGCTCATCACATTGCTCCTTAGAAGCAACACAAATGGTGAGATATTCGTCCCCAATGTACTCGATCTCTCCTTGAATCGTGCCCCATTTTGCAGGCATACCCACTTCAAGTGCCTTGAGAATGTTTCTTACTTCCAAAGGTACGGACTCCGATAGAAAGAGAGGCGTCGTCATTTAAGGACGTGCCTTAAGTGTAGCAGATCTGCAATCTCATCGAGGTTGCACTCTGTGACAGTTAATTGAGTGTCACTGATCTGTTTGTTGTGGTGCTTGCGGTGCGTATTTGCCAGATATAACATAAGTGCTTTTCTAAGTATGCACTTCTGATTCTCTGACAGAATCTGTGACTTCAGGTACATTTTCGTTCCCCCCAGAACGTTTTTCGTAATACTGTCCAACAAGAAAAACTGTCCCATCGGACAACTTCTTGCCGTAGGTTTGTCTCAACCTAACGGTGTCATTCTCGCAGAGACGAATCTCCTCGCGGAATGTCATACCATTATACGAAGTTTCCCAGACAAGGCAATCATCATCGATCACTGAGATGTCACTTGTGTCTGGTTCTTCTGACATATAACCTCTGGAACGCTCACACTTATTGTCAGGAGTGATGAATAGTTCCATATCTCCTTCACTGAAGTAGTTGCCTTCCTCATCTTTTGAACACCATTGACTACCCCAACTGTTGTCAGATCTCTTGTCACAAATCAATGTTGTTTCATACTTAATTTGTTTGTTGAACTTGGTGTAGATATACCTACGATATGAAGTCCATCTACCACAAGAACGATCCATCCAGTTAGTGACTCGTGTGTCCATAAGTTGTCGAAGTTGCTTAACAGTATTTAGATAGGGATTAGTGAGAACTGATCGTCAGGAAGATCAGGCGTCTCTACTATATCAAATCCAAGGGTAATTCGTCTACCCCCGAAGTCATCGTTTACGAATACTTTGTGATACCTGCCTGGGGCAGCACCAAAATATATGTTTCCCACTTCGTTATTGATCTCATAGAGGACAGGATCCTCACCGTTTCTAAACTTAGTGGTGGTATTCTTGGGATCAATACTCACATAACCGTGGTATGGAAACTTATGATCGTGCCACTTCAATACCTTGTCAGGAGTATGATAATTCATCCAACATTGCATATACAGTGGTTCATCGTGTGCAAGTGTTGTGCGAACTACAGTTTGAATGTCACGATATAGTTGCCAAAATAGTGGTGATGGTGCTGTCAGTGCAAATATATTATAGAACCTATAACCACTGAAATCCTTCTCACCATCTAGAAATACTTTGTCATCCTCTCGTTGTTCCTGTTGTGAGAACAAGTTAGGTAGAGCACCAAGAGTCAATTCATTACCAGTGAGAGAAGAATCGAACCCAGTGAAAGTATTCTTGAAATGACGATGTGCACGACCAAGTTGTGCAATCATCTCATCTTGTTCATTTACAACAACAGGTGACCTCCACAAACAGTGAGCGTCACCATCATATACCTTATAGACTTTATCCATAATCAAGAATGTACTACCATATTTAACACTGGTCTCCAAGTTCCCATTGGCAATGTAGAAGCGTGAAAGAGATCACCTTTAATAGCAACAGCACGTCCTTTCTTGGGTGATACTGCTGTCTTAACTGTGTACATATCTCTCGTTGCAATCTTCAAGTATTCTTGATGATCTCTCGTACGTTCATCATAGATGATTGTATCACCATTACTGTCATCAATGTAGTAGATAACATTCCACGCTTCAAAATGATACGAATCAACGTGTGGAAGTTGTACTTGATTAGAGTGCCAAGCAGGCACACAATTCACACGCATACGAAACAAACATTCTGCCTGAAGTTTCTCTCTAAACTGCAATGCCAGTGGCATAAACGCATTACACAATGGACTCAACTCTCCACCCTCATCCTTATCAAAGAGATAGTGAAAGTTGCAGAATCCATTGCGAGGATCATCCTCAAACATATCACTAATTGCAGCATCCTTACGGTGCCACATCAGGTCTTCATTCTTGATACAATCTATCAACCAATTTTGGTATACCTCAGGAATAATATCATCAAACACGATGACATCTTTTGCCTTCTTATAGAATGTATCGAATGGATTTTCGATTGTTAGTTTCATTGATGCAAACGTCTTAGTTGATCTTGAACTTTACGTTCAATACGTTGATGTTTAATTGTTGGGTGATCGATTTGTTCACCTCTAGCACGGGTGAAAGATGATGTTCTGCCCAATACTGTGAGCAGATACTTCAGTTCTTCAGAGTCAAAATTCATCAGGTGTAATAAGGTGAAGAGTTAATCATCGACTGTTCATACTGTATCTCTTCGGATGCAGTTTCCCAAGGATAAGCAAGACCAGGGCGACCATCCCACTTATTCTTACTATATTTGCCATTTTTGTCAACATAAGAGACAAATGCTTGGATTTGAAGATCTCCCTGATATTTTGGTCTCCAGTGGAAATCTTTGTGTCCCCTGAATATCAATAAATCGCCTTGATTGAGGACAATTTGATGCGACTTTCCATCGATCTCAATATAGAAGGGCCAATCGGTATCATCACGAGTGATGCAAACATTACCGACCCATTCTCCTGAGGTTCTATCACGATGTCGTACAAGATTGGTACCCTTAACGTACACCCTCGCGTAGGAAAAGGTTTGCCATAGTTCTGCATCGAGCACTTCCTCAATCTGTGGTTTGATCTTATCACCCATTGCTTCAAAACAAATAGGTGAATACATTGCAAATGCCCCAGGCATAATAGGATCACTGGTTGGACCCATCGGGTTTGCCTCAATGATGTCCTTAATCATCATAAACTCAGTCTTCAGATACTCACAGAGATCTGTACTGAGTGCACCTTTAATCAGGTACAGTTTATTGTCAGCAAGTGTTTCAAGGTCCAATTAAAATACCCCTCCCAAAGAATACAAGTGTTAGTCTAGCATCAGTAACGTCATTACCAAAGAAGTTCATACCTCCGTGGTATTTACGTCCATCAAATAGTATACATCGATTATAGCGTGCTTCAACAGTCACTGACGGTCGAAATACACCATTACAATCTTCTTTATACTTCTCGAACTTTGCTGCCTCAGGTGTACCCTGAAGAGCAAGTTGTTGTTGGAACTCTTCTTCATATCCCTGACCATTAAACCCAGGCGGTACATCATACAGACAAGTTCCTGTGCCTGGTCTAATACCTTGATTCAAATAGATAACAGCACCGATGCCCAAATGTGGTGGGTCAGTGTGGATCCACCCAGGAGAGTTTGCTCCATCACACATATGAAATGTCATATCTGCGATGTCAAATGCTTGATGATGTGGAAGATACCTTACCAGTTTCTTACACACAATCTCGTGAAAGACTGGATCGATCTCATTTAACAGGTTACATCTTTTCCCTGGCCAATTACCACCACGAGGGTGATCTGTGCAGAGAAAGTATTCTTGTTGTTGAGCAAATGCTCTCACGAGTGATGGTGTCTCAAAGAAATTATCGATCACCGTTGTGGGAACAAACTCTTCAGCGTAATTATTCATTTGAACGGACACCCAAAGATAAGTTTGTCGGAAAGATATGGAATGATCTTTTTCGCTTTGACACGTTTGTGAACATCCAACATAATTTCAGGTTCAGGTCGTGACTTCACCAACTCGAAAGTTTTATTGAAGTTTCCTTCCTTCATAAACCTGATCTTATATAGTGGATCACCACGTTTAATTATGATGGGTTTCTTATCATCAACCAGACGCACACCTAGAGAGATAGGACGACACCAAGAAGAGAGATTGAACCATCCTGTCACCAGTGTGAAATTATTCTTTGATGCTGTCTGTGGATGGTCAATCTGTTCGATCCAAATATTCTTACTCTCTGTCCAGAATAGAAACATAGGGACAGGAATCTGAATTGTGGTGATAGGCAACGTTGCATCTTGTACGTTCACCCATCTCTCAAAATCTTCCTGTGAAATATTTGGTGCGTGAAGTTCTCCTGTTTCGTTATTAACGTGCAGTGTGATGTCACGAGGTGCATAAACTACGAACTCTCGCTTAGCACGATGACTCCACGCAGGACAATCGTAGAACGGTGTATCCTTTGGAGAGTGATTGTCGATCTCTTTTCTTGGTTCAAGACCCACTCCTTCTATATCAAGAGGAGAATCTAGCATCGTGATTGGATCACGAGCACCTTCATATTGATAGTAGAAAATCTTACTTGACATAGTTGAAATTTATCACAATTCTATTTGTGTGGGAGGTAGGACAGGACGATGCGTGTAAAATAGAACCATCAAAAATAATTAGTTTTCCTTTCTCTGGTTTAACTCGATTAACAATCTCCAAATTGTCATTGAAGAAGAGCGTGTCGCCGTCTGAATCATTAACATAATACAATGCTGTCGTGTGTGGAAAGTCAAAATCCACGTGTTTATTATTATATCCTTCTTGCGTTGGTAAAAGCAATCCTCCCTTAATCCTTATTAACTCGTGGAATCCATCACCACAGAGTGTATAGAACAGAGGGAGGATAAAATTACAATGGTCAGACTGATGACCATTTTGTGCGTCGAAGAATAAATGTGCAAATCCTGGGGTTCCACGATTAGCACCAAATGCTGCCTGATCGACGTAAGTTACATCTTTCAGAAATCCCCACTGAAATTGTACATCACTCATCAGTTCTTCAATCTTGTCCGCATACAGCGGAGAGATAACATTTTTAATTACCTTCATAATTTAGAGTGAGAACAATTCGGTCTTCGTCAGTCTCATTTGGTTGTGTCTTATGTTTCAACCAACCAGGGAAGATTAGGATGTCATTTGTTTGTACTGGTATCTCTGTCCATAATTTTTCTTGTGGTTCAGATGGTGTACCGAAGAGATGATACTCAAACGGATCTCTGACAAGAAAGTTACCAGAATTAGGAGGACACTTCAAATAGCACGACACCACAAGTGGACAGGGTGAGTGATAGTGCTCTAGTGTTTCTCCTCCTCTCTTATGTAGATTCACCCACGAATTAAATGGTTGAGGCATACACGGGAAATAGTTCCAGTGATCCCAGATAGGAATAATCTGTGCTTGCATCCAGACAAGAAAATCTTCAAGTATCTCCCAATGATGTGGAGACTGCTGAAGATTACCTGCTGTTGAAAATGCGTTGCCAGTTTCTAATACTGAGGACCTACCAGTATGATCTAACAGTTGACCACAATGTGTCTGAAGGGGACTACCTTCATAGTTAAAATCATACTGTGTCTTCCAAAGATAGTTTGGATGAAACTGATGTGGTTTAGTAACTTGGATCACCTGGGATGTCATCATCTAGTGGGAGGTTGTCATCGCTGGTTTGACCAACAATTTCCATTTCCATATCCTGCTCAGCAATATCTAGTGCTGCGCTAGGAATAGGAACATCACCTTCCTCTCCCATAATATCACGTTTCACAATATAGAGTGCATCAATAGCACCTTCAAGGCGAGACTGTTGAGCAAACGCATCACTACGTTGTTGGAACTCAATAGTTGTCACACCATATGGATTGAGTTTTTTATTAGAGAAGTCCCTATCATATCCCTTGATAAGTTCTTGTACTGCCTCCTTCTGGAGGTGAAAGTTCTGAATCAGTTCGTCAATAGTCATCGGGTTTTTCCATTGCTGTGATAGTTAATAGCACGCATAGCACGCTTGATCTTAGCATTAACTGTGTCTTCTGTCGAGTATTCTGCTCTGAGACTATAGTTGAACGCTGCTTCAAGATCCCAATCTTCTTGGGTTGCATTATCTATAGTCATATCGTACCAAGTTCTCTCGATAGATGATCTTGGAACAGGCACAAACTGTGCTAGGGGTGTACCTGCCTTGACCAACGTATGACCATCCATAACATACCATAGCAGTTGCACATTCACCTGCATTGCAAATCTAGGATCATAGATCCCAGCAACTGCTTCAAATCTTGACTCATTATTCCAATAAACAGGAAGTTGCATAAACACAAGATCATCACTAGCACGAACACGCCAAGGTGTCTCTAGTTTGATAATATGTGCCAAACAATCCCGAGGATTATCAACCAGTGGTACAACCTGATCAGGAGAGTGATCCCCGATGTAGTTACTATGCCTTGCGAATGTTGCTGGTGTTTCCCACTCGTAAGATACTCCATCACCATTAGTGATGATAGTGAAGTCCATAGGAGCAGTAACAACATAACCCATCCTAGTGATTTGTTTCAAACCAGGACAGTTAGCAACATTCTGTGTGCCCATAAATGGGCATCGTGATTCTTTGTGCTCCTTATCCTGCCACGTCCTCTTAATAGATGATGTGGGTATTAGTGGATAATTCTCAGCAAGTCCTGGTTCGAGTGAGAAGAACCGCAACCACGGTTTCTTACGCCTCCAGGGAATCCCGAATTTCATCAACTCCTCCATAAATGTTGTCAAGTAGATACTGGTAATGAGAAGGAAGTTTGTGAACTTCGTTGTGTACATATGCAATGTACTCTTCTCTATCCTGTTTCTTAATTGCCAAAGTATCTAGGTCCATATCGTGGTAACTAAACCTAGTACCAAGGCGCAGACCCATACCAGCAGCAATATAATTCATACCAAGCATATTGGCAGCAAGTGGACAGTTGTTGTCCAGAATGTCACCCATACGCTCATAGTTATCATTCACTTTGACATTACCATCAAAGTTATCTTCCATATAATCACAGCGTTGTGTGGCGTGACGCCAATAAGGGTTATCAGTACGCATAGACAGTGCATAGTGCATTGCCACAAACTTGCTGAAACCGATCACTTCACGCTGTGCTTGATAATTATACCACGATCTTTCCAGATTGGTAACATATCCTTTACGGCGCTTCAAGACATCAACCAGACGGAGAACGTTCTCGTGTGTAGTCAACAGACCAGTAGATTCTAGTGGTTCAACAAAACCATAAGACAGACCGATTGACAGACAGTTCAGTTCCCACGCCTTCTCACGATAACCGTGCTTGATGTCAAGTTCCTTGATCTCATATGTGCCTGGTTCGATGTTGAATTTACGTTCAATCCACATCTCAAACTCTTGCTTTGCCTCAGTGGGCATAGCAAATCTATCTGACCAACAATATCCTACACCGATACGATCCCACAGTGGAATAGTCCACATCCAACCATTCTCTGCACCCTCACAATCAGTTGTGTTGTGCATTGCAATCTCACGGAACTTCTGATCCTCATAGGGAATCCGTGCAAAATATGCTTTGTTGTTAGGAAGAACTTTCTCGAAACTAATATGGCGAACATTCATCAATCCTTCGATCAATGCACCCTTGAAACCAGTACAGTCAATGAACAGATCACCAACCACACCAATAGTTTTCTTAGATTCGTCTAGTCTAACTGCAAGTTGTTTGATAATACGATTAGACTGAGCAGGTGAACCACCAGCAGTCACATCTTTCACCATACCACGCACATCACCAATAATGTGAGTGAAGCGATCAACTTGCTTCCAAGGTTCGCAGACATTTACTCTCAACCACTGTCCAAACTTTTCAGCATCCAGATGATATGCTACATCAACAGCAGGATCAAAGTTACGGAACTTACCATCCTTATTGTCTGTCTGTTTATTATGCGTTGCTAGGAGAGTATTCTCTGCATTGTAGTACGTTGCAAATCCATCAGGAGACTCATACAAATCTTCTCCTGCACCAATACTTGCTTGAATGTCAAAGAAATCTTCTATATTTCCACCACCAATTCCGATTTCCATTGTGTCTAGATGATAATCATAGACACCAAAAGGATACTGGAAGACAGAATCGTTATTATCTCTAAAATTAGTGAACTGGATACTATTCTTATAGGTGGCATTACACGCTGCCATCCAATCTTCGTCACGAAGACCCAGTGCTTTCAAATACTTATTGAAGTGACCAAGAGTAGATTCACCAACACCCACAGTTGGATGCTTGGCACTCTCGACCAACACAACATTAACCCAAGGGCATAGTTTCAACAAAGCAGCGGCGGTCATCCATCCAGACGACCCGCCGCCAACAATAACTACATTGTTTACCTGCATAACTTAATCACTTTCTTTATATAGTATAGCACAAGTGCTATTTTATCACTCAGGAAGTTCCTCGTAAGTACGTCCCCAGTTGCTGTATCTTTCCCAGCAAGGATTCTCAGGAGAAGAGATCTTCATAGGACGATCTTTGCTTGGTTCAACAGCATCAGACATAAATTCAGAAACCTCTTCCTCAGTCATTGTAGGATCCATTGGTTCCTCAACGTCAGAAGGGCGAACTGTATTTTCTTTGACTGTCTTAATGTGATTAAACCACAGTGCATCAGCACCTGCAAGGTCTCTACCAGCAGCAAGATCTTTATAGAGAAGATCCAGTTGCTGACCAACTTCACCATATGCAACTCTACGAGTGGTAGCAGGATCAGCGTAAGTTTCAGTACGCTCAACCCAGATCATATCTTCAGCAGAAGGTGACCATTCAAGAGTCCAAACTTTAGTGATGTCGTCGGGTGCATTCACCCACATCTGAGCACATCCACGTCCCAAGAACAGAGGATACTCTTCGCCAGGTTCAACGATGTCAGCGACACCGCCTGTAAAATCCATAAGTGCTTTCTTCATTGCTTCCCCTTAATTACTTGTAGTTGATGACAGTAACGACACCATACTTGCCGTTAGATCCACGGAAAGAAGAGAAGTGACCACCAGAACCGCCTGCACCAAATGCAGCGTGGTCTTGGTGATTGTGGGAGAAGTTGCCACCATTGGGCCAACCTGCTGCCACAGATCCACCGAAGTGAGAAGGACCACCAGTTCCACCGCCGTGAGCAGCGTGAGACTGACCGCCACCACCCCAGATGTTCAGGTCACCGCCAGAACCCTGTCTGCCGAGACCACCAGAGTGAGAGTTGTTACGAGCAGCACCGTGACCACCACCCGCAGACATATAAGGACCGAAGGATGTGGATCCACCATCACCACCTCGGTTGAAATACCAGGTTCCACCGCCACCACCACCGATGGAAATACCCACCGACGAGATGTTAGCAACAGACATAACGCGCTCAGCGTAACCACCAGCACCGCCAGATTCGCCGTGACCAGCACCACCGCCTCCGCCACCATTTAGGCGAACGTGGATATACTTAACACCAGATGGTCTGTTCCAGGTACCATTACCTGTCCAGACTTGCATAGAGCTGATGTTCTCTGAACTCACAGATGTCCAAGACATATTGGAACCATCAGTTGTGAGGAATTTGCCTGCCTGTCCTGAGACACTCGGTACAATCTGACCAGAGGAACCAGACATTGTGCCGTTGACCGTTAAATTACTAACGGTGAGCGTACCGTTCGCAGTAATGTTACCCGATGCAAGGGTAAAACCACCAATACCAGACAGGTCTCTAATAGATGCAACTTTGAGTGTACTCATTTGACCTTAAGAATTCTCCTAGTGTTATTTATACAATTATGTAGGCGGGACAGGTCTAACATATCCTTCTGGAAGGTATGGTTGATCTCTCTCCCATTGTTCATCATCAGGGTAATATCCATCGTGATACACAACGGTACCAACTGGATTATCCATTTCAGTTGTCTGATCTTCGTAATCAGGAACTGTGAAATTTTCTCTGAATGTCAACTTAGAATCACCTTCGTGACACCAGACTTGTAATGTATATTCCTGACCCTTTACCAAGGGAGGAACATTGCACATCATAATATAACGTTGGTCTGTGCAGATAACTCCTTCGAGTTTATCCTCAAGAATGACTTCAGCACCCTTTGTGATGAGGACACCAACTTGCAGTTTATCAAACGTGCATTCATATTTATTATCCTTACGGATGCTAACTCTAACCATAACAGAGTTTGCTTTCAAGGTTTGAAGAGATCCAACCTCAATAATATCTCTGTCAAAGTCAATAAGGACTGAAGCAGTGTTCAACTGCTCATAGTCATTATCTTCTGTTTTGGGTG
>CEVG01013717.1_pt1 | contig 10826 bp, 10 predicted proteins | sample 356511 | NCBI WGS metagenome assembly CEVG01 (sample SAMEA2623426, study PRJEB7988) | marine metagenome | biome: marine biome (ENVO:00000447); feature: surface water layer (ENVO:00002042); material: "saline water (ENVO:00002010), including plankton (ENVO:xxxxxxxx)" | depth 5 m | reverse complement strand
GGGGGGGTCGGGCAATTTCAAGGCAGGAGCAAGCATCTCTTTGAGATTTGGTTTTGCATTTTTGGAGAGGACCGAACTCTCTATTTTACTTCCATCTACAATGCCAGAATCGTTGCCAAATTGATCAACTTGTTCGATTAATTCGTCCAAGTCTCTAGGATTATCCTGAGACTCCTGAGTCTCACTGACATTAAGATCCAAAAGGGATATAGGTTGTAGGGCGGCCGATATTTCGGCCAATTGAGGATTTAGGTTTGGTTTTTCTGACATATACCAAACTCCCCAAACGATTGCCACCGCTAGGTTGGAAAATATGCTTAAAATAAGGAGAAATTTTATGTGCCATGGAACATATTTTATTTTTCTCGTCCTAGACCTCGGTGAACGACTCGGTCGGAATGAGCCCATTTCATAGATTTTCCCACCATTTTTGATTAAATGATCGTGCCATGCCTGAAATTGTTCATCGGTAATGCCATATTTTTGGCATTGTTCCTCCTTGGCGACTCCACGAATGATAGACTCCAGAACAATCCTGAGCTTTTGCTCTCCCGTAAACTCTGCCGGCATAACTTAATTTCCTAGCAAAGGAGACTCTGTCGTGCAACTGCCAATGCACTGACTGCAGCGGTTTCAACCCTGAGTACATGCGGGCTTAATCGGAAAAATGACAAACCTTCTTTTCGAGCGAAATCTTCCTCCTCCTCTGTCCAGCCTCCTTCAGGACCGACAAAAATTGCGACCGTTTTTTTATCGGGAAGAGGTGATAATTTTTTCACTCCTTCATTCAAACTACCAAACCAACAATGTTCACCATCATTTACCAGAGATAGAGCATCAGCAAATAAGGTGGGGTGATCAAAAGTAGGAACCCATGGATTGCCGGACTGCTTGCAAGCTTCTTGGGCAATTTTTCTCCAACGGTCTTTTTTCTCCTCAAATTTTTTTAGGGAAAAGGCTCCCTCTGTTCTTTCTGAGATTAAGGGTGTCAATCGAGATACGCCAAGTTCACACAAGGGACGAATTAATTCATCCCACTTATTCCCCTTACTTAATGCAATGACCATACGAATCCTTGATGTATGTGGAGAGATTAAATCGCATCCCACCACACGGACCCTGACCAATGAACGATCAACTTCTAGGCATTCTCCGGAAAACTTTCCCCCCTTGCCATCGAGGCACTCTAGCTTATCCCCTGGTCTAATTCTCAAAACCCGAGATAAATGGACTGCCTCGTTTTCGGGCAAAAAGATTTCCTCACCTACTTCGATAGGAGATTGTTCAATAAATGCCCGAATGGATCTGCTCAATCTCCTAAAGGTAAAAAATACTGCTTGCTTGGCAACTCAACACAATGCATGGGATGAGACTATGCAAAGAAAGGGTTTTTCAAGAAAATGCGCATAAGCGGAGGCAAAGCCAGAGGGATCCCCCTCAAGGTGAGCAAAAAGGGAGATGTGCGTCCCGCTATTGAAACGACTCGGGAGCGTTTATTTTCCTCAATTTTTCAATCTGTGGAAAACGCCACTGTACTGGATCTGTTTGCCGGTTCCGGGGCATACGGACTGGAAGCTCTGAGTCGGGGTGCCCGGGATTCCACATTTATCGAAAAAAATCGTCTGGTCTTCAGTGATCTCAAAGCAAACCTCGCTTGTGTACTTAAGAGCGCCAAGCTTATCGGAGAAGCAGGTAGGCTCGTAAACCGGGATGTGGTTGATTTTCTTAAAGATACTCCGGAAAAACCCTATGATTTAATCTTCATCGATCCACCCTACTCCGAAATTGAGAAATTGTGCCCGAAAATTTTTGACCTCTTGTACGCCAACCAATACCTCAGTGAAAATGGTCTGATAATTCTAGAAACACCTGGGGAATTGGCCCTAGAATTTCTCAATTGGGAAGTAACAAGGGTGGTAGGAAAAGAAAAACGGGGAAGTCCTGTGCACCGGCTCTATTCATTAGCCCAACCTCGACCCGACCAGTAATTGGCCGACAGGTATCCCATTGCGGCAACCATTGCTGTTTCCACCCGCAATACCCTCTGTCCCATATGGTAGAACTCAAACTCATTTATACGCAGAAAATCTCGCTCCAGGGAGGACCAACCCCTCTCTGGACCGATAGCCAGTTGCACGCCCCGTGCTTGGGGGAAAGATGAATAAGAAGATAGGGCAGAGACTGCTTCGTAAACATCAAGAGCAATTCGAGAAGAATTCTTGGACAGTATAAGTTCGATGGCTTCCTTCAAATAATTTACCCGTTTTACTCTTGGTAAGTGACAGGAGAATGCCTGTTCCGCTCCTTTAATTAGCAAGCTCTTCCATTCATCCTTCCATAAAGAACTGTCCCCATAGGAGAGTTCGCCTTTTTCAGGTTGAAAGAAAATTAGTTCTTCCACCCCAAGAGTAGCTGCCTGTTCAATTATCTTCCGACAAGTCTGCGGTCTGCACAACCCAACCAGAACAGTTATTGGTAAAAGGTCACTGGGGTGAGGAGGTCTCCATTTCAGGACAATTCTAACTGTTCCAGATTTTGTCCACTTTAGCGTTCCTTTGCCTCGCGGTCCATTAATTACTCCGAAATCTACCTGGTCGCCATCTTGTGAGCGAAGTACTTCTTTTAGATGTTTTGCCCGAGGGTCATTTTTCGACCATTCTACCTCTTCGAGGACATCTTCGAGAAGAAACAGATTCAATGGGATAACAACCAAAGTGCTTGGTATGGGCGAAGCTCCAGATCTTTACTTCCCCATTCAATCTCCCCACCTGTAATTAAATCCTTTGCTTTCGCCGAGGAAAACCATTGGGGATGACCGTCTTTGAATTTTACTGGATTAGACTGGGGTGAAAAATTGTAGAGACATACGATGGTTTGGTTACCATCCTGAGATGAACGGACGAGGCCAAATATCGAATCGCCAAGATCAAGGATTTCCTGAGCAGAGTCTGGATGGAACGCTGGGGCGGATGACCGCTTGCGTAAGGTGGTCACATACCAGTCAAATACCCGCGACTCAGTGGTTTGCTTTTTTCCAAGCATTGATTCTAGATCTGCAAGTTGCCATTTTTTGCGGTTGAGGGTGCGGGCACGTCCCGTCTCTGCAAATCCCTCATGATCATTAGAGGTAGCACAAAGAGAATGAAAATAAACCGCCGGGATACCCTGAAGCGACAGAGCAAGGGCTTGAGAGCATAAGAATCGCTTTTCTCCTAGCTCAGTATCTTTTACATCAGTTAGTGCAGAATAATAAGTGATATTTAGCTCATAAGGTGATTCCGTACCGTCTGGCATACTACGCATCGATACCTTTCCGCCCTTACCCTCTATTTCTTTGGCTAAAGAAAATACTTCTTTCTTGGGCAGGATGCCTTCCAATGGACGAACTCCTACCCCGTCATGACTGGCAGTAAAATTGAGGAAGTGACAACCTTTGCCCGGGGGAGCCAAAGTCGAGGCCCATTCCCTAAGGTGCTTCGATGTTCCACGGAGTAAGCCGTGTAGAAGCAAAGGGGGAAGCGAAAATTGATAAACCGCATGGGCTTCATCTCCCTTACCAAAATAGGAAATGTTTTCCTCGTGTGGAACATTGGTCTCGGTCAGCAAAATAGTTTCAGGGGCAACCACATCCACAAAATTGCGAATTAATTTAATGACCTCATGTGTCTCTGAAAGATGTAAACAATTTGTCCCCAGTCTTTTCCATAGAAAGGCTACTGCATCGAGCCGCAATATTCGGCAACCCATGGAAATATAATAGAGAATAATATCCAGAAATTCGAAGAGTAAGTCAGGGCAAGTCCAATCGAGGTCAACTTGATCCGCACTAAAAGTAGTCCATACCATTTTTTCCCCATTTCTTGTTTGATAAGGTGTAAGCAAAGGGGTGGATCTGGGTCTTACTACAGCAGACAAATCTGATTCCGCATCGCCTTGCATAATATAATTCATTCCCGGTTCCACCCCAGAGACAAATTCTCTAAACCATGGACTCTTGGCAGAACAATGATTCAGCACAAGGTCGAACATTAATTTAAATTCCTTGGAAAAATTTTCGATATCCGACCATTTGCCATAGTTTTTATGAACCTGCCGATAATCAACTACAGAAAATCCATCATCTGATGTCCACGGGTAAAAAGGGAGAATATGAACGGTGGAAACCGCCCCTTTTAAATACTGGGAACAAAATTCCCGTAAAACATCCAAGGGTGCCCTATCCATTGACTGTACCATGTCTGCATAGGTGATTAGGACCACATCCTGCTCGCTTAAACCATTCGACTGGGAATTCGGCGATAAACCAACACCTACCCCATAACGACCGATCATTTGGTACATACGGTCAAGTAGGCGGTCGGCCCGGTCCATCCCATAGAGTTTGCCAAGTCGACGGCGCAAAAGTTTCAAACGGGTGCTTGAGATGTGCTTAATTGCAGTTTGGGTAAAATAACTCATCGTAAAATCTTAGTAACCTGTCAGATCTGCAATAAATGCTCGCAGGTTACTTCTTATGGTAGAGTAAGAATAAAATTGGCGGGCAACCTCATAATTATGGTTTACGATTTCCTGACACAAATCAGAATCCGTAAGAATTTGTCTAACCTGCCTGGCAATTGTTGGAGTGACAAATCCATCCATGGTTAATAGACGAAATCCTTTGGGCTCAATATCTCTAACGAAAATAGAATACCTGTTGATAAGGACGGGTTTTCGAAAATAAATCGCTTCGAGCAAGGCATTCCCAAAACCTTCATAAGTACTTGGGTAGGTCACAAAGTCCGCATGATGATAAAGGTCCCAGAGGGTGTAAACCTTTCGTCCCTCCGAGTCCCGTTGTCGGACTTCTCCCACTCGATCAGCGACTACCCGCATATCAACACCTTCCTCGTTTGCTAATTGCTCAAGCATTCCCAAATATTCATAGCCCTCATCACCCGCTTCATGAGATATGACAAGCTTGCACCTGGGATCCTTGAGCAGGCTGACCAGTTTGATCGCCTGTTCAATTCCTTTGCGGGGCACGACCCTAGTGGGTTGCAAAATAAAGAAATCTTCGTCAGTCAATCCAAGTTCCTGGCGGACATCCGATGCATAATCATCCACCTGTTCAGGCGGATTTTCGAAATCGAACACATTAGGAATTACCAAGGATGCACTGCCCTTGCGTAGAGCTAATTGTTCCTGAGCTTCTTGATTGATTACCACATCGCGCATATTGCCAAGCTTTGGAGGGAAACTCATATCAAGGTATTCCGGTATGCAATTCACGGAAAACCGGGTGCGCTCCCAATAAAAATCATGATGGTGGGCAATTGCAGGCATTCTGGTTTCCGAAAGAAATTCAGTTAAGGCAATTCCGAGAGGAACATGCATGGGAATGGCAAGACAGTTTTGTGGGACGATGATATCGATATCAAACTTTTCCACAAATCGGTAAAGGGTACTCTTAAGGTAATCCGCAAGAGCCCGGATTCGCTCGGTTACAAAGCGGTCACGTTGATCACCTTTCCAGATTTGTTCATTGATCCATTTATTTTCAGAAAAACCAAAATAAGCTTCAGGCACCACATGACTGATATCTGGGTTTCGGTCACTCTGCCCGCTATACCAATAACTTATGTGCCTGTCCTCCCAGAGGACTTCCGCCCATTTTGCACTCTCAAGAGAGACTCCGTCCTGTCCCGCAAAACGGGTTGATACAAATCCTATATTTTTAGCCATCTGTTTGAGAAAAGCGTGAAAATTTTATACATACTGTTATTTGGGTGATGCAGGAAGGTCTGTTTTATTTCAACATCTAAAACGAAATCTTCGGTTAAGCTTTACAAAAACCTCCCAGAAGCCTTATTGCAAACATACATGCCAATTGAACAAATTGATAGTGATACCTTCCTGAACGGACTGTTGAATGATATCTCCGGCAGAATTGAACAAATTCGCCAAAAGCGGGACTCCTTTCTTACGGATGCTGTTCTTCTCGGTGAGATTCCATCCCCAACCTTCGGCGAGGGGGACCGTATTCGTACTGTAGTTGACCGTTTTCGTGAAAACGGACTAGACAATCCATTAGTGGATGAATTCGGTAATGCCTCAGCACAGTTACCAGGAACTGTTGGAGAATCCTCCATCTTGATAATGGCACACGCAGATTCGGTATTTTCTCCTGATGTGCGACATGAAATCCAAGTTGGATCTGATTTCATGACTGGGCCTGGCATTGCCGACAATGCCATTGGTCTTGCTGCTATGATATCTTTGCCTCGATTACTGTCGGACTTAGGGATTCAATTGAGAGACAACCTAATCTTGGTAGCCAATTCAAAAAGCCTAGGCCGGGCAAACATGGAAGGTGCCCGTGGCTTTCTCGAAACCATGAGTCTTCCCGCCAAAGCCGGTATTTGCGTGGAAGGATCAACCTTGGGTCGATTAAGCTATTCAGGTCTCGGTACTTTACGTGGTGAAATTACCCTGCAAGTACCGAGCGATTATGATTGGAAGAGATTCGGAGCTGCTGGTGCAATCAGTCACCTAACAGGGTTAATCAATAAAATCCGTGAAATCCCCATTCCTAAAGAGCCCAAAACCCAGATCGTTTTTGGGGGGTTAAAGTGTGGATCGAGTTACAATACTTCTCCAAGGCAGGGTACCCTTAGGTTTGAGATTACCAGTGAGGGGGATGAGGTGATTGGCCAAATGGAAGACAACCTCAATGAAATTTGTGAACAATTTTCTGCGGAAACAGGCACTCTGGTAAACATGGAAGTGGTAGCGAAAAGAAAGAATTGTGGAATACCTTTTACTCATCCTTTGGTAAAAACAACCCGCACAATCATGCAAGAGGCTGGAATAACCCCACAGGTAGACCCCAGTACGGGTGATCTAAACGCCCTAATTTTGGGAGGGTTACCGGCTGTCACGCTTGGTCTTACAACGGTGGAAAATTTACGGGAGGTCAATGAGACCGTTCATCTCGAACCGCTTTATGCAGGTATGGCTCAACTTGTCACATTAATAGAGGCAATTGATCAGGGAATTTGCGAAGTATGAGTAAGCAAAAAAGTTGGCTCGAAAGAAATACCTTTCATCATGGGGCTTTTTGGGATCTCATTAAACTTGTCGAAGAAAAAGAAAAAAAAGGACTCAAGATCTCCCTGTGCATCCCTACGCTCAATGAAGAAAAAACCATTGGCAAAGAAGTTTTAATTCTCCGGTCCGAACTTATGGAGCGATATCCATTGGTTGATGAATTTGCCGTCATTGATTCTGGTTCCAAAGACAAGACTTTGGAAGTTGCGGCAAATTATGGGGCTGATGTTTACTTGGCTTCTGACATCCTGCCAGAAGTGGGAGATAAGCGTGGAAAAGGGGAAAACCTTTGGAAAGCAATACATCAACTGAAAGGGGATATCATTTGCTATGTCGATGCAGATATCTCCAATATTCATCCCCGATTTGTTTATGGTCTGATCGCCCCTCTTATTCACCGAGAAGAAATTACCTATGTAAAAGCCTTTTATGATCGACCGCTCAATTATTCTAGCGGTCTTCGACCCAGCGGCGGTGGCAGAGTAACCGAGATTTTAATTCGTCCGCTATTTGCATTATTTTATCCGGAACTCTCCAACATCATTCAACCTTTGTCAGGTGAGTACGCTGCCCGGCGAGAAGTGCTCGAAAAAATTCCATTTCCTATAGGCTATGGTGTGGAAACTTCTCATCTTCTAGATTTATATGAATTGTACGGACTGGAAACTTTTGCCCAGACCGATCTTGACCGACGGGTACACCGTAACCAAACAACCAATGCACTTGGTAAAATGAGCTTTGGCATCCTGCAGACATTTTTCAACCGGCTACATTCTCAGGGCAAGCTAGATAAGATGCCTGACTTGGAAACTTTTTACCGCCGATTTGAAGTTGAGGATGGAAACTACAGCCAATTGATTCAGGAAGTGGTAGAAGAGGAAAGACCTCCGATGATACAAATCGAAGGATATCTAAACCGAAGCCTTTCTACCTGACTCTAGCGTTGGCAGCATGAAAATTGCTCTTGTTCATTACCACCTCCAACCAGGTGGAGTGACCCGGGTAATTGAGAATACCATAGAAGCATGGGAAAACTTTGAAACCGGCCCCGATCAGTATGTTGTGCTATCTGGCAGACCTTACAGCGGAAATAAGCTACAAAATGTTCGGGTAGTCGAAGGCTTAGACTATGCTGAAGTTTCCGAAGCTCCATTACCCATTGTTCTGAAGCAAAAAATGGAAGAGGCGGCTAGGTCTGTACTTGGTCAACTACCTGATGTTTGGCATATTCACAATCATTCCCTTGGAAAAAATGCAGGGCTTAGTGGAGCTGTTGCTGAATTGTCTAAATCCGGGGCAAGATTATTACTACAACCACACGACTTTGCTGAAGATGGTAGACCTCAGAATTATTGTAACCTTGCCGATGCCCGTAATCTGCTTTATCCCACGGGCGGTCAAATTCACTATGCAGCCCTAAACCAGCGTGACCAAGTTTTCCTTAAAGCCACTATTGGAGATGGTGGCAGTCCTGTTCACTTACTTGCCAACGCGATTGCCCAACAGAAAAACAAAGGTAGCTCGCCAGAACAAAAAGAATCCGCAGAACTTCCGCGAAATTTGATACTTTATCCAGTACGGGCGGTGCGAAGAAAAAACCTTGGTGAGCTTGCCCTTCTTTCCGCTACTCATCCGGAATTTCATTTTGCCAACAGCCTTGGTCCAACCAATCCTTCTTTTTCCACTATTTACCAAGATTGGATCGATTATGCTCAGAAGCATAGATTGAACCTCACTTACGGATTGGGTCAGTATACTGATACTAGTTTCTCAGCCATGGTAAACCATTCAAGGTCCATCATTAATGTAAGTGTGGCTGAAGGTTTTGGCCTTGGATTTCTTGAACCATGGACCTTTGGAAAATGCCTGTGTGGTAGAAATATACCAGAAATCACCTCAGACTTTTCCGAACTGGGGGTCAATTTAAACAACCTCTATGACGAGTTATGGATAGACCATTCGCTGGTGGACCAAGAGGCATTGCTAAACTCAATTTCAATTGCTCTAAAATGTGCGTATCATGATTACCAAAGGGAGTTACCCAGAGGAGCCGTAAACCAAGCAAATAAGGCGATTAACAATGAATATGGTGTGAAATTTGGCAGCCTTAATGAAGACTTACAAAAAAAGGTAATCGCCAAGGTACATTTTTCATCCTACGAAGCAAAATCCATTCGAAAGCAGGCAAAACTTGAGATCACTGATAGCCTGACCATCGAACAGAACCAAACTGCAGTAAAAGAAAAATTCTCACTCTCTGCCTACGGTTCAAAAGTTCAAGAGATTTACCGGGCAATACTTGAGAGCCCCCCTCAAAAAGTTCAATTTGCGGATGGCGAGAAGATGTTAGACCAATTTCTTAGCCCTGAGCGCCTAAATTTACTCAGGACTTAAAATTTGCGATCGCAAAGTAAAAGGAAAGAAGACTCAGCCTTTTCTCTTCGCTTCGTAAAGACGCTTTTCTTTAACCTTGGTTGCTTCCTTACCAACTCGTTCCCGAAGGTAATACATGCGTGAACGCATGGTGATACTTTCACGATCGATTTCAATCTTATCAATCAGGGGAGAATTTACTGGAAATACCCGCTCCACACCCACGCCGGACGCTATTCTACGCACTGTAAAAGTTTCATGTATTCCAGATCCCTTGCGGGCGATCACGATACCACCAAAAACCTGAATTCTTTCCTTGTCCCCCTCGCGAACGCGAACATGAACCTTTACTCCATCCCCAACTTTGAATTGGTCGCGTCCTTCCTGGAGGTATTCGTTAGTTATTTCTTTCAGCAATTGCTCATTCATGGTCTCAGTTCCTTATTGATTGGTGATAGTTTTCAAATCTGGGCGTAATCTTCTCGTTTTTTCCACTCGTTTTTCATGGCGCCAACGGGCGATCGCCTCGTGGTTTCCCGAAAGTAATACTTCGGGAACCTTAAATCCTCTAAATTCTTCTGGTCGGGTATACTGGGGGCAGCCCAATAAGTTATCCTCGAATGATTCACCGAGCAAAGATTGATCATCTCCTAGTACTCCGGGTACATGACGGGCGACAGAATCGATCAAAACACTTGCGGCAAGTGCCCCATTGGTCAGAACATAATCTCCAATACTGACTTCACGGTGAACGATTTGATCGCGCACTCTTTGATCGATTCCCTCGTAATGACCGCTCAAAAGTACTACATGCTGGAGTTTGGAAAATTCCTTGGCAAGTTCACTGGTAAATCTCTCCCCGTCAGGAGCCATATAGACTACGGTTGTTTGAGGAGAGGAAATTTCTTCGATAGCGTCAAACAATGGCTCAGGTTTAAGCACCATTCCCGCACCACCACCAAACGGACGATCGTCTGCTTCGCGATGCTTACCTTTTGCCCAGTCCCGCAAATCACGGGAATGGACATCTAATAATCCCCGCTCAATTGCTTTACCAACAATACTTTCTCTAGTAAATCCCTCAACAGTTTGAGGAAATAAAGATAAGACGTCGAAACGCAACTGAGGGTTCATCATGCGGATCATCGAAATTGAAAAATGGCATCTCCAAGAAGTGGCGCGATAAAAGGATTAAGAATCAGCCTCTTCTTTATCTTCTGAATCTTCTTTTTTCTTGGCCTTCGCCTTGGCTTTTGGATTAGCTGCTTTTTCCTCTACTGGGGCTTCCTCTTTGGACTCTGGTGCAGTGGCTTCCTCCTCCTTCACTTCCTCCTTAGGGGCTTCTTCCTTTGCTTCCGGCTCGG
>CEVG01015710.1_pt1 | contig 10868 bp, 6 predicted proteins | sample 356511 | NCBI WGS metagenome assembly CEVG01 (sample SAMEA2623426, study PRJEB7988) | marine metagenome | biome: marine biome (ENVO:00000447); feature: surface water layer (ENVO:00002042); material: "saline water (ENVO:00002010), including plankton (ENVO:xxxxxxxx)" | depth 5 m | reverse complement strand
AAAGGTTTACAGAGATCTCAGAATATGATATAGTAAACTTTTATAAACATAGAATAATGAGGGACTTAGCTGATGAATATAATTACGTTTGCTACTTGGACTTTGATGTTGTACCTAACACTAGTGATTGTATTTTTGCATCACACAACGTAGATAAAATGTTAGCGGTTGCTGAATCTAATAGATTAGCAATACGTGGTAAAGTCATGAAATCAGAAGATTACAATCTTTGTATTCGTAATCCTGCAACTAAATATTGGAATACTCATGCTCTTCTTATGGAAGAAGGGTATGATCCTGAGAATGATGTATTTAATACAGGAATCATGGCTGCATCGTCTGATGTAATTAAGCAATTAGATTATTTTAGAGACTTTGAATATATTATAAAACTTATGACTGATGTAAAGCATGATGAGTTTTCTATGTATCCAAAGAATATTCAACGAGTATTTAATTACGATAACGAAACAGTATTTTCATATTGGGTTAAAGCAAGAGAAATACAAATTCAATACATGGCAAAAGAATGGCATTGGCTCGTTGATGAGCTAGTAACTGAACCAAAACATATGGATCCTAAGGCAAAACTTTATCATTTCATAAACAAGAAAATGGAGTGGATTAAAGATATAAATAAGAACAAATAACCTTAGAGTGTTCAAATGGCCCAATATGAAGAATTAACAATAGATAAAGGCACTGACGTTACCCTCCAATTAGAATTGGAAGATACTAACGGTAATCCAAAAAATCTTACAAATTATACAGTTGCAGGTAAAGTTAAAAAAACTTATAATACTCCTGATGGAGAAGCAACTTCTTTTACGGCCGAGGTAAAGGCTCCTGCTACAGGCGGAGTTGTAAACCTTTCATTATCAAACACTCAGACAGACGCATTAAAAGCCGGGCGATACGTATATGATGTAGAAATTTCTTTCGTAGATAGCGATGCACAAACAGTGATAGAAAGAGTTCTTGAAGGCACAATCACAGTCACACCATCCGTGACATAGCTTAAGGAATTCCATATGAAGGTTGTTGTTGGTCAAAACACGATCGTTAAAAAAATTACTGTTGGAACTCCATTGCGGGTGGGATCGGCAGCAAATGGTTCACTCACAGGTTTAGATGATATAAATGGTACTATTGGCTTAGCTAATAATACTCTTTTACAATATGATAGTGCTACTGGAAAATTTAATCATGTAAGTCCAGATAGTGCTATATCAACATTAACAACTGATAATTTAGCAGAAGGATCAAATCTTTACTATACCGACTCGCGCGCTCGAGCTGCGATTAGTACTAATGATTTACCTGGCTTTGGATCTCTTACATATAATAGTACAACCGGTGAAATAACATACACAGGTACTACTGTTGAAAATGTACGAAGCGTTATTAATGTTGGACCAAATCTTGCATATGATTCCTCAACTGGTAAAATTACATTTACCGGAACAACAGGTGGCGGCTTTGATGCCGGTGATGCACAACAATCTATATCAGTAGTTAATGATAATGGTGACTATGGATCACTAGCATATGATAATACTACTGGTATATTTACGTTTACAAAAGTTACAGATTCTGATATAAGAGGATCTATATCAGTTGGTGGTGATCTCTCATATGATCAATCAACTGGCACAATTACATATAATAAAAGAACAGATACAGATATTAGATCTCTCTTTAGTGCTAGTGGAGATCTAACCTATAATAATACGACCGGTAATTTTAGTATTACTACTGGTGCACACTATCAAGATTCAGATGCTCGTCAAGTTTTCTCTGTTAATTTTGTTGGTGATACTGCCTTTGATAGTTCACCTTATGGTGGGGCTTCTTATGATCCTAGTACCGGTGTACTTACTATTAATGGTACAACTGATTCAAATATTAGAAACTCGTTAACAGTACAAGATTCTGGTGGATTAGGATCTCTTACATATAATACTAAACAAGGTAGAATAGTATATAGGGGTCCGGGTGTCAGTGATGTATCTAGTCTTCTATCAGCACATACTGATTCTCTTTCAATGGGTAAACTTACTCTTGATTCGAGTAAAGGTCAATTTACACTTAAGTTAGAAGATGATAGTGTACGTGCTCTCTTTAGTGTTGTATCAGACCAAGAAGGTGGAGCAAATCTTACATACGATCAAGCGACTGGTGTCTTTACTCACAGTGGTCCAAGTGACTTAGATCTTCGTGGTAAAGTTAGTGCTAGCGATCAAGGCGGTGATGGTTCATTTACATATCACGAATCTTCAGGTGTGTTTACATATACAGGACCAAGTCCTGCTGAAGTAAGAGCACATTTTGAAGGTGGCCTTGGTATTGATTATATTGAATCAACTGGTACTTTTAGACTTGATAGTTCCGCAAATATTGTAACTGGTAGTATTGTTACCGGTCAATTAACTGTAACTGATTCAGCAACAATTAATAGAGCTACGATTCAAAATAGATTATTAGTTGATAGTATATCAACAACTGATAGTCAAAATATTTTAAGTATCGATGGTGGAGCAGAGTTAGTTGTTAAAAGCTCTGGTAGAATTTTATTCGATACAGAATTTTTACATGCTACTGATAATAGATTTATATTTGCCGTAGATAAAACAGATTCTGCTTCTATTAATCGTGGTGGATTTGTAATTGGTAATGGTGCAGCATCGAAATTTATGCTGTATATCGACAGCAATAAACAATTCTTAGTTAATACCGGAATAGAAGTTCAAGGGTCTTTAACTGGACCAACGATTGATTCGATTAATAAACGTATAGACGAATTACCTGATTCTGCTCAGATGAAAGGTATTCTATCTGCTGGTCCTGGTTTATCTTATGATAATGTAAATGGAATCTACAGAATTATATCATCCGGAGTAACAGCTGGAACATATGGTAACGCAACTAATGTTTCACAAATTACAGTAGATTCTTTAGGAATTGTCACTAGCGCAGTCGATGTTCCTATATCAACAGTTAATAACTTTGTTTTTGATTCTGCAACCGGCAATCTAAAAATAACAACCGCAACAGATAGTTATAATGTTGGACTTACATTAGATCCATATACAACTAATGATCTCGTTGAAGGTTCTAATAATTTATATTATACACGGGCACGATTTGATAGTGCGTTAGATGATAGCACTTCTGAAACAAGAATACGACAATATTTCAGAACAGATCTTGCATCTGATTCATCTCGTCAGCAAGTACGAAAATATTTTAATACTGGTCCAAGTTTAACATATGACTCAGCAACTGGTAAATTTACAACAAATCAAGCACTAGATTCAAATAGTGATGTAAGATTTCAAAATATTACACAGTCTGGTCAATTACGTGGTCCAGCCGAGTTTATAATTGATCCGGCAGCTATTGGTGATAATACTGGTACAGTTAAAATTCTTGGTAACCTTCAAGTTGAAGGTACTCAAACAATTATTAATTCAACTACAATATCTCTTAATGATAAGAATATTGTAATTGCAGATAGTGCTGCTGATTCATCAGCGCTTGATGGATCTGGAATTACGTTTGGCGGAACTAATATAACAGATAAGCCTACGTTTCAGTATTCGCATGCTAATCAAAGATTTGTATTTAATCGTAATATTCAAGCCGATAGTTTTTATGGCGATGTAACTGGTAACGTAACTGGTAATGTTGTCGGCGATGTTATTGGTAATGTAACTGGTCAAGTATCTGATATATCAAATCATAATACGGATAGTCTTGCCGAAGGTTCTACAAATCTTTATTTTACAGTTCCAAGAGTAAGAAGTTCACTTTCTGTTGTTGATGCAGGTGGAGATGGAAGTTTTGTATATGATTCTGCCGCTGGCCAATTTACATATACAGGACCTAGCCCAGCAGAAACACGACAGCATTTAAATGTTCTTGATGCCGGCGGTGATGGTAGTTTTACGTATGATAGTGCATCTGGTAAATTTACATATACCGGTCCTTCGCCAACAGAAGCAAGAGCACACTTTCAAGTAAATGACACTGGAGGCGATGGATCGTTAACATATGATTCAGCAACTGGTACATTTACTTACACCGGTCCATCTGAAGCAGAATTTTATCAACATCTAAAAAATAATCATGATAGCTTTGGCGATCTTATTTTTGATTCAACATATGGAACAAACGGTGGATTTGCTTTACATACAAGACATATACTAAGACATAGAGAAGTTTATGCAGATTCATTTATTAATAACCAAGAATATTTCTTAATGTATAGTGGAACAACTGGTGGTGAATTAGTGAAAGTTAGAGGTGATACTTTGGCAAGTAAAATCGGCGGTGGCGGCGGTGGTGGAGCCGGCGGCGGTCTTTTAAGTTTCGTTAATTTGTAATGTGTTTTTTGTATAAATAAGAGTAAACAAGTAGGAAACTATGGCAGCATCATTTGAAACCACCTACGTAAAAAATGTAGGAAGTACAGAGACTGTATTATATACTGCGCCGCCAGGTTTAACTGGCCGGCATTTAATTATTAGCATGGTTTCTACAAACATATTTGGTTCGGCAATACCTATCACCGCTAAGTTAGTTAGAGGTTCTGATACGGTTTATATTGCTTATAATAAAAGAGTTTTAGCAAATGATACAGTTGATTTGCTTATAAATAACTCAAAGATAATGATAGAAAATGGTGACGAAATTAGAGTTTCTGCACCAGTAGATGATGCGTTTAGTATGATTATGACTGTTGTAGAGGAAGTTGAAACATGAGTTATGGACACGACAATGAAGGCGGTATATACACTGGCACTTCATATAGTGACAAGACTTTTTACGGGTTTAGGCTCGATAGTACCGGCGACCTAACTTGCACAGTTATACGATCAGATGATAGTGATGTTGTTGAGCTTCCATCAAGGGCTTCAGCATCTTACTTTGATTCGACGGTCGATTCATTAGGAGTTACATTTGCTGACCCTGATGAATATCGTGCACACTTTTGGTCAATGGACGCAATAACATTTAGATTTAATCAAAATAACGGCCACCTTGAAATGGTTGTATTCTAATGATTCGGAGTAAATAATCTATGGCAACAATTATAGATCTCGGTAAATTACGATTTGAGTATCGTGGGGAGTGGTCAAATTCCACTACTTACGAAGCTAATGATGTTGTCAAGTATGGTGGCAACCTTTACGTATACAAATATGGTTTAAAAACTTCAGGTAATATCCCACAGACAGCTTCCCTATATTGGGACTTAATGGTAGAAGGCTTTAAGTTTGAAGGTGCATATGATTCTGACACAACATATAATGTTGGCGATGGATTTTCATATGGTGGTATTGTTTATATCACAACAGCAAATAGTGTACAGGGCCAACGCCCTCCTCATGCATCTTATTCTACATTTAACGATGGAATTCAATACGAAGGAGTATATGACGCTTCAACCCAATATCAAAAATCAGATATTGTTAAATATGGTCCAAAATCTTATATTGCAAAAGAAGATCCTACAATTGGTCAAAACCCCCTAGTAGCATTAAAGTGGGATGTTTTTGCTGATGGACTATCTTTTGATAGTGCATACGATTCAACTCAAACATATAAACCAGGTCAAGTTGTTAAATGGGGTCCTAACTCTTATATAGCTAATACTGATGTTTCTATAGGAGATTCTCCAAACGTAGCAAATAACTGGAATTCTATAATTGATGGTCAAGAGTGGAGAGACTCATATAGTGCTTCTACAAAATATTATAGAAATGACATTGCAACATTTGGTGCACGAACATACAAATCAAAAAGAGATAATGTATTAGGAGTTCGTCCAGATTCTGATCAAACATTATGGCAACTTATAGGAGATGGATTATCTTCTCAAGGAGCTTATAATGCTGGTACTACATATTATGTTAACCAAGTTGTAACATATGGTAATGGCTCATATAGAGCTAAAGTTCAAACTTTAGGGAATACTCCTGATGCATCTACAACTCAATGGGAAAGAATCGCTGAAGGTACAAATGCCCGTGGTAATTGGGCAGGTAATACGCTTTATTATCGGGGTGATATTGTTGTCCATAATAATAAATCACACATTAAAACTGGAACCTCACATACATCAGCTGTTACGTTTGCTTTAGACTCAGCTAATTGGACACAATTAACAAATGGCGTTAATTATCGATCAGGTGGATATGATAGTACTGGAACGTACGCAATTAACGACATCGTACAATATAGTACAAGTTCTTATATAGCATTACAAGACTTTACAGCTTCAGGTAATTTTGGACAAGAAATTACAGACGGTAAGTGGGAATTATTTGCTGCTGGCGGTGGTTCTGTTTTACCTGCAATTAGTGCTGCAGAGAGAGGCAAATTTTTAGGAACAACAGATGGTGTTTCTTATAGTTGGCAATATCCAGGTAAAGCTGAAAAAGTTTACTATGTTGCAAAAGGTGGTAATGCAGATTCTGCTCTTGGTCAAACAATTGATACAGCTTGGGGATCAGTTAAATTTGCGTTAGATAACGTAACAGGTCCAGCTACAATTTATGTTAAAGAAGGTTCTTATCGAGAAAGCTTACCTATGACGGTAGGCGCTGACATAACACTTAGAGGTGATGGTCAGAGGAATACTGAAATTGCACCAGCTGCTGGTGATTCAAATAAAACAATGTTCTTTGTTAATAACGGAACACTTATTGAGGAATTTAAATTTTCTGGATTGACTGGTTTTGCACTAGATTCTGCTGGTGGTAATCCACATGATATTGAATACGCAACAATCGGTGGTGTTTATTTTAGATTAGATCCTAACGCAGTTATTACAAAATCACCATACATTAAAGAATCAACTGCCTTCTCAAGTGGTGGTATTGGTGCTGTTATTGATGGTGGCTTAAATAATAATGCTTATAATAATGGTTCAATGGTTTTCCATACATTTACTCAGGTTCATGACGGTGGTGCAGGTTTCTGGGTACGAAGAAATGGTAAATCAGAAATCGTTTCTTGTTTTACTTATTATTGTGATTTTGGTCTTGTAACTTCAAGTGGTGGTAAAATTCGAGCTCTAAACTGTAATAACTCTTATGGTACATATGGTGCGGTTGCTGAAGGATTTGATTCAAACGAAACTGCTATAACAGGTAATATTAGAGGTCAATCGCTTCACTACGATGGTAATACACTTACAGGTGGAACTGAGTTTTCTGCTGGATCAACAATTACTGGTGCAGCAAACGATAACAGTATTAATAGAATGACACGTGCTGCTAACGTGTCTTTCCATTCGCCTAATCACGGTTTATTAACAGGTGAGAAAATTTCTATCTCAGGTGTGGCGCCTGCAACATGGGCCTCATTATTTACAGCAGATAGTTATTGGGTAACAGTCACTGACTCTTCTAACTTTATTCCTTACACCGATTCAGCTAGATCAACAGGGATTGATACGCAATTAGCTGGTGGAAGAAACACAGTTACAGCAACGATTACAGATATCGCTCGACAGAATCCTGCTAGAATAACTGTTACAACAGCTGCTAACGTTGATTCATATGCTCCACACTATATTCAAAGTGTTGGCGGTATGACACAAATTAATAACATTTGGGCTACATTTGATAGTGGTGCTCAAACTGCTGCTACTACTTTGTATGCAAGAGAAGCTGAAAATGAAAAGATTTTTGTTCAGAATGATCCAACTGGAAATAACTCTCCTGGTCCAAGCTTTTTAGCAACAGTCGGTGGACAATCAGCGGTTGGATTCAGTGATATAAAACCAACACTTACGCTTTACAGAGGTTCAAGATATAGGTTCGTTCCTAGAACAGTTGGTACTACTCCTTTTGCTATGGCAGGTGGTCGTTTTTATCTATCAACATCTACTAACTGGGATTCAAGTAATTTTCAAGATGAATATACAACTGGAATTTTAAATAGTAGAAACTCACTGGATGGTGATTCAACTCTTGATAGTATTGTAGACGGACTGATCTTCGAAGTTGGACCTACAACTCCATCAACATTGTATTATAACTATGATAGTGCTGACTCTGCTTCACAAATGAGAGGACAAATTAATATTGTTAATCCTCCATTTATAAATGCTCAGTCATATAACGTTTATACTTCTGGTGGTCAAATCAGATTGATGGACTCAGGAGATTACTTTGACTCTGCTCATTGGAATGCTGAAGCACCAAGTGCTACTGTAATTAATACACAACCATCTGAAGATAAAATCTATGTTGAAAATACAACATTCCCTGGATTTGTTGGCGGTGAAACAATTACTCAAGGCGCAGTAAGTGCAAATCTTGTAAATAGTAATTTTGTTAGAGGTCAATATGGATATATTGTTACAGTCGACGGATTAACAGCTGAGCCAAAACCTGGTCAGTCTATATCATTTGCTGATGATACAGATAGCGCCGGCGGATATAGAGCTTATGTGATTTCTACTGTAAGCGGATACGGTGGCGGACAAGCAACATTGACGCTGTCACAACAAAAATTAGAAACTAATGCTTCAGCTGATGATGCTGCTGTAACAATTAGAACTAATTATTCACAAGTACGATTAACCGGTCACGATTTCTTAAGTGTGGGTACTGGCGGGATAACTACAACAAATTATCCTGGAACTCCAACTCAACCTGCTGCTCAAGGTAACGAAGTTATTGAGACAGCTCCAGGTCGAGTTTATTATATTTCGACTGACCAAGATGGTAACTTTAGAGTTGGTAATTATTTCAGAATCGATCAGGCTACTGGACGAGCAACATTAGATGCATCAGCATTTGATCTCTCTGGTTTGACTAGCTTGAGACTTGGTTCAATTGGTGCACAAATTGGTGAATCAATTAACGAATTCTCATCAGACGGAACAATGTCTGGTAATTCAAACCTTGCTGTTCCAACGGAAAAAGCAACAAAAACGTTTGTTGAAACTCAAACTACAATCATAGCACAAAATTTCTTAACTGGCGCCTATGACTCTGATAATACAACCAGACAGCCTGCAACTTATGTAGGGTCTGATTCAAATGTTTTCTTTATAGATTCTGCTAGAGATTCTGGTGGACTGAGGCCGCTGTCATTTACTTCAGGTAATTTTGGTTATTCAAATATTACATATGACAGTAATTCTGGTCAGATAAATAGCTATAGAGAAACAACTACTATTGGAGACGTTACCGTGACACAAGATGTAGCAATTGTATATAACAGTGACGGAACGATATCAACCGTCACGACAACGGGAGTATAACGATGGCAGTAGACGTATTACAGTTTAATGCGATAGCTAAAAAGGTAGAGATTAAAAGAAATCTCTTAAAAGAAAAAACAAAATGTAGAGATTCTGCCGCTGCTGCTCAAATTGCGTATGACCCTCTAATTGCGTGTTACGATGCACTTATCGATAGTGCTGATTCATACATACAAAATGCCGTACAAAATTATGGATTTACTCCAGACTCAGATTATTATACATTTTATAACCATATGTGTCATTGTCGTGGATATGCATCTATTAAAGATTTAGATGATTATGCTACTTCAACTACTACAATTTGTGTATGGGATAATGACGGAAATAGGTTTACAGGCGGTTGTTCTTGTCAGATTAATAATGGTGGTCTTCCTGCAGGAACTACTAGATTAGGTATTGAAATCATAGCTCCTGGTGGACCTTCTAGAGGTGTTAATTGTTGTGGTGGAACTGGCTTTGCACCAAATGGTGCTTTTATGGCTATTCAGTTTGTTATAACTGATCCAGCAAATACTTGTTTGATTGCTTGTAGCGGATGCGCATGTTGTTGTAATCCGTATTGTTCTATATGTGGTTCGGGACTTTATACTCCAGATCCAGCATATATATGTGGAACTTTGAATGGTAATACTTTTTGTATAAGAGCAAATTCACCATATGCAGTCTCATGCGGAGAAATGAAATCTAGAAGACGTCAATCTATGGGTCAAACAAGCTATGGTTGGTGTAAACAAGATATGTGTAGCATAAATAGTACTATTTATCCTAGCGGTAACTGTTCTGGTTGGGACAATTGGTGTATGCAATGTGACCCTGGAAATTCAAAACAAAAATATTGGTATAGTCAATGTGCTTGCGGATCGGGAGCATACAGTTGTGGTAGTTCGATATGTAATGAGAGTTATAATACTTGTTACTTAATTCAATGTCGACATAATCAATGGGGAGTTAGTTCAGTATTTTCCATGGATATGCCACATGTTTTTAACTGTGATGAAAACCAGCCAAATTTCTGTTTACATTATAATGGAACTACCACATATCAAGAAGGTGAAAGTCCTTTCGGAAGTGCTGGCATGGTAGCAGGATCATGTTTTGCAGTTCCAGGATTATATCCTGGTGGTAAAGGTTCAAATAACTGTTATTGGATGTGTACTCCTGGTTCTCCTTTCTGTAGAGGCGAAGGTATGTGTTGTAAATGTGTAGAGCAGTGTTGCCCTGCATATCTATTTAATCCAAATAACTGTTCTACTAGAAGAATACCAGGACTTGGAGCAGATCCACATATGACATGTGGCGGATATACTAATATGACAGGTGGCCGAGGTAGAACTGGCGCCGTAAGAGTAAAATATTGTTAGGAGATAACTAAAAATGCCGAATGTTACCGTAGAATTTTCGTACAAAAGGGCCGACGAAGATTTCTTATTGGAGCCAACTTTTGTAAATAACAACACGTTGTCTCTTAAATATAAAGGTCCAGATGAAATAAAATGCTGGATTAATCCAATGTATGGAGAAGTTGTCTTTACAGACGTTTCACATCCTACTGAAGAAGATCGAGCTCAACAGATGAAAATTA
>CEVG01016066.1_pt1 | contig 10873 bp, 8 predicted proteins | sample 356511 | NCBI WGS metagenome assembly CEVG01 (sample SAMEA2623426, study PRJEB7988) | marine metagenome | biome: marine biome (ENVO:00000447); feature: surface water layer (ENVO:00002042); material: "saline water (ENVO:00002010), including plankton (ENVO:xxxxxxxx)" | depth 5 m | reverse complement strand
CAATAATTGAAAATTTATTTTTTTATTGTATTAATATTTTTAAATAAAATATCTTCTTGAAAGAGTTTTTTTCTGTAAAAACTTTTATTTAATCTTGCAGCTATTTTGAAAGATTTTTTATTTAAGTAATGTATAAGTTTATTTGATTTAACCTGTTTTTTATAAGTGTTTAAATGAGATACTTCACATAAAATATAATCAACTTTAGAAAGCAACTTATTTGTACCTTTTAAAACCTCTAATTCATAACCTTGAGTATCAATTTTTAAAATTACAGTTTTTTTTAATTTTTTTTTTTTTAAAATATTATCTAGAGAGTTGATCAATATTTGCTTAACACTAGTAATTTTGTAACCCCGTAATTTTAAGTGTGGTTGTAGAATAGATGAACTATCTTTTCGTTTCGTTATATAAAAATTTATTTTTTTATTTTTACTACCCAAAGCATTATTGAAATATTTAATATTTTTTTTTCCAAGGTTTTGTTTTTGAATATTTAATTGATCTAATTGTGGTTCAAATGAATATATATACAATTTAGGAAAATATAATCTGGCTAAAATAGAAAATTGACCTTTATTAGAACCTACATCAATTAATGTTGATAATTTATCAGTAAATTTAAATACATCTTTTAATTCAAATAATGGAAAAGTTAATCTTAAATAATATCTTAATAAATGTGGTTTTAATATACATAAAATTATTTTGAGAATTTTTTTCATATATTAAAAATTAATTTATTCTTAAATATTTTTTTAGACTATATAATGACCAATCTCTAATTGGGTTAGAATATTTTTTTTTGACATTCAATTTATCTAGGTATGATTGATATGGAATCATAAAACCAGTTTTTTTTCTTTTTTTTAATTTTTTTGTAATTGAGTTTGGAAAACTATCAAGCAAAATTGATTTACTAAATTCTTCTCTTGACTTTAAGAATGGTAAAACTTTTTTAAAAAAATGCCAATCTACAAATGGGGTCCTTAGTTCAACAGAATGTGACATTGAAGTCCAGTCTGCATCACGTAATAGTTTAGAACAAAGATAGTATTTCATCTCTAAATACATAATTGAAATTCTATCATCTTTAAAATCTGAAATTTCATTCATAGATATTTTCATATGATTAATCTCTTCATTTGCTTCGTTTAATTCTGTTTCATTTAAAAACTCTCTGATCTCATAGGGAAGAAAGAGCGATCTTAATAACATGAAAGATGAATTTAAATCTCTCCCATAATCATAAATACCTGCTAATTTTGTCTTAAATTTATTTTTTTTTAGAAATGAGTAGAGATTTCTCTTCATAAAATAATCAATAACACTTATTTTTGGTATAAATTGCATTAATTTATTTAATCTTGGTATTACTTTAAAACTGGGGTAGCTAAAAAATAATTCATCCCCTCCAATTCCAGATAAAATTACTTTAAAATTATATTTTTTTGATAAGTAAGAAATTAGGTACGTATTAAATCCATCATTTGTAGGTGAGTCCATATCTTCATAAAAATGCTCAATTAATTTACTAAATTCTTTAGGGTTAATGTTATTAATTAGATGATTAATGTTATTTATTTTTGAGTTTTCTTTTGCTAATTCTGTTTCATTAAATTGTTTAGTATATTTAAAATCCAATGTAAGCGCAGAGCAATTTAATTTATCTTTATCTGACATTGCATTCAAAATTACATTTGAATCAATTCCAGAAGACAATAGTACTGCTCTTGGTACATCTGAGATATTATGTAAGTTTACTGTTTCTTTTATTGCATCCTTTAAATATAAGAATTTATCTTTTTCATTTTTAAAATTCATACTATCAGTGCTTAGAATTTCTTGTTTTAAATTTGCATAATTTATTTTTTTAATATTTAAGGTATTATCAATAACATAGCATGTACCTTTTTCTAAAGATTTGATCTCTTTGTACAATGTAAGTGGTTCTTGTAAGTTGCCCCATGAGTAGTAACTTAGTAAACCTGCGTTTGATATATTGAATTTAATATCGTTTATTAAAAGTAAACTTTTAATTTGTGATGCAAAATAAAAAACATTGTTATAATTTATATAATATAGTGGTTTGATACCGAAAGGATCTCTTGCTAAAATAAGTTTTTGATTTTTTTTGTCCCAAATTGCAAAAGCAAACATGCCTCTTAGTTTTTGTAAAAAATCTAAACCCCAAAATTTATATCCTTCAATAATTACTTCTGTATCACTATTGCTTTTAAATTTAACTTTATTTTCAATTAATTCTTTTTTTAAATCTTTAAAATTGTATATTTCACCATTATAAGTTATTACTAAATTTTGATCTAATGATATAAATGGTTGATCTCCTTTGTTAGATAGCTCAATTATTGACAATCTGTTATGACCAAAAATTACCTTTTCACATTGTGATTCCCAAATACCACTTTTATCTGGTCCTCTGCGATTTTGAAATTTAACTATTTTTTGAACAATTAATTGTTGATTTATAAATTTTTTTTTAAAATTAAAAATACCACTTATACCACACATAGTTAATACCTTTGGCTTAATAGCAACTTACAAAGATCATCATTTTTGTGAGAAAGTTCAAAATTTTTATTAAAACACTTTATGGAATTTTTAGACATTTTTGTTATCTCGCTTTTATTTAAATTCTCAAATTTTAGAAGTTTTTTACTAAAACTATCAATTGTATTATTAGAGATAAGGCCAGATTGTGATATTAAAATATCTCTATATATATTTACTTTATTTGTTATTAAAACCGGACGACCAGCACTTAAAGACTCTACAACTGATATTCCAAAGTTTTCACCATGAGAAGCTAAAAGCATAGCTTTACAGTTTGAGATTGCCCCCCATTTCAAATCTCCAAATAAAGCATCGGAAAAGAAAATTATTTTATTTAGTTTATAATCAGAAACTAGTTTTTTTAAATATATTTCATATTTATTATTATCGAAAGGACCAACGAATAAAATTGGTGTTTTAAATTTTTTTTTTAATTTTTTTATTGATTTAATTATAATATCACACCCTTTTTTTTCATGATATCTGCCAATATACAAATAAAAATTTTTCATTTTTAAAAATGGATATTTTTTTGAGAATATTGATGTAATTTTTTTATAATTTAATTTTTTTTTATAAATCCCGTATTTAATAATTTTTTTTTTAATTTTATTAGTTTTAACATATGTTTTATTTAAATTTTTTTTTTCGCCTAAGGAAGTAAGTAATATAGAGATTGAATTTTGTAAATTACTATACTCTACTAAATACCAATACAATTTTTTTTTTAATGACTTAAAAAAATTGTAACCAAAGAAAGGATCGAGTTGACCATGGGTAAAAACATAATATTTATTCTTTAAAATAACTCGAGCTAAGAGCGTTGGAAATTGCCATATTCCATGTATTATAAAAAAGTCATATTTTTTTTTATTTTTAAATAACCAAAAGATTAAAGAAATACAAAATCTATAGTTTTTCCCTATATAATTATTGAAATTAATGATTTTAAGATTTTTTAATTTTATTTTATTAAATTTTTTTTTATCGATAGTTATAATATCAACTTTAAATCCATTGTTTATAAGATTTTTACTAGATTCTAAAACTCCAATTGAGGGGCCACCAAACTTGGGGTCGAGGGTAGTTGTTATTCTTAATATTTTCTTTTTTATCATTTATTTAAAAATTTTTTTAGTTTGTAAAATGATTTTTTTGAGTTGATACCAATGATCAATTTAAATTTAATGTTTGAATTATTCGAATTTTGCATAATTTCATTTATAAAATCTAAATCAATGTACTCATTTTGTTTAAAATTATTATTTTTAAATAAACTATTTATTAAAATTTTATTTTTATTATTTTTTATTTCATTTTTATATTTTTGATAAAAGTTAAATGAAATTTGAATATTTATATCAGTAAATTCATTTTGAACTAAATGAAAATCTTTTATATTTGGTGACGATATACCTAATCTTAAATTTTCAGTTTTTAAACGATTTTGTAATGTAATTAGATAATCTTTTGTAATTAGATTTTCAGGAGGATCATGCAAGTATATAGTATTAAGTTTTGTATTATCTAGATCAATTTGAAAAAAATTTATTTTAGTTAAAATATTATTTATTTTCCAATATTCTTTATTTAAATTATTTTTTTTTCTTGCTTCAAGATATTGAAAAGATTTTTTAAAATTATTAAAATTACTAAATCTATAAACTCTTTTAAAAATTTCTTTAAATGAATATTCACAAGTATCTCCAAACTTGGTATCAACTAATATTTTTGTTTTATAATTTAGATTATTTAAAATATGATGAGCATATCCTGAACCATAGTGTGGGCCGGTATCAAAATTTTCCAATCCCATATCGATGCAACGAGAACCTATATCGATTGCGTCTTTATAGCAAATTTTGGAACCCCAAGCCGATGTTCCAATAACTATTTTTGAAAGATCCATAATTAATAGTATCTAAATTGTATTGCGATTCTATCATTTTTAATTGGAACTCTGGCTCTATGATAACAAGAAGTGTCCTCTATAAATCCATATCCAGCATTACCCTCAACTATTTTAAAATTATCTCTGCCATAATATTTTATTAAGTTATCTTCATTTTTTTTAGCAGAACCAAGTAAGTGATTAAAAAAATTTTTTTTTAAATGTGAACCAATAATCAATTCATGTGCACCTGTATCTTCATTACAATCTGTTAAATAAAAAAAAACGTATAAAAAATTTAGGTGGTGAACATCGTAATGGTATGTAACTGTTTGACCATTTTTTTCTCTCCAATCGTTATCTGCTTTACATAGAGGACTCCATTGAACTTTTGTGTCAATTTTATTTACTCTGCCTAAGTATTTCTCAGCTATACTTATTAATTCTTCGTCTCTTGCAACGCTGTATGTAAGATCTTGCAACTCATGACTATATAAATTCAATAATGTATAAGGTTTATCAGTGTTTTTATTAAAATTATTTACTTCCTCAAAACTATTAAAATTTTTATCATCTAGTGTTGTAATAATTTTTGTTTTTTTACAGAGTTCTAAAAATTTTTTTGTTAAATTTTCATTTAATATTAAGCCTTCATAGTAACCTTTTAATTCAATATTATTAATTATTTTTTTGTTGTTCTCTAATTTTTTTAAAGGTTTTGAATGTGTGTGGTTTATTTTTGTAACTGTAGAAAATCTAAGATTGATAAATTTATACATTTTTCTTATCAATTTAAATCTTCCAAGTATATATAAAATAAATTGAAAACTTAGATATCTTTTAATTTTTTTTTTTAGCATTAAATTTTATTTACTTTAAGTTTAATCCAGATAACTTTGAAATTACCTCTAATTTTTCATCATAATTATTTATATTTTTTATTTCGTTTCTATATTCATAAACTTTACAGTCTACCAAAAATCTATACCAGAAGGCTTGAAGAAAATGATATATTAGGCCTTTTTTTCCATCTAGAAAACCGAGTAAAAATATATATCTAATTATAAAATATATAAATGGTCTTATACCTATTGGAAGTCTATTGTATATTTTTTCTTTTGCAATTCTTTTAAATAGTGCGCTATCTGATGTTTTGTTTTTTAATAATTCATTTTTATTATTTTTTATTTTTAATTCATCTAAAATAATATCTAAAGCTTCTCTACTAGCATACCAATTATGTTTATTTACAAAAAAACTTAAATTTTTAAGATTATGATCACAAAAATCATTTTTAAATGTAATTATTTCTCCTTTTTGCAAAATAATATGCTCATCCATCCACCTATCTTCAATTTTTCCATGATTTCTTTTCCACATCCTGAGTAGTGTTAAAGGATATCTTCCTCCATATTTTATCCATTTATTCATAAAAATATGTTTTCTTTTAAAATTTATTCCACTTATATTTTTATTTAATTTTGGCAATTTCTCTCTAATTTCAATAATCAAGTTTTCTTCTAAATATTCATCAGCATCCAATCTTAGTAACCATTCAGAATCACTTTTTATATTTTCTAGCGCCCAATTGAATTGTTTTGAGTAATTTTCAAATTTATTCTCTAATACATTAACGTTTAAAGATTTTGCTATTTCTACAGTTTTATCAGATGAGTGTGAATCAATCACATATATATTTTCTGCATATTTTTTGGCTGATAGAATACATCTCTTTATATGTAATTCCTCGTTATGAGTTAAAATAATTACTGAAATAGATAAATTATTAAATTCCATTTGATAAATATTATTTTCTAATCACCCTTGAATTTGAATACGGCATAAAATGTTTTGAAAATAATATAAATATCGAGGAAAATAGTCCAATTATTAAGATACCATAGATCATAATCCATTCTTTTCTTCATAATATCTGGCGTTGGCGTTGCTCCTCTTAAACCATTAACTTGCGCCCAACCAGTCACACCAGGATTGCATTTGTGCCTTTTTAAAAAACTTTCAAATAAATTTGAATATTTGATATCGTGCTCAACCATGTGCGGGCGTGGACCAACTATAGACATAGTACCAAGAAGCACATTATAAAATTGAGGAAGTTCATCAATACTATATCTTCTCATAATTTTACCAACTCTTAATACTCTATCATCGTCTTTTGATACTTGGATAGTTTTGTCAAAATTCTTTTTTTTTAAAGTTCTGAGTTTAAATATCTTAAATCTTCTTCCATCCCATCCGGTTCTATTCTGTAAAAAAAATATTGGGAAACCATCTTCTAAATAAACAGCAATCATAAAGAAAATAATTATTGGAGATGAAATAATTAAAAAAACTATAGAAAAAATTTTATCTATAATTATTTTAAAAAATAAATTAATTCCATGAAATCTCGAGATTTCAAAATATTCAAATGAATATTTATTTGATAATAATTTTTCAGAATTTAGATTTAAGTTCTCATTTAAATTAATCAATAGTAAGTCTACTGAATATTTTAACATACCCTCTAAAGAATTGGCTGTATTCATTTTATCTGATTTTAAAAGCCAAACTTGACCTAAAGCATGATATTCAAGAATTGCTCTAATGTCGTCTGTTTTTTTAAATATTGGAAATTTTATTTCACTTTTTAAAACTTTGTCATGATGATTTTCTCTGTCTAAAATTATACAGCATTTAAAAACATAAATTTTATCAAATTTATTTTTTAAAAAACCAACAACATCATGGTAATTACCAATTAGCATTACATTTTTTTGAATTATATTTTTTTCTATAAGATTTTTTAGAAGGTAATTAAAATATATTTTGGATAAAGCTAAATTAATAAGTAGAAATAAAACTAAATAAAAAAAACTCAAATTTATTTTAAACCCGCTATTAATTATAAACAAAATAGAAAATGTAAATATAATAGACAAAATTAAATTAAGGACGTCTTCTTTTAAGAAAGATAAAAAATTTGTTTGATAAACTTTTCTGTGTTTGAAAGATAAAGAAAGAAAAAAATAAATAAATGGTATTAAAAATGAGATATAAAAATACTGAGAATTAACAAATATTGAGAATAAAAATAATTCATAAATAGTATTTTTTTCTAAAATTGAAAAAATGTAAACAGATATGTAAATAATTAAACTTTTAGAAAAATTGACAAAAATTATGTATGCAGAATCATTATTCTGAAAAATTTTTTCGAGCCTAAACATTTTTAGGTTTTGTTATAATAATATCCTGGTGAGTAGTTATGATAATAGCTATAATAACTATCTTTAGATGTATCTAAATCATTAATAATAATTCCATTAATTTTAGCCGCTACATTTTGAATTTTTTTAATTGATGACATAAATGTTACTGTTCTGGTCTCTTCTGACCTTATAACAAATAAATTATAATCAGATGCTTGTGCCAAAATTAATGTGTCAGACACTGGTTGTACCGGTGGTGAATCAACAACTACATAATCATATTGCATTTTTAAAACATCAAGAAATTTTTTTATTTGCTCTTTATTAACTATATCTGACATATCAAATCTTTTCTCTCCTGAGGTAATTATATCAAGTTCAGTACCTGGTACTTTAAAAATAGTTTCATTTAATGATGTTGAGCCAGTAATAATTTCACCTAAACCTAAAATTTCTTTATCAAATTGATAAAAACTGTTTAAAACCGACGGTCTTCTGATATCAGCTTCAATAAATAGTACTTTGCTTGTTCTTTCTAATGATAAAGCAAGATTAAATGCATATGTAGTTTTTCCTTCGGATGGATTGCTAGATGTAATCATAAAACTTTTATTTTTTTCAAACTTTGACTCAATAATTGCTCTCGAGGATCTAATAGCTTCAGAAAAACTAGATCCACTGTCTTCTACGAACATTTGTAATATATGAAAACCTCTTTTGAGTTTTTCAACTCTAGGCAAAATTCCAATTTGTGGAATATTTAATGAATCAATTGCTTCCGGGCTTTTAATAACCGATGAATTCATTTCTCTATGATAAAGCATGACATAAACTGCAAAAAAACTAATAACTAACGATAATATAAAATTATTAATTGGTTTTGGAGAGTAAGGTTTTGAAGGTAAGCTTGGTGTTTCAATAATTTTAAGCTTTGATACTTGTAAATTTTGAGCTTCGTTAGTTTCTTTTACTCTTTGTAAAAAGGTTTCATATAATTTCCTACTACTCTCAACTTCTCGTGAGTATTTGAGCATACCAGCTTCTTTTTCCTCAATTAACCTTAATTCATCAGTTGCTTTTTGAAGCTCATCCTCTGACAAATTTATAAAATTATCAAGATTGCTTAATTCAAAAGCCTTTTGTTGAATATTTTCATCTAAAATATCTTTTAGTTGAATTTTTAAGCTATTGTTTAGCTCGTTCGCCTGAATTATTTTTGGATGTTTTTTTGTATAAATTAATAATAAAGATTGAATGTTGCTTTCGTTAGCTGATAAGCTTGCCTTAATTTTCGATATCTCTTCTCTAGATCTTAAATCTTTTATAGCTAACAAGGCATCAACATCTCCATCAGCAACTTTTATTGACAATAAATCATTTTGTTGTTCTTGATAATTTTTTTTTGCATCGACAATTCTTGCTGATATTGATTGTATCTCATTTATCTTTAACTCTTTAACATTCCCAGTATCTACTAAATTATTATTTCTTTTGTAGTCTGACAATTGTTTTTGCGCAACATCCATTTGAGCCACTAAATCTTTCAATCTTTCAGAAATTTTTTGATTTGCATAATTTGTGATTTGAATTTTGCTGTCTATTTCATACCTTTGATATGAATCAATTATAGAAATTAATGCTAACTGAGAAATTTTAGCATTTGAAGATACAAAAGATAATTCCAAAACATCACTTCTAGGAATATTTTTAACGATGAAATTTTTAGTTAATACAGATTTCAAAAATTCATTATTAATATTTTGTTTTTTAAATAGAATTCTTTGAAAAAAGTTTTGTTTTATTTCTGAATAAAGATTTTTAAATTTCGTAGAGTTTTTTTTATCTTTCAGTATATATTCCTGAACTTCGTCACTCTTTAAAATTGCTATTTGATTATTAATTCTATTAGTTTTGGTCTCAACTGAATACACTTCTTCAATATTTACAATTTTATTATCATCTGGCTCAATTACTATTGTTGCTTTGCTTAAATATTTTTTTTCTTGATTTAATGAAATTAATAATACGAAAAAAGAAAATATTAATGATAATAAAATTATATTTTTGATATTTTTTTTTGCAACCAAAAGGAAAAACTTTAGATCCCCAACATCAAAAATATTAACTAATGTGTTTAATTTATTAATCATATTAAATGCTATTTTTTATTTCTTTTAGATAAAAATTTCAATAATTTAGAACAAAAAACTTAAAAAAGCTTAAAATGAGTCAATTTTGTCATTTGAATATATTTGAAGCTTTAAAACTTTATTATATTACTATTGTATGATTAGTCTTGGAAAAATATTTAATATCTTATTTATAGCATTATTTTTTTTAACTAGTTGCGTTTCATTACCAGGAATTAATAAATCTCCAAATAAAAAAAAAATAAATAAAAAAATTATTCAGAGCGAATACTCAATTAAAGATGTTGGAATAAATATAGTTAAAATTAATTCACTATCTGAGATGGATATAGACTACTATAATAAAAATAAAATAGAAGAAGTAGATTTTAAAGTAAAAAAATTTTCAAATATATATAATTATAAGTATGAGTATATTTTAGGACCTGCCGACATAATATCTATAAACCTAACAGACACTGATGATTTAGATAATATTTACCTTATAGACCAAGAAGGTATGATTGATCTTCCTTTTATAGGAAAAGTAAAACTAGACAACCTAACATTAAATGAAGCCCAAAATATTTTAATAGATGTAATTAAAGATTTTTATAAAAATCCCGACCTACAGATTAACATTGAGGAATTTAATAGTAGTAAAGTCTATATAGTTGGAGCAGTAAGAAATCAAAAAACAATCAATTTAGATCAAAAGCCTATAAAACTTATTGAAGCAGCAATTGAAGCAAATTTTAATCCAAGCGCTGCGGATAAGCTCTATGGAACAAAAGGTTTTTTAAGAAGAGACAATGAAGTTTACAAAATTAATCTAAAGAATGCATTTAGTGGTTTAGATGAAAAAGAAAATTTCTATCTTAAAAAGAATGATGTAATATTTATAGATAGAAACTCTGATGCGATACACGTATTTGGTGAAGTCAGCAAACCTGGGGTTTATTTTCCAAATTTAGGATATTCATTGACAGAACTAATTTCAACTAGCGGTTTAAATCAATTAACTGCAAATGCAAAAAAAGTTTACGTTATAAGAGAAAAGTTTAACT